>Ga0209471_1000290_pt1 | contig 35292 bp, 28 predicted proteins | sample GraSoiAngelo_128_FD_185885 | JGI IMG/M metagenome (GOLD analysis project Ga0209471, IMG submission 185885) | Grasslands soil microbial communities from the Angelo Coastal Reserve, California, USA - 14_0927_12_20cm (SPAdes) (version 2) | ecosystem: Environmental > Terrestrial > Soil > Grasslands ... | reverse complement strand
TGGTTACGGGTTGTAAGGCTGCTGGGCAGGCGGGCAGCGTAGAGAACGAACAGAGCAAATCTCTGACGAAATTCCGGGTCTCCAGAGAGCAAATCCAAACTCGGGGTTTTTCAACAGCCTTTAGCTAGGATTACTATAGCCATTGAATCTACAAGAGTTATGTCCGGCACATCGACTGCACTACCCCGGCTGTCTCATAGGTCCAGCAGTTTCCCATCAACCCAGCAGAGGAATCTAGTGGATTGAACTACGAGGCGCCATCGTTGGTGCATCTTGAGATCCCAATCCTGAACATGGAGGTCGGTTATCCCCAAGGCCCAGGAGAGACATGCCCCGGCGGCCCTTGGGACTCTACGGCGCCGTGAATCAGGTCAATACCGGGTACCCGCCCCGCCAATCCAATTGAGACATTTCCAATGGTTCCCCTCCCCGCCCTGCACGCTAATTTCAATTTCTGAGGGGGTAAAGGATGGACACAAATTGCAGCCTGCCATTACAACGCACGATCGTGAGGGAGCCGGAGCGGAGGGACGACAACGGTTTCGCAAAAGGAGGAAAACATCTCGATCAGATTTCTTCGTCCCGTCTCGCCACGCGTTTGCGAGAGCTTCGAAATACCCTACGACCCACGCCACATGTGCAGTTGGCAATGAAGGGCATGGATCTGTTTGCCAAACTCGAATATGTCAACCCAGTTGGGAGTATCAAGGATCGCGCCGCCTACTGGATCCTCAGACGAGCGGCCGAGCGAGGTGAGATTTGTGACCAGACAACGGTGATCGAGTCCTCCTCCGGGAACTTTGCCTGTGCTCTCGCCGCCTTCACGCACCTGGTCGGCCTGCGGTTCATCCCGGTGATCGACCCCAATATTTCTGGCACCTACGAGTCGTTCCTCCGGCGTCTCTGTCCCACGGTGGTGAAGGTCGAGGACCCCGACGATACCGGCGGATTCCTGAAGACCCGCCTGCAAAAAGTGAAGCAACTCTGTGCCACCATCCCGAACGCCTTCTGGACGAACCAGTACGGAAATCTGGACGCCGTGGAGGCGCACTACGAGCTCACGGCGACGGAAATCTGCGCCGATTTTGACTCGCTTGATTATGTCTTCATCGGCGTCAGCACGGCGGGAACGATCGCCGGAGTGTCTCGCCGGCTTAAAGAGCGCTATCCCAACATTCGGGTCATCGCCGTCGATACCGAAGGCTCCGCCATCTTCGGTGGGGCACCGCGCAGACGCCACATTCCCGGCGCTGGATCGAGTATCGTCCCGCAGTTACTGTCGCACGCCAAAATCGACGACATTGTCTTGATATCCGAGCGGGAGACCGTTCAAGCGTGCAGCGAACTCCTGACGACCCACGGACTGTTCGTGGGCGGCTCCAGCGGAACGGCCTTTGCGGCGGTCAAGCGGTATGCTGCGAGGATTCCGGCGTACGAGCACCCGACAGTGATGTTCCTGTGCGCGGACCGCGGCACGCCTTACCTTGACACGGTCTTCGATCCCGCGTGGGCGACCAGGCTCGAATAGCGGAGCGCCGAAGCGATGCACTTCGAGCTATCGATCATCAACGGCAAAATCGTCTTCGACATCATTCGGGCTCACCGAGCCGGTTGTATCGACATTGTCCAGAATGCGTATCTCGCGCACGCCCAGGGGCAGTCCGTCAACCCGGACAGCTACTTTCTGCGGTTCCCCGACAAGCCCGATTGCCGGATCATCGCGCTTCCGGCCTATCTGGGAGACGGCTTCCACGTGGCGGGACTCAAGTGGATCGCCAGTTATCCCGGCAACGTCCAGCGAGGCTTTCCGCGCGCATCGGCCGTGCTCGTGCTCAATAACTACGAGAATGGCTACCCCTTTGCCATCCTCGAGAGCTCGATCATCTCGGCGGCCCGAACGGCCGCGTCCGCGGCTCTTGCCGCGTACTGGCTGACCGGGCGGTCGCGCCGGGCGCATTCGCTGGGCATCGTGGGCACCGGGTTCATCGCCCGGTACGTGTACGACTTCCTGGTCGACACTGGATGGGAGATCGAAGAAGTTCGTTTATACGACAAGTCACCTGTCGAGAGCGAGAAATTCAAAAATACGGCGTGCCGCCCCGAGCACCACCGCACCGTCACAGTCATTCCCGAGCTGACGCAACTGCTGAGGGCCTCTGACCTGATCGTTTTCACGACCGTCGCGTCCGCGCCATACATTAGCGACGCTTCCCTCTTCGAGCACAACCCGGTGGTGCTGCATATTTCCCTTCGCGATCTCGCACCCGAGATCCTTCTGCAATCCCAGAACGTCGTCGACGACGTCGAGCACGTCATGAAGGCAAACACCTCCCCTCATCTCACCGAGCAGCTGACCGGAAGCCGAAGCTTCGTGACGGGGACTCTCGCCGAGATCATGCTTGGACGCCGATCGGTGAATCGTAGCCGTCCGATCCTTTTCTCCCCCTTCGGCCTGGGGATCCTCGACGTGGCGGTCGGCAAGTGGGTGTACGACAGGGCGGTGGCCGCCGGCCAGGACCAGCGCTTATCAGATTTCTTCTACGAGACCGCGCGATGAGGGCGGGCTCGTCCCATTGAGGTGACCGCGATGCCAAAGTCGACGTGGGTGATCGACGGTCCGCGCGGCTCCGCGCCGACGGGCGTCGAAGCCGTCTTCGCCGGGCTGCTCGCCGAGGTCCTGCATATCGACCGTGTGTCGGTGGACAGCCATTTCTTTGACGACCTCGGTGCCGACTCGTTGGTCATGGCCCATTTCTGCGCACGAGTGAGGAAACGCGGAAACCTACCGTCGGTATCGATGCAGGACATCTACCGGCATCCGACGATCAGAACCCTGGCAGCGGCGGTCGCGGACGTCTTGCCTAGGTCTGTCAAGTCGTCGGTTGCACCAGCAATTGAGGCGCCGACGCCGACAAGCGCGCGAGAGTACGTCTTCTGCGGAGCGCTGCAGGCCTTGTTTTTCTTGGCATACTCATATGTTGCCGTGGTCGCCATCACGGCGGGTTACGCGTGGGTCGCGGCGGGCGCGAGCGCCGTCCAGATTGGCCTGCGATTGGTCCTGGCCAGCAGCGCGGCGTTCTTGGCCGTGTGCGCCGTTCCGATCGCGGTGAAGTGGATGCTCGTAGGTCGTTGGTATCCCCAGCAGATCCGCCTCTGGAGCCTCGCGTACGTCCGCTTCTGGATCGTCAAGACACTCATCCGGTCGAGCCCTGTCGTCCGTATGTTCATCGGGACGCCCGTGTATCTGTTCTATCTGAGGGCGCTGGGCGCGAAAATCGGGCCGGGCGTCGTGATCTTCTCCCGGCGCGCGCCGGTTTGCACTGATATGTTGACAATCGGCGCAGGGACGGTGATTCGCAGAGAGGCGGTCTTCAACGGCTACAGGGCACAGGCCGGACGGATCGAGATCGGACCGGTGACGCTCGGCCGGGAAGTGTTCGTCGGGGAACGGAGCGTGCTCGACATCCATACGTCCATGGGCAACGGGGCGCAGCTCGGTCACGCATCCGCGCTGCACAGCGGCCAGACGGTACCGCAGGGCGAGCGGTGGCACGGATCTCCGGCACAGCGCACGGACGTGAACTACCTGAGGGTCCCGCCAGCTCGATGCGGAACGCTGCGTCGGACCGTCTATTCCGCTGTCGCCCTGCTCGTTGTCCCGCTGCTGTACCTGCCGCTCATGGAGGGGGGCGCGAGCCTGGCGACCGCCGCGGCATCGTGGCTGGTTCACGCGCTCGCACCGGCCGCAGGTGCGCTGGGGGCGCTCTTCATCCAAGCCGTGATCCTCTCGCTGCTGCTGTTTTTCGGCCTCGGGCTCGTCGGGCTCCTTCTCCAGGTCGCCGTCCCCCGCGTGTTGAAGCCGTTCATCAAACCGGACAAGGTCTATCCGCTGTACGGCTTCCACGACGTGGTCCACCGGGCGATCGCGCGGTTGGGTAGCCTAAAGTTCTTTACGTTCCTCTTTGGTGACAGCTCGTATATCGTCCCGTATCTGCAGTGGCTTGGCTATCAGCTTTCCCCCGTCGTGCAGACCGGGTCGAATTTTGGCAACGAGGTGATGCACTCGAACCCGTTCCTGTGCTCTGTCAGCAGCGGAACGATGGTCGCCGACGGGTTGATTCTGATGAACGACGAGGTCTCGAGCACGTCGTTCCGCGTGTCCCGCGTGACGATCGGTCCCAACAATTTCCTGGGGAACGACGTGACCTATCCCGCGGGCGGCAGGACGGGCGACAACGTTCTCCTCGGCACGAAGGCGATGGTTCCGCTCGACGGCAAGATTCGCGAGGGGGTGGGCTTGTTGGGCGCCCCGTGCTTCGAGATTCCGCGGACCGTCGAACGAGACACCCAATTCGACCATCTCCGAACGGGGGAGGCGCTGAGCCGCGGTCTTGCGGCGAAGAATCGGTATAACCTGCGGACTATCGGCATCTTCCTTTTGACGCGATGGATGAGCCTCCTCCTGTTCGCTATGCTCTACCTCGCTGCCTTCGAACTGTACAATGCGCTTTTCCATGTCGTGAGCGCTGTGTGCTTCGCGCTCAGCGTGGTGGTCGCCGGAGTTTACTTCACGCTGGTGGCGCGCGGCCTCGAAGCGTTGCATCCAGTGCGGCCGGCCATTTGCTCCATCTACCACCCTGATTTCTGGTCGATTGAGCGCCTGTGGAAGCTGCATCCGATTCATTATCTCCACGCGTTCGATGGCACGCCGTTCAAGAACGTGCTCTGGCGGCTGATGGGCGTTCGGATGGGGAAAAGGGTCTTCGACGACGGCACCCACATCCCCGAGCCGACCCTCATCACGATCGGAGACGAATCGGTCCTCAATTACCGAAGCAAGATCCAATGCCACTCGCAGGAGGACGGCACCTTCAAAAGCGATCGCACGACGATCGGCGCCGGCTGCACGATCGGGGTTGATGCGTTGGTCCACTATGGCGTGACCATGGGTGACGGCGCAATGCTCGCGGTCGACTCCTTCCTCATGAAGGGAGAGGATGTCCCGCCGCGCACGCGGTGGGCCGGCAACCCGGCGAGGGAGATGTGAGATGACGAATATCGAGTTGCGGGGCGGGGATACGGCGACCACCGCCGAGCGAAGCCGGGACTTCTGGCGCGGTGTCCTTCACGCCGGTGGCTTTGCGGCGGTCCCGAGGTGGACTCTCGACCCCGTGCCCGGCGTCGACGAACACGCAGTGCGGATTCCCGACGAGCTCGTGGCGGCGCTGCGCCGGCGTGCGGACGAACTGGCGGTGCCCCTCAGCTCGGTGCTGCTTACCGCGCACGCCAAGGTGCTTGGCGCCCTCTCCGGTGAGCGCGAGGTATGCACCGGCTACGCCGCGGAGGGCGGATCGCCGTTGCCATGCCGAATGACAATCGGAGGCCGCACCTGGCGAGACGTAGTACGGGAAACTGCGCGAGAAGAGTCAGCGCTGCTATGGCACAAGGATTTTCCAGTCGCGGAGCTCCGACGTGAGCTGGGTCTCACCGGGCCGTTGTTTGAAGCTGTGTTCGAACTGGGTGCGAGCGGAGTGCAGATCGCCGAGGGGATCGTGCTGCGCGTCGCCTTCGTGGAACACGACGGGCTTGTGATGCGGCTCCGCTACAAGACGGACGCTATGGACGCGTCCTGCGCCGCCAGGATCGCCGGCTATCACGTCACTGCGCTCGCCTTAATCGCGACGGATCCAGATGCGGAACACGCTCGACAGTCCCTGCTCTCCGCCGAGGAGCTGCGCTTCCAGCTTAACGGCCTCGCTGGGCCGCACAGGGCTCTGCCCGACTGCCGGGTCCACGAGCTGTTCGAGGAACGAGTTCGGGCACACCCGGACGCCATCGCGGCCTTGCACGGCAACAAACAGTGGACGTACCGGGAACTCAACGTTCGCGCCAATCAGCTGGCACGATCCCTGCTGTCGCGGGGGCTGGCCCGCGAAGGTGTCGTAGGAGTAGTGACGGAGCGTAATCTGGACTGGCTGACTGCGGTACTCGCGATCTTCAAGGCTGGCGGCGCGTACTTGCCCATGGAGCCGCATTTCCCCGCCGACCGCATCGCTAGGACGCTCTCTCGAGCTGGCTCCCGGTTCGTGCTGACCGAACGCGGCAGCACCGCGATGCTCGCCGAGGCACTCGAATCCCTCCCGAACGTCGAGCAACTCTTCGTCGACGCGCCATACACGGAAGGTCATCCCGACGGCGACCTCGGGATCCCCGTGGCCCCCGACCAACTCGCGTACATCTACTTCACCTCCGGTTCGACCGGTGAGCCCAAGGGCGCGATGTGCGAGCACGCGGGCATGCTCAACCACCTTTTTGCCAAGATTGCTGATCTAGGCATCGGCGAGGGAGACGTGGTGGCCCAGACGGCGCCCCAGTGCTTCGACATCTCACTGTGGCAATTGGTTTCCGCGCTTTTAGTCGGCGGGCGGACGCTGATCGTGGAGCAGGAGACGATCCTCGACGCACCGCGTTTCATCAGCAAGATTGTCGAGGGCCGTGTGGCTGTCGTTCAGGTTGTGCCGTCCTACCTCGAAGTCCTGGTGTCCTATCTGACGCAGCATCCTCGCGATCTGCCGGAGTTGCGATGCGTATCGGTTACGGGCGAGGCGCTGAAGAAAGAGCTGGTGCAGCGCTGGTTCGCGGTCCAACCTAGGATCAAGCTGGTTAACGCGTACGGGCTTACCGAGACCTCTGACGACACCAACCACGAGGTTATGGACGCTGTGCCTCGCCGAGAACGTATTCCGCTTGGCCGCCCTATCAACAATGTGCACGTCTACGTCGTCGACGAACATCTGTCACCAGTGCCGCTCGGCGCACCCGGAGAGATCGTCTTTTCCGGTGTGTGTGTTGGCCGCGGGTACATCAATGATCCCGAGCGCACGCACCCCGCGTTCCTCGCCGATCCGCACCGCCAGTGCCAAAGGCTCTACCGGAGTGGGGACTATGGCCGCTGGCTGCCCGAGGGCAAGCTGGAGTTTCTCGGCCGCCGGGATGCGCAGGTCAAGATCAGCGGCTTCCGGATTGAGATCGGCGAGATCGAGAACCGACTCTTGCGGCTGCCCGGCGTCCGCGAAGGCGCGGTCGTGGTGACCGAACGCGCTGATCGCAGCAGCAAGCAACTCGTGGCCTTCTACGCCGGCCAGGGACCACTCGATGCCAACGTTCTGCGGGACCAGCTCCGTGAGTCGCTGCCCGAGTACATGGTTCCGTCGGCCTTCCATTGGCGGAGAGGACTCCCATTGACGGACAACGGCAAGATCGACAGGAAGGCTTTAGTGACGCTCGCTGGAGAACTCGATGTTGCCGAACAGGACTGCGACGGGCCAACCACGGAGACGGAGCGTCGGTTGGCCGCCGCATGGGCTGACGTGCTAGGCATTCCGAGGGAACAGATCGGCCGGCGAGACCAGTTCTTTGATCTGGGTGGTACGTCGCTGTCAGCACTGAAACTGCTGATCAAGCTTGAACGTGCTGTGTCCTTCAAGGACCTCACGGATCATCCGATTCTCGCCAATCTGGCCACGCTGGTCGACGAGAGGTCCGCGCAGGGGCTCATAGCGGGCCCAGAAAAGTTACCTTTACCTTGAGCAGCAGCGACTGTAAGGAGATCGAGATGCCAACCTCATCCCCGACCTCACGTCTTAACGTGGACATTCAACGCGGAAAGCCACCCATGCTGCAGGTCGACGCAACCGACGACGCCGCGCGCTGGGTCGCCGAGCACCGCGACGCGCTGCGCGCCGCCGTCGTCCAGCACGGTGCGCTCCTCGTTCGCGGCCTCAAGTTGCACGACGCGGCCGGGACCGAATCCGTCTTTCGGCGGCTAGGCAGTCTGATGACCGAGAAAGAGGCCTTTGCCGCCCGACGGAGCTACTCCCACAGCGTATATTCCTCATCGAAGTGGCCGCCCAACCAGCAAATGTGCATGCACCACGAACTCAGCTACGTGCTTGAGTTCCCCAGCGTAATGCTGTTTGCGTGCCTCATTGCGCCGACTGACGGGGGCGCGACACCGGTGGCGGACTCGCGGACGTTACTCCGCGCACTGCCCACCGGGTTGATCGAACGTTTTGAGCGGGAGGGCTGGCTACTGGTCCGCAACTACAACAACGAAATCGGTGCGCCGATTGCTGAAGCATTTGGTGCCGACGACCGGCGCACCGTCGAAAGTTACTGTCGTGCGAACGCGATCACGTTCGAGTGGCAGCGCGACGGTGCGCTTCGCACCTGGCAGCGGCGCAGCGCCGTCGTACGTCACCCGCGGACTGGCCAGCGGTGCTGGTTCAACCAAATCGCATTCCTCAACGAGTGGACGATAGATCCGGAGGTGCGAGAGTATCTCGTGGAAATCTACGGCGAGGACGGGTTGCCGTTCAATACGCGCTTTGGCAACGGCGACGCGATCGGCGCGGACGTCGTGCAGTTGATCAACGAGGTTTACGAGGCAAACACCGCACGCGAGCAGTGGCAGAGTGGGGACCTGATGCTCGTTGACAACGTCAGCAACGCGCATGGCAGGGAGCGCTTCGAGGGACCGCGCGAAGTGCTCGTCGCGATGGCCGACGCCGTGCACCTGGCCGACTGCTCACCGACGATCGAGGTGACCGCCAGCTGACGACCACCGCGATGTCTCTCACCGCTTCACTACCGAGCTGTTTTCCACTGGCGTCCGACGAAGTTCATATTTGGTGCGCCAGTCTCGACGTTCCGCCTGAAACATCCGCTCGCCTCCACGCGACCCTAACGCCTGATGAACGCACCCGGAGTGCGCGTTTTCATTTCGAACGCCATCGGCAGCGTTTCATTGTCGCGCGCGGAATGCTGCGTTATCTCTTGGGGCGGTATCTTCAGGCCCAACCTAGTCAAGTAAGCCTTGTTTACAACGAGTTCGGCAAGCCTGGCCTTAGCCCTGAATTCGCCAACCGGCTCAAATTCAATCTCTCTCACTCCGCTGGCCTTGCCCTCATTGTTATCGCCGCTGCCCCAAACGTCGGCGTAGATCTCGAATACATCCGGGCGCAGTCTGATTACGCAGATATCGCGCGACATTTCTTCTCAGCAACTGAAGTTGACTACTTGACCCATACTCCAAGCCAGTTATACGCCGAAGCCTTCTTCAGTTGTTGGACAAAGAAGGAGGCTTACCTTAAAGCCTGTGGCGAGGGTCTCGCGATACCGTTGAATAGTTTTTCTGTCCCTCTGACCGCTGATTCTGCGCACACTCCTGTAGATCTTTATGTTCCCTCAGAGGATAGCGTTCCAGCCAAGCGTTGGTCGCTCTATACCCTCCGACCTGCCTGGGGCTATGCCGGAGCAGTTGCAATTGAGGGAACTGGCTGGCGCTTGCGTCAATGGCAATGGAAGATGCCTCAAGCCGTCGAGTGAGTACAGTCGTCCTCGAGCGGCATCGGCTCTAGGTTATCGCCCGTCCAAATGGTGTTTGACACCGAGACCGGTAAGGAAGCTGCGAGAGTGCCAGCGGAGGGATCGTCGTTCTACAAGAATTACTCATTCCTGCACAATATCGTGTAATTCCATGCGGGATTAATTTTGTGACGGGTGGAGCCGCAGCTTCTCTATCTCTTCCGCGGAGGGCTTAACCCCGGTCTCGTACCTCTTGGTATCCAGCACCGCTTTCACTCGCTCCACGGAAGTGCATGAGACCCGCATGGTCATAGGTTATTCTCACGCTCGTTGGCGAGCGACGCAAGCCCCACCTAACCAAAAGTGATGTGAGGCTTACACTACCACAACAACCTTCTGACCCGCATCAGAACGGCCTATCGGGCACTTTTGAGAGGCCAGAATGCGCCGGTTTTAGGAGCTAGGGCACTCACACGCGGAAGACGACTCTCGAAATCTATACGCACGCCAGTGTAATTGCTCAGAGAGAAGCGGTGAACTTGCTCGACGAACAAGTGTGCCCAAGAGTTCCCAAAATTGCGGACGGAAGAAGAAGTCCGGCAAAGGTCGCTTCGCCACCTAATTAATTGATATTTCAAGATTAAGTGGCGCGCCCGCGAACTCCCGACCCTCTGCTTAGAAGTCAGTTGGCCGCTTTAATCAGAACTTGCCGGAGCGAGCGTAAAGCGGGAGAAAATCAGCAACTTCCTTTGAGCGGATGTAACCGAAAACCCGGCAAATCCATATCGGCAACCGTGGCGGCAGCATCTAGACGCGCAAGAATGTCACGCAGCTTTTCCGCATGCTCGCTGATCACGCCGCGCGGGTCGTCGTCTTCGTAAAGACGTTTCAGTCCTTTGTGGCGGATCGAACGGATCATTTTCCACCGTAACGGGTAACGTCCCGAGCGTCGGTTTGATTGGATTGACCAATCGATTAGGTAAGGGGGGACTTATGGCGTTTGGGGTTATTTTCTGGAGCAACTCTTCAAGCGAAATACCACGATCGCTCATGTCGAGCATGGCCAGAGCCTGCAGGCGTCTAGCGTCCGCCGAGCAGAATCGATGTTCGGGGCATCGGCCCCGCTAGCATCAGCGCCAACGCTTCCTGCTCACCAGGATCAATACTTTCAGAAAAGAGGGCATCAAACTGGTTCATCAACTCGGATAGTTCGTTGAGATCCGCTTGGAGTTCTTTCACCTTATTCTGAGCAATTAGAGAAGCGAGTTGGATGGGGTTGTGCTTCCCCCCGACCACGAAATACTTTGCTTCGTGGCGGGCGACCACCGCGGGAACCATCACTTCGAAAGAGGCGACCATCCGATGCCAAAATCCGAGTTCGTGAGCTTCAATGATTACGTTCGCATCAAGCAATACTAAGGGCGGCTTCACTGGGTTGCTGCTCAAGTGCTTTCACTTTCCCGCGAAGCTCCGCCAGACTTACCCCGATAAGCTCGGCCAATTTCGCGCGTGATAGTTGCTCCTTTTGAAAGCACAGGAAGCAAAGTCTCACATAGCGGTCGGACAAGTCTTTTGGCTTCCACCATTTGTCCGGCATCGTAGAGCGGTCAACGTCCCGAAATGCAGGGTCGGCCAACACCTTTCTCACATCCTCCGCATCAATCTGTCGCAGGTTACCAATCGCCACAAGAGCGCCTCGGTCGAAACGTCAAATTCCCGCGCTATCTCGACGAGATCCGCATAGCTGATTTTTCTTTCATTCAACCTCTCTGCAAAAGCACTCAACACGCATTCCGCAGGAAGCAGCAAACAAGAAGCAAAAGAGTTCGCAAGCTTCTCAAACCTGTCTTTCAGTTCTTTCTCTCGACGGAGTCGCTCAGGGGGCATAACATTCCACGTCAGCAGATGAAAGAGCCCATGGGCAAAATTGTAGTTGCGCCGCCATGGCGATTCCGAGGAATTCATCAAGATCGCTTGTCCAAAGTCGCCCACTGCCGATGCCGCTGAGCCCGACAACTCCTCTCGATAGAAGATTTTGATTCCAAAATCCTTCTCGAGGACCTTGGTCAGCGACGTCGCGGGCACCCGTCCGAGATTCATCGTCTTACCAACTTCCAATGCGAGTTCGGCTGCCTCACGGTATCCAAGCTCTTCTCCGGATATCTCGGCAGGTCGTAGCTGGGACTTCGGCCGAATCCCGGACAGCTTTTCAACAAGATGGTAGTTGTGCGACAGGTGCAGGAATTCTGTTTCGATCTTCTGGTAGTTGTTCTCGGGCTGCTCTCGCCAGAGGACGACGGGTTCCGCGACAGCATCTTCTTTCAGAAGCTCATTAATGCTCGTGTGCAACACGGAGGAAATCCGGGCAAGTTCCCATGCCTTGACTTGCCGCTCTCCATTCTCGATCTGCGACGCATCACAATAGATTGCAAGCTATGCTCTTCCGACAATGCGGAGTGCCTAAGCTTCGGCTTCCGTGGCTGCGGTATATACTACCCACCGCGGATCGGCATCGGGGAGGGTTTTCGTAATGAATAAGAAAACGTTTGCTTTGCTGATCTACATTACGGCCGCGACGCTTTCTGCCGCTCTTGCCCAGGTGCGCCCAGTGGCACTGACAATTCATGTTGATAAGCCCGTTTCGAAGGTCAGCCCCACGTTATACGGTTTGATGACCGAGGAGATCAACTATTCCTATGACGGCGGGCTGTACGCGGAGATGGTTCGCAATCGCACATTCCGCGCGAGGCGGCGGGATGTGCCCTACTGGCTGCTGGTGGAAGGCGGCAATGCCCAGGCCCAAATGGAAATCGATCAGCAGACTGGCCCCAGCGAAGCATTGAATTACAGCTTGCGGTTGGAGGCGACCCAGGCGGACGCAGAAAACCAGGCCGGCGTGCTCAACGGCGGCTATTGGGGACTGCCGCTGAAACCCAGCACGACCTACAAAGGCTCGTTCTATGCGAAGGCGGACTCCGACGCGCTGGGCGCAGTGAACGTGAAACTGGTAAGTGACAATAGCGGCGAGGCGCTCGCATCCACAACCGTTTTCGGGCTGACAACGGCCTGGAAGCAATATCAATTTTCGTTGAAGACCGCAGCGCTCCAGCCATCGCCGGCCAACCACCTGGTGCTCACGGTAACGCATGCAGGGACGCTGTGGCTCAACCTTGTGTCGTTGTTTCCCCCGACGTACCACGAGCGGGAAAACGGCAACCGCATCGACTTAATGGAGAAATTGGCCGCCATGCATCCGGCTTTCCTGCGTTTTCCCGGGGGAAACTACCTTGAGGGAGATCATATTCCCGAACGGTACGAATGGAAGAAAACGATTGGCTCCCTGGTGGACAGGCCCACGCATCCCAGTCCGTGGCGCTACAACTCGTCGGATGGGCTGGGTCTTCTGGAGTTTCTGGAGTGGTGCGAAGATCTCAAGATGCAGCCGGTCCTTGCGGTGTACGCCGGCTATTCGATGGCGCAAGAGCACGTAAATCCCGGACCGGATCTCGATCCTTACGTGCAGGACGCACTCGACGAGGTCGAGTACATAACCGGTGGAGCGGACACGAAATGGGGCGCTGTTCGTGCGCAAAACGGGCATCTCGAGCCGTTTGCGCTGACTTACGTGGAGATCGGCAACGAGGATTTCTTCGACCGGTCCGGCAGTTACGACGGAAGGTACGCGCAGTTCCATAAAGCAATCAAAGCCAAATACCCGCATCTTCAAATCATTGCGACCATGCCGGTTAAGAGCATTCGCCCAGATGTCATCGACGACCATTTCTATAGACGCGCCACGGAGTTCTTTCGGGATACGACGCACTACGATAAGACCGATCGCAGTGGTCCGAAAATTTTCGTGGGCGAATGGGCTACACGAGAGGGGGCGCCAACACCCAATTTCGGCGCGACACTTGGCGACGCAGCCTGGATGACAGGGCTCGAGCGCAATAGCGACATCGTGGTGATGGCCGCTTATGCGCCACTGTTGGTAAACGTGAATCCCGGTGGCATGCAATGGGAGACGGATCTGATTGGCTACGATGCGCGGCGGAGTTACGGATCGCCGAGCTACTATGCGCAGGCGATGTTCTCCACCTACCTTGGAGATGAGACGCTGGACTCCAAGCTCGAGGGTGGTGGGCCGAAGTTTTTCTACTCCGTCACAAAGGACACCAAGAAAAACCGGCTCTATCTAAAGCTAGTCAATGCCGCGTCCAGCCCGCAGCCGATCAATATCAAATTTGCGGACGCGACGCTGGCGAATACCGGGAAACTGGTGATGTTGAGAGCCCACGACACACAGGCGACCAACACTCTCGAAGAGCCGACAAATATCGTACCGATGGAGAGCACGCTTCGAGACATTGGCAGTGAAATGCATTATACGGCGCCCGCATACTCCATCCAGGTCATTCAGATCGATCAGCGTTGAGGCAGAAACTTAGGGGATGTCTAGCTCAGGAAGCGCGGTCCTTTTGGGCAATTGGCGCATCAGCATGGGTTGAGTCTGCCTGATCCCTGAATAGTTTCCTCGGGAGGCACCGTTGGTGAGGTTGCGATGCGCAATCTCTTAGCGCTACTTACCGCCCTCTGTACGGTACTCGTTGTCCTATCCCTGCTTCCCGCGGGGATCGCACAAATGCCGTCTCCTTTAGCGCAAACAGCAACGAAGCAACGTGGAACCCCAGGAAAGCCGCGCGCGAAAGCTGTCAGCCCAGAGGGGATGAGCTATCCGGAGCTGGCCGATATTACGTCTTCGACGGGCATTCAATTCGAACATCTTTCGAGCCCTGAACAGAAATTCATTGTGGAGTCCATGAGTGGAGGCGTGGCGTTGATCGATTATAACCGCGATGGCTGGCCCGACATTTATTTCACCAATGCGCAGAACGTGGATATGGCGATCCACGGCAGGAAGGCTCGGAGCGCCCTGTACCGCAACAACCACGATGGAACGTTTACTGACGTAACCGACGTGGCCGGAGTGGGTTATCCCTGCTGGGCCATGGGTGTGGCAGTTGGCGACTACAACAATGACGGGTGGCCTGATCTGCTGGTGACCTGTTTTGGCGGCGTGGTGCTCTATCGCAACAACGGCGACGGCACATTTACCGATGTGACCAGGAGCGCGGGACTGAGCGCCGACCCTAAGTGGGCGACGGGAGCCGCCTTTGGCGATTATGACGGCGACGGCTGGGTCGATCTCTTCGTTGCACACTATGTGGATTTTCACCTGGACAATATGGCGCCCTTCGGTTCGAGCGATACCTGCAAATACATGGGTATAGACGTGCAGTGCGGGCCGCGCGGTCTAAAAGGATCTCCGGATAATCTGTACCACAACAACAGAAATGGGACTTTCACCGACGTTTCCGAGAGATCCGGCGTGGGGGATTCGGAGCACCGATATGGACTGACAGCGATCTGGTCGGACTTTGATAACGACGGCAAGCTGGATCTTCTGGTAACCAACGACGGCCAGCCGAACTATCTCTACCGGGGTAATGGGGCGGGTAGGTTCGTGGATGCCGGATTCTCTTCCGGCGTGGCGCTCAACGAGAACGGCGCGGCACAGGCCAATATGGGAGTCGCCTTAGGCGATTTTCTGCACAAGGGGCGGATGTCTCTTTTGATTTCGCATTTCGACAACGAGTACGCGGCCTTGTATCGCAATGATGGAGACATGAATTTTACAGAAATCTCGAATGTCTCGGGTATTGCGAAGGGCACAAGGGGGTATGTGGGTTGGGGAGATGCGTTTGTCGACTTCGGGAACGATGGTTGGGAGGATTTCTTTTTGGTTAACGGACATGTGTATCCCCAGGTGGACGGCCTCCATTCCAAGGTCACCTACTCTGAACCAAAGTTGCTGTTCTTGAACCAACATGATGGAACTTTCAAGGACATCAGTACGCTGGCTGGGACCGCCATCCAGATTCCGCAGGTGAGCCGTGGAATGGCGGTAGGCGACCTCTTCAATGATGGCAAGGTCGAAGCGGTGGTTGAGAATCTGGTTGGCAAGCCCATGATTCTGCGTCCCGAGGGTGGCCCGCGGGATCACTGGATCAGCTTTCAGTTGGAGGGTGTCAAGAGTAACCGCCTGGCTTTGAATGCACGCGTGCGCGCGACGGCTGGCGACTTGGGGCAGCTTAGCGAAGTGATCAGCGGCGGCAGCTATCTTTCGCAGAATGACCTGCGGCTTCATTTTGGGCTAGGTGAACATGAGAGTGTAGAGGAGGCCAAAATCTTCTGGCCCGATGGAATGGTGGAGACACTTACCAATTTGATTGCCGACCGTTTCTATGCAGTGCGGGAAGGAGCGGGCGTGGTTTCATCCCAGGCGCCCGCAGCCCCCAATGCCAAGCGTCCCTAGCCCAGGTAAGCCCGACCATTGCCCGCCAGAAGACGCTACCGCGAGGGGCAACCTTATCGGAAATATGGTTCAGAAAGAAACACAGAACAACTACCGGGCGTTTGTGCCAATGGATTCGCAGCAATTACAAAAAGGCGCTTCTTCGCAAGCAAACGCGAAAAACGCTGGTCTTTTCTGCAAGAAAAAGACCTCTTGACAAATCCTGGGAACGAGTGTAGTAGCCTTAGCATTTGAGAAAACGTTTGCTGGCTTCAGAAATTCTGTTTTTGTTTGTGGCCCGGGGCACAGGTTTCGACATATAACTACTAACCACGCAGAGAAGTGGAGGTAATTATGAGTCATCTATCCACGCACATTTGCGGCATAACGGGGACTACCGTGGGGAGCAAGCTGGCATGGAAGTTCCTGACGGTCTTCGCCATGTTCCTAATCGTAACGGTCGGAGCTTGGGGGCAAGATAACGCCACGATAACGGGAACCGTGACGGATCCCAGCGGAGGCTTGGTTGCGAGCGTCACGATTTTCCTCAAAAACCTCGCGACCGGCCAGGTAAGGCAGGTCATATCGAACACTTCGGGCGTTTATCGCTTCCCGGACGTTGGTGTCGGCCGCTATACTTTGGAAGCAGCAATGCAGGGTTTTCAGAAGTTCACGAAGACGGACATTGTTGTGAATGTCGCGCAGACTCTGCAAGAAGATATTCCTCTCAAGGTTGGGAGCGCACAAGAGACTGTGACGGTGGAGGCGGACGCCCTGCAGGTCCAATCCCAGACCAACGAAATCAGTAACCTCATCAGCGGTGAACAGGTGTCCCAACTAGCGACAAATGGCCGCAATGTGACCGCGCTTGCGGCTCTGGGAACGGGAAAGTCCAACACCTTGCCGTCGTATAGCGGCGTGAATGCTCTGACCACCGCTAACTCCATTAGCTTCAATGGAACCCGCAATACACACAACATCTACTTGGTGGATGGAGGCGAACTGAACGATCGCGGGTGCGGTGGCTGCTTCAGCTCGCTGCCCTCGATCGATGCGCTTGCCGAATTCCAGACACTCGATAGCAACTACGGACCCGACTACGGCATCGGCTCCGGCGGAACGATTACGATGGTCCTCAAATCTGGTTCCCGAGAATTTCACGGGGCGCTGTGGGAGTTCAACCGGAATGAGGACTACCAGGCCAACAACTTTTTCCTTAACTCGGCGGGGAAACCCCGGCCCGAGTTTCGGCTGAACGTACCGGGCGGCAATTTCGGCGGCCCGCTGTGGAAGAATACATTTTTCTTTGTGAATGAAGAGTGGCGGAGACAAATCCAGGGAAGTACCCCTTCCGTTCAGAATACAATCGCGGCCGCCAATTTCCCCACAATCGGCGCGCCGCTAACCTATATCGTTCCGTCCAACGGGAAGGTCCCAGTTGTTCCTCAAACCCAGGACCCAGGCAAACTGGCGATCTATGCGGCTGACGGTTTGACCGCTGGCCAGCCCTTCCCAGGGAACACGATCCCTGCCAATCTGATCGATCAGAATGCGGTCCGGGAACTCAACGCGGGTACCTTCCCGCGCCCCAATTTGGGCACAAGCCAGTTCATATCGTCCATTCCGCAAACCACGAATGTCCGCGAAGATATCGTTCGCCTCGATCACAACATCAACAGCAAGTTCCAGTTGATGGGCCATTACCTTCATGACGCGGTCACTCAGACAGTTTACCCGCCGTTGTGGGGCAATAGTTCTTATCCAACCGTGGGCTCGGCCATGCTCAACCCTTCCTGGTCGTCGACGGTTAAACTGACGCAGACCTATTCGCCTGCGCTGCTCAATGAATCCAGCTTCCTTTTCAGCGGCAACACGATTCACCTAAGTCCCGTAGCAGGCCCCGGCGGCTCATTTACGCAGCCCAGCGGGTGGACGGCCACAACATTCTTCCCCGTCGCCGATAACATCGGCAGTCGTTTGCCGGAGGTCCGGCTGGGGACGCCGTACGGCACGACCTGGAGCTCCAGCTACTTTCCCTGGAAGAACTCCTACTTCGGGTATGAGAGCCGGGACGATCTATCCTGGACTCGTGGCCGTCACCAATTCAAGTTTGGTTTTAGCTGGTTGCATGCCGTCAAGAACCAGCAACTGCAGGCCAACACGCAAGGCACAGCCATCTTTGGTCCCGGCTCCTATTCGGGGGATTCCTATGTGAATTTCCTGCTGGGGGACGCCGACAGCTTCACGCAACTGCAGTTTCTCGCCGGCAAACACTGGGTGAACAACAACTATGGCGTCTACGGGAATGATAATTGGAGAATCGCTCCCCGGTTGACGCTCAACCTTGGACTGCGCTATGACGGGTTGCCGCATGCTTTTGAGCGCTACAACCTGTTTTCGAATTTCGTCCCGTCGCACTACGACAGATCCTTGCCTTATCCGCTCAATCCGGACGGCACGCTGAACCCCGCTTCGCTGACAAACTTCAACGGCCAATCGTTCTATCTCAATGGCATCCGAGAAGCCGGCGTTGGCGGCTTCCCCGTTGGAAACGTCCACAACAGCTACAACACCGTAGAACCGAGAGTCGGGTTTGCCTACAGCCTCACTCGAGACGGAAAGACGGCTCTCCGGGGAGGTGTGGGGTTATTCTTCGAACGTGTCCAGGGCAACGATGTATACAACGCCGCCTTGAATCCGCCGTTTGCCTATCAGCCTTCCGCCAATAACGTTTACTTTTCCAACCCGAACACCAGCACTGTGAACGGTGTCACCACGTCTCAGGCATTCCCTTCTACGATGACCACTCTGCAATACAACTATCGGCCGCCGGGAACGGCGATGTTCAGCCTGGGAGTTCAACGGCAACTCGCCCAGTCATTGGTCGCGAGCGTGCAGTATGTCGGCTCCCGAGGGTGGGACCAGAGCGATGACCGCTCGATCAACACACTGCCGTTGACCGACATCGCCGATCGCCAAGGCGTCGCCAACGGCACCCTGAAGGCGAACCTGTATCGACAGTTTCCCGGCTTCAGCACCATTACGCAGGAAGAGAACGAGACGAATTTCGCGTATAACTCTCTTCAGGCAAGTCTGCGCATGGAGAACCGGCACGGGCTTACCGTGCAACTGGCCTACACTTGGTCTCATGAGATCGATGAGGTAAGCAATGATCTCAATGGGCTCTCGAATCCATTTGACCCGACATATGACCGCGGGTCGGGAGGACTCGACCGGCGCAACATCTTCAACGCTAATTACGTCTACAGCCTCCCGTTTTTCGGGAAAAACTCGAGCAGGGCGCTACACACGGCTCTGGGAGGCTGGCAGTTCTCCGGGATAACGGTCATGCAATCGGGGACGCCGATAGCGATCCGGTACACTGGCCCCGACCATCTCGGATTGGGCGGCGGCACAACGAACCGTATGGATCAGATAGCGCCGGTCTCCTATCCACACACGGTGAGCGCCTGGTTTAGTACCAGCTCTTTCGCCAATCCAGTCGCTCCCTGGAATAATGGTCCGAATAACGGCTTTGGCAATGCCAGGAAGGACGCGGTCGTGGGACCGGGACTATTTAACTTCAATTTGTCTCTGTTCAAAACGATTGCACTCGCGTCCCGTGAGAGGGGACCGGCGCTTGAATTGCGGTTCGAGTCTTTCAACACGTTCAATCACGCGGAGTTTAACGGCGTCAATACGAGCTCGAGTGACCCGAACTTTGGGCGTGTGACCTCGACCTACGATCCTCGCGTGCTGCAGCTTGGCGCGAAGTTTACTTTCTGACAGTGAACCACCCCTAACTCGGGCGCTCTGGCCTGATCGGAGCGCCCGAGTCACCCCTCATGCCGCGCGTGAATATTGCGTCTCTCCCAGCCGGCAGGCGACCGTGCCAACGGAGTTGCGTGTGAAGAGAGCTGTTCCACTGGGAATTCCCCTGATGCTGATGCTGGCGATGCCGGCTGGCACCTGCCGGGCACAGGAAGCCGCGGCAGCAGACCATCAACGCGAGAGAGCGATTGCCATGGAACAAGAGGGTAAGAGTGCCGAGGCCGAAGCCGCGTGGCGCGCCTTCCTCAAGATTCAGCCAGCGAACGCAGAAGCTTACGCGCATTTGGGCCTGCTGCAAGCTCGCCAGGAACGCTACAAAGAGGCGGTACCTCTCTATCGCAAGGCTTTGGCGTTGAATTCGGCCATGCCCGGCTTACGGCTGAATCTTGGCCTAGCGCTCTTCAAGGCCGGCGAGTTGAAGGAGGCCATCCAAACTTTTGACCCGCTTCTCAAGGACCAACCCCCGTCCTCCCCTGAGGCGCGGCGCTTGCGGACGCTGCTAGGGTTAGCCCGCTACGGGCTGCAGGAATACGCGGCGGCAATTCCCTACCTTAAGGACGCCGCTGCCGGCGACCCGCAGAACCTTTCCTTCCGCCTTGTGTTGGCGCACAGTTGCCTGTGGTCCAAGCAATTTCAATGCGTTCTCGATGTCTATCACGAGATTTTGCTGTTAAACGCGGAGTCGGCTGAGGCCGATATGCTGGCCGGGGAAGCGCTGGATGAGATGAATGACCATGCCGGCGCCACGCAACAGTTCCGCGCCGCAGTCAGGGCAAATCCCAGAGAACCCAATGTGCACTTCGGTCTGGGCTACCTGTTGTGGACCCAAGGCCAATACGAGGAGGCTGCCGAGGAGTTCCAGGCCGAGCTGGTGAATATCCCCGACCACCTTCAGGCCCTAGCCTACCTGGCGGACACGGAACTGAAAATGAACCGTCCCGAAGCCGCCCTTCCGTTGCTCGAAAGGGTCATTCGGACAGACCCGAAGATGGAACTGGCACACCTTGATCGGGGCATCGTGTTTGCCAATGCCGGCCGCCGAAACGACGCCCTGCGCGAATTGAACGCGGCCGCCAGATTAAGCCCTAACGATGTGAACGTTCACTGGCGGTTGGCGCGGCTTTATCAGGCTATGGGAAGGAAAGAAGAGGCAGACGCCGAGTTCCACAAGACCAGCAGCCTAACCAAAGCTGCCAATGACTCGGTCTTCAGCAAACTTGGCAATCCTCCCACGAAAAGTAAGCTGCCAGAAGGAGCCGTTGACACACAGCCAGACAAGTGACTGCAAATAAGGAAGAGCCCCGTCTTTCCAAATTCTTTGCTTGAAGGAGAAAAACTGCTACTGGCGAACGCGGCCTAAAAGAAAGCCACTAGGAGCTTCCTGCTCATGGCTTTATTGGCGAGGAGAAGTTTTTTGCAACAATCTCTCGCGGCAGGCGCGGCCTGTTCCGCCGAGCTGCTGCTCGGTCGCCATCTACCTGCGCAAACTCCATCTTCGAACGCAGCTGGCCCCGTCCGACTGTATTTAGATACCAAGCGCACGATCGCCTCGATCGACCGGAACATCTTTGGATCTTTTCTGGAACACCTGGGGCGCGCTATCTATGAGGGAATCTACGATCCCGGCTCAAAGCTCTCCGACCCTATTAATAATGGGTTCCGAAAAGATGTCATGGAAGAAATCCATTCGCTCAGAGTCCCGGTGATCCGCTACCCCGGTGGCAATTTCGTTTCCGGGTATAACTGGCTGGATGGCGTGGGGCCGGCGCAAGGGCGTCCCAAAGTTCTGGACAAGGCTTGGAATTCGCTCAACGCCAACCAGTTCGGCACGAACGAGTTCCTGAGTTGGTGCAAGGCAGTGGGCACGCAACCGCTCATGGCCGTCAATCTGGGAACGGGAAGCGCTGAAGAAGCAGCCGCGCTGGTCGAATACTGCAACGTCGAAAAAGGCACTCGCTGGAGCGACCTTCGGCGCAAACACGGCATCGCAGAACCGCACAAGGTTCAGCACTGCTGTCTCGGAAACGAGATGGATGGCCCCTGGCAAATCGGCCACATGACTGCGACGCAGTACGGAATGAAAGCAACCGACGCCGCAAGGCAGATGCGCTATGTTGACCCAGCGTTGAAACTTGTGGCGTGCGGATCAAGCGGCATGTTCATGCCAACCTATCTCGAGTGGGACCGCGAGGTGCTGGAGCAGTGTTACGAATTCGTGGACGCGCTTTCGCTTCATCGGTACTTCGGAAACACGCAGGAGGAAACAGGCGGCGACAGCACACAATTCGTGGCCATGAATCTGACGATGGACCTCCACATTGCCGAGACCACAGCGGTCTGTGATCTAGTGCGTGCCCGTAAGCGCTCTCCCAAGAAGCTTTGGTTGTCTTTTGACGAGTGGAACGTCTGGTACCGGGCGCGCAGCGGAGACGTCACGAACGGCCATCGGCGAGAGGCGCCGCATCTGCTGGAAGAGGTTTACAACTTGGAGGATGCGCTTCTGGTCGGCGGAATCCTGATTCGAAATGCGGATCGCGTAAAGCTGGCCTGCCTCGCCCAACTGATGAATGTAATTGCGCCGATCATGACAAATGGCGACGGCCTGTTTCGCCAGACAATTTACTATCCCTATCGTTGGGGACTGAAGTTCGCACACGGAACCATGTTGAATATTTTAACGGAATCTCAGGCCTATGAAGTTCCCGGGATCGGGCATGTTCCGTATCTTGATGTCGCAGGGACTTTCTCAAAAGAAACTGGAGAGGTGACGCTTTTCCTTCTGAATCGCGACCTTTCGAAAGCACGCGAAATTGATCTGGTTTGGCAGGATACTCCGCCTACACGCGTTACAACGACCACTGTGCTAACGGGCAGCGACTTAAAAGCCTTCAATAGTTTCGATTTCCCACGACGAGTCGTTCCGCCGGATCTTGCAAGGCCGCTTACTTCGGGGGGAAACACAAGATTTGAGGTCCCGGCACGCTCGTATACAGTAATTCAGTGGAGTGCCTAGTCCTAACGGATAGTCCTAAACGATGGATATTCTGCAACGGGCACTTGAAAATGGAACCCGATTCCCCAGGGGGACAAGGACACCGTAGGTAGCTGCCTGCGATCGGGCCTCGTCCAAGGCTCGCGCCCACGGTCAGCGGCGCTCTTCAGGGCTCATTAAACGTTTTCCCGTCGTAGCCTTCAGGTCCACAAAGGTTGGTGTTTCATGGCTTTCCGCCGCATCCACACTTTAAATATCTCCTTTGTTGCTTTGGCATTCCTTGTTCCGCTGTGCAGTCTTCCAAGAACGGCCGACAGCGAGCCACGTGCTCTGGCAGTCGAGGGTGACGTCGTGGGAACGCACGATCCTTCGGTCATAAAGCAAGGCGATACCTGGTACTTGTTCGCTACCACGCCGCCGCATTCAAAGACCGGGGAGCAATTTCCCATGCGCTGCTCGAAGGATCTGCTGCAGTGGAAAGCATGCGGGTCTGTGCTTGCGGAGATCCCTGGCTGGATTCGGAACGGGAGCCCAAAAACGAAGGAACTCTGGGCACCTGACATCTCTTTCTTTGATGGCGAATACCATCTGTACTACGCATATTCTGTGTTTGGGCGAAACACCTCGGGGATCGCTCTTCTAACCAACAAAACGCTGAATCCGCAGAGCCCCGATTACAATTGGGTGGACAAAGGACTCGTTCTGCGCTCAGGTACGGAGGACGACTTCAATGCGATCGACCCCGATTTAATTCTCGACGAAAAGGGGCAGGCATGGCTGGCTTTCGGGAGTTTCTGGAGTGGAATCAAGATGCGCAGGCTCGACCGGAAAACGGGCAACCTTTCAACGGATGATACGAAGCTCTATTCTCTGGCGAGTCGCTTCAGACCGCAACACTTCGACGCTGTTATGCCGAACCTTCCTCCGGATTACCAAGCCATCGAAGCGCCGTTCATTGTGCGCCACGAAAAGTACTACTATCTTTTCGTTTCCTTCGGCCTTTGCTGCCGCGGCATCAAGAGCACCTACAGAACGATGGTAGGCCGGGCCGAGGAGGTGACCGGGCCATACCTGGACGCCGATGGTAAGAAGATGAGCGAGGGCGGCGCGACTCCATTGCTTAAAGCGAATCAAAAATGGCTGGGCCCCGGCGGCGAATCTATCTTGCTTCAAAACGACGGAGATATCATCGTTTTTCACGCTTACGACGCGAAAACCGGCGTTCCCTCGCTGCAGATTTCAACGCTCTCATGGACACATAGCTGGCCGCATGCAGCATTGGAGGGCGATCCTTCAAACGAGAAGAAATAGTCTAGGGCGGAAGGCGTTTCAATAGTGGTTTGGAACAGCTAACCGAGCTTCTGGATCAACTTCGGATTCCTGAAATAGCGGCAAAGAGGAGGGGACCCCTATGGACCGGCGGGATTTCTTGCATAACGGAGCGCTTGGAACTGAATCACTCTGGCTCTCCCCAAAGACATCCTGGCATTCAATGCAGGGTGATCGGCCCAGAGGCGTAATCTTTTGAACCGTGTGATTTCTTCCCGCGCGCCGGCCGAGATGGCGTCGACCCCGCTCTCTTGTGGCCTGCCGGAAACGCGGTCGACTTTCGAAGTACCAGATGGGTCTTTAGAATGTATTCCGCTCCTTCCGGTAAGGGGAGCTCTCTCCCCACTTCCTTCATGAGGGCGTCGAAAGCCAGCTTCGCCAACTCCGTCTGCGACATTTGAACCGAGGTCAGCGGAGGAATCATAAAGTCAGCCAGCCGCGTATCGTCAAATCCAACCACAGACAATTCATGTGGCACGGACACTCCCAGTTCGTAGGCTTGACGCATTACACCAATAGCAGTCATGTCATTCGAACACAGAACGGCTGAGGGGCGCTCCCGAAGGCTTGAGAGCCTCTGAAGAGCGCGCTTTCCACCTTCTAAACTATGGTCTCCCTCAACGATAAACTCCGGTCTAGGGAGCAAGCCAATTTCACGCATGGACTCCTCAAACGCAACTTTCCGAGCAACGGCGGATCGGAGGTCGAGCGGACCGCTCACAAAGGCGGTTCGCTCATGTCCCAGCGCGGCCAAGTGCTGTATGGCTTGGCGAATCCCACAGAGGTAGTCCACCCGAATATTACTGACTCGCGGGGCTTTCGGACCCACATCAACAAAGACAAGGGGCACGTTCCGGAAGCGGAGATGATTCAACAACTCGTCTTCCATGCCGAAAGTGAGAATCGCGACACCCTCCACGCGCCTCTCAATCATCCTCCGAACCGCAAGCTCCATCCGCTTGGGATCATGAATCGTGGAGGTCAAGAGAAGTTCATAGTTCTGTTCGACGGCCAGGTTTTCAAACGTCTGCACAATTTCGGGGAAGAACGGGTTTGTTATTTCGGAAACGATCAGGCCAAAAATCCTGCTTTTTCCGGAGACCAAGGCGCGTGCCTGTTTATTGGGGTAGTAGCCAAGCTCCTCCACCGCCCTCCAGACGCGTTTTGCCAGTTGTGCATCAACGGTAGAAACCTGATTCACAGTACGCGAAACCGTAGCGGTCGATACTTTGGCCCGTCGGGCCACGTCCCGAATGTCCACTTAGTTCCTCATACGAGCGGAAGGATTAATCGATTCCAAGTATACGCTTTCTTTCGCTGACGCCAAATATCCGTATCGTACCGCAGGGGTTCCGCTTCTAGCAGGGAGCGCGTTACCCGAAAGCGCTGACCGATCCGGGCGGAAATGCGCGGAGCGCGTGCAGCCCTCAGCGTAACAGCTGCTTCAGTTTGTGGCGGGTGAGCTTTCTTCCTGGCCAGGCAAGGGGCGGGCAGCGAGGGGGCCGGTGCGTCCGCGCTGCCCACAGGGCGCGGCTCCGGCGCGGTGTCAGCTCGTGTTGAGCAGGAAAGTCGCCCAAGGAATGGGCGCGGGCAGAGTGGCCACCTCGCGCAGCATGACCTCGACGATGTGCCGGATGGTATCGGTAGGATCCTTCGGTCGGCGGCAGCGACCTAGCCGACGATAGACGAACAGCTGCAGCAGATTGAAAACGAGCGTCCAGAGAAGCAGGATGACTTGCAGCGGATTCTCTCCGTGACGGAACACGTGCCCGAGGTGCCATACGTGTGCGACATAAATCGAAATTGGTTGACACTTTCTGCTGCGCCGGCTGGGAGGGGCGAGGAAGCGGGATAGTGTAGAGCACGTCGACCCGCCAATCCTTGATCACGACCTTGTCCAGCACCATTCGCAAGAGCCTCTGTTTATCCTCGAAGGAAAAGTGTTGGAGACGGTTCGCTATCAGGGCTGCAAACTCCTCGAGGTCACCCCGAACATCGCCTTCCTGCCTTTGCTCTAAAGCCATTTTCTCCAGAAGCTCCTTCTCTCGATTAAGCGTGTTGAGTTTTACCTCCACCAATCGCCGGCGCTTCTGCAACTCCGGTAGTTCAATGGCGCCCGCCTGGTAGGCATCCACAAGCCGGCTCATCTCCGTGTTCGCCAACTTGATCTGAGTCGCTAGCCTTTGCGCTGGTTCGCTCGAGCCAGCCTCCTCGTGATCCCGACGATGCGACCTATCCCTTCGGTATGCTTCCAGCACCAACCCCGGATCTTGCAGCCGGGTACTCACTTCCTGCCAAACCAGCTCGTCCAACGCATCGGCCCCGATAACGCGCTGGGAGCACCGCTCCTGCCTAAAGAAACCGTTCACGCTCGAGCAAATGTAATAATGCTTGGGTCTCCCCTTCATTTGATTCATCGTCCTGGCAAAACAACTCAACCCGCATTGCCCGCAGCGGACGAGCTTCCGCAAAAGATAGGCCATCTCCTGCAGATTTCGCGGAGAGAATTTCTGATTGTCTTTGCTTCTGATGCTGGCTTGATGGAAGCTCTCTAAGTCGATGATGGTGGGCACTGAAATCGGGATCCATTCCTCCCTGGGCCGAAGGGTGACTTTAACCGAAGGCCGCTTCTGACCATGCGCCCCTTCCGTCATCACACAGTTGCGGCGGCTGTAGTACAAGGTGCCGATGTAGGCTTCATCGTGCAAGATGCGATGCACGGTGGCCGATGCCATTCCCGGCCACCGCTCGGATTAGGAGTTCCCTCCAGCGTCAGTTGCTTGGCAATGTGGCGGATCGTCTGGCCTTGCTGCACATAGGCATCGAAGATTCTGCGCACCACAACCGCTTCGTCTTCCCGGATCTCCGCGTGCGACGCCACACCGTCACGGCGTGGAATGCGCACGTATCCGAAGGGAACTTCTCCAGTCACAATCTCGCCGCATCGCGCTCGGTAGAGCTTGCCCCGCCGGTTCCTTTCGGTAATCTTCGCACGCTCGAACTCGGCCACCGCTCCCGTGATCTGGTGCATGAGCTTCGAGAGCGGATCGTCGGCCGCCCCACCCTCCAGGAAGATGGCCTTCACTCCGAAACGTTCCAACTCCTCCAAAATTAAAGCTTGCAAGACAAACTTCCGTGCCAGTCGATCGGTACAGTAACTCAGGAGGACCTCGAAACCGCGGTGTTCTGCCAAGTCACGCATGCGGTCCAGGGCGGGACGATCTAGCCGGGCCCCACTGTAGCCCTCATCGGTAAACTCCTCGACGATCTCCATCGCATGTTGGTTCGCGTAGTTCCGCAAGGCTTCCAGCTGCGAGCCGATCGTATGCTCTTTCTCCTGCCTCTCACTGGAAACCCGAGCGTAGATGGCGGCTCGCATGCCTACTTACCTCCGAGGAGAAAAGTGTGCCGAGTCGGCGAAAGCTCTCGGCCCGAACTTAGCGGGGCAGAACGGGATCGAAAAGTTCCTCTGGCACGCCGAGCCCGACCACTGATAAGTCTTTGCAGCGCGTCCTGGGGAACGAACTCAGCCCTGGCCCCTCCCTCCAGAAAAATGGTTCTCACTCCGAACCCGCCCAACTCTTCCAGCATGCGAGCGAGCATCCCAGCATTCCTTGCCAAGCGCTCCGGATTGCAGGTCAACAAAACATCAAAGCCACGACTCTCTGCCAGGGCGCGCATGCCGTCCAGGCCAGGACGATCCCGACGCAGCCCGCTATATCCCTCGTCCGTAAACTCCGCGACAACGCTCATCCCACTCTGAGCAGCATGGGCTCTCAAGGCTTTCACCTGCAACCCCATGGCAAAGTTCGACTCCTGGTTGGAGCAGGCTGTTCGGGCATAAATGGCGGCTCGCATTTTCACTCACCTCCTGGGTAAGGAATTCATAAACCTGATGCAGTCTCTCGCGGTGAAAGTCTCTCTTCCCGTTCCAAGCAGGAGGAGGAATGCTCTGGGCATAGAGGATGAACGGAAGATCTTCTTGGGCTCCGGAAAACAAGTTGGCCACGCCATAGCAGCGCACTCGCTCCAAGGCCCAGGAAGCCGGTTCCGAGTTCTCGAGTGCCTCACGACGCACATTTTCATAAATCCCCTGCATTGGGTTGTCGCTTGCGACGAACGCTTCTCGCTGATTTCTTGGTCGGCGAGCGCCGTTTTTTTTTCATCCCCCGTAGCACGGTCGTCCTATGGATCGGGATCCCATAACGCTCTCGGATCAAATCGGCCAATCGACCCGGATCGAGATCGGGATCCTCTTTTTGCTTCGCCAGGGCGAACTCCAGCACCTCGCCCTTGAGTTTGATCGGACCCTTGCGGCCGCGCTTGGCAGGAAAGAGCAGAACCCCAGTTCATGAAAGGCCCGTTCGATCCGGTAGAAGGTTTCCCGGCTGAAGCCGAACTGGCGGCATGCCTCGGCGACGGGATCTTCGTCGACCTTATGGGCGCGCAACATCTCGTATTTGACCTGCGCCAAGTCGCAGGGATCGAAAAACTCCGTCTTGAAGAGGTCGGAGCGCACGGCTTCGGGGTGCGGGTTGAGCGTACCGGAAGCCAGGAGGGCCTTTTTCTTGGCCGGCGTGGACATGGCAGGAAGATGCTTATCATAAAAAAGCATATATGTCAAGCTATTACTGCACACAAGAACTTCCAGATAAATCTGTTGCCGTACTAACGTCACATTCACTAGGTTCAGAAGCGTTTTTAGGCCTCTTGCGGAAAGGTTAGTGCGTACATAGGTTGACATTTATGCATACATAAAGTTACACCTACAGTTACTTCTTCCCGCTCCCGCTAACTACCAATTGTTTCCCCCACTTTGTGTACAGGCCATGCTGCTCCGGGCTGGCGAAAAGGCTCACCGAAAAGGCCAAATGCGCATTTGTGTCGCGCACGAGCAGTAGCTGATCCATTGATGGAACCCGGTGTCCTCGATATGCCAGCGGGACCGGATGATCCGTAGCGCCGTTTGACGACTGATCTGGCGCGCACGCTGGCCGATGACGGCGAAGCACCAGGTGGTTGGTTTCTCTTGGTCCGGCTTGGTCACCACGGCGCGGACCGCGCGGACTCTTCCTTGGTAGGTATCCAGTGTCTCGATATTGTCGATGTCCCAGAAATCCACCTGTTCTTTCCGCTCCGCATCGTCGCAGCTCTCGCACCGCCCCTCGATCTCCCAGAGCTGGAGTGCTTCTTTGAACGGTTCGTCCTTTTCCTTCTTGAGAACCAGGAAGCCGCCGTAACCGTAATTGGTGAGCTGGGTCATCACCTACGAAGGCATCGATGAACCCGCCGTAGATCTTGTGCAGCGAATCGATCAGACGCTTTGCCGCGGTCAGTTCCCCTTCATGGGCCGACATGCTCGGGATCGCTATCGCGCAGAGCCTCCTCGTTGCGTACCGGCTCGATCCCCAGAATGACATCGATCACCGGGCCGAGCAGCATGGCCACAACTTAGGAGTGATAATACTGTTCCACCTCTTCGGTCTGACCACCCCGTTTTCGTTTGACCTTGCGCGTCAAGCAGCGCGGGCAGTGCCGATCATAGGAAGCGAACGGCTGCCAACCATCAATGGCTACACAGCGCAGAGCACCGTAGCCGTCGCGAAAAGCTTTGTTCCTCTCGGCTTTGTGAATCACCTCCTCGTTCGCGTCCCGCAGCCCGTCCAGCTCCAATTTATCCAGAACATTGGCCACCACGTCGGCGCTGAAGGCTTTCACCTCCGGCGTGGGCTGGCGGCCAATGAGTTTCTGGAAATCGGCTTCCTTCAAATCGCCCTCCAGCGCGTTGATGCTGGGAATACGCAGCAAGGCCGTGTGAAACAAGCGGTTGACCACGTCGAAGGTGGGAATCTTCGGACGGCGCCTCTTGTCCCTTAGGCTCCCCAACAGATCCGGCAAGGCAAACACATGGTGAGCGTACTTTTCAAACTGGTGGAGTTTGCGGCGAGAACCCTCGATCCACTCGGGCAACGCGGCACCACGCTGCTCCCGGCGAAGGGCTTCATCCCGTTCCCGACAGCATCGCTTGTATTTCGCGCCGCTCCCGCAGCGGCACGCTTCGTTCCGCCCCACACGGGTCGGAAGGACGACGACGACCTCACCCACCCTGTCCGAAGCTTCCTGCTGGCTCAGGGTGAGTCCCCTGGTCAGCCGTTCGAGACTACCGCCCGAAGGCTAGATCGCTCGTTCACGTTTTCTTGCGCCTCTTCTTCGTGGACTGCCGACGCCACAACGCCAGCAGTTGGGCGTTGGCGGCAAAGACCTCGGCAATGGCGTCCTTGAACTCGCGTCCTTGCTCAACCAGGGGGCGGACCTGCTCCACCCATTCGTCGGGAATGCGCTCGACGTGCTTCTTGCCATCTGCCATGAACGTCAACGACCAGGAGGGATGTCCCTCTCCCCCGGCGCACCGGCAGGTGGGCTTTCCGCAGCGGCTGTGCGTGAGGGCCAGCGAGCCGGGTAAAGCGTCGGGAGGAATCTTCAGACCACGAAGCAAGGCGTGCTTCCGCTGGCGCAAGCGCGCGGCGGGATCACCCTGGGCGTCGTATAAATTCATCTAGGTGTAATAATACGCCAAGAACAGGCTGTGTCAAGGCGATTCTTTCGCTGGGGGAATTTGCGCTTGACGCCACCGCGGGGATCTTCAATGGCTATGTGGTGTTACAGGGTTGGGCCGGAAGTCCTGGGCCATCTTGCCCTCCGATGTGTCAAGAGACGATGTGAACGTTAAGCGCGATCCTAAATCGAAAACGGTGGCGATCTTGTTCGACTTCCGGACTTGTCCGGCGCACTCGAACTGACGCAAATGGATTTAGTCAAACGGGACAACTACCTCCACGCGATCCAACTTCTTCGGTTTATGCGTTGTCGGGCGCTAGGACATCGAATCGACTTGGTTAACCAAATCCAAATTCATGGCCGTACTCCGACTCAGACGTATAGGGCTGTTCTGCAGGCTGTCACTTCAGAACGCGGGGAACCACCTCTAATTCCGCGGTGTCCAAATGATGATGATAATTCTTGCCATCGCCTGCGGCTTTCTGCTCTTTGCGCCCAACATTTACGGGCAAGGCAATCCTCTTGAACGGCGGGTTTCCGAGTTCGATTCGAAAGGTGTTGGCTTGACAGAAACACTCCTCAAGCTCTCGCATCAGCAGCATCTTCCAATCGCCGTCGAATACCTTGACCGAACCTCAATGGACCAGCCCGTTGACGTCAGCCTGAGGAATATAACGATCGGTCGGGCACTTGATTCCATTCTGCACCATGGCAATGGGTACAGGTGGAGGCTACGATATGGAATCATTCAAATCACAAATAGGCATGCTTCAAGACGTGCCGGCGGTCTGTTGAACAGAGTGATTCCCGTTTTCGAGATTCCAAAAGGAGAGACAGTTAAAATGACTTCCACCATGCTGTGGTGGAACCTGCAAATCGCCCTCGACCCGAGGCTGAAAGGAAAGGGATTCATGGGAGACATTATGGGCAGGTCATCCGCAGTGAAGCCAGCGACATTGCACAACCGAACCGTGCGAGAGATTCTTTCCTACATCGTTCTCAATAGCCAAGCGGAAGGTTGGGTCGTAGCGGGCCCTCCGGAATGCCTTGGCTATACTCCATATTGCGGGCTGTGGTTCTTCATTGAAGGGGAGCCCTTTGGCACTTCATACCAAGTTATCCTGCGTCGGGTCCATGAAAACCTCTAGGTTGATTGGCAGGAGGTAGCTTTCATCCGATTGAGAAATCTACCTCTACTGTCCTGCCCGGCTACTTCTGTGTCGCATAATTGTACAATTGGCTGTCACTGGCCCGAAACGGCGTTCGAGGAGGTAGGAGCAGGGGCAACATTCAGCAAAGACCTTTTCGTTGGTCTAGGCCCAGAACAGACCGTTCACTTAGAAGACCTCTTAGGAGCGTTTTCCTTAAGGAGTAGTAGGATCTCGCTCTCAAATGCGCTTTTCTCCACCATACCGTGCAAGTCAGCGATCTTACCTTCGCGATCGGTTAACAGCGTTACCGGCAACCCGTTCTCAGCACCAAACAGCTTGGCCAATTCCCAATTGCCGATCACAACCGGGTAGTTAACCCTTTTCTCTGCGAGGAAGGGCTTCACTGATTTCCAACCGTCTTCATCCACTGAAACGCCAACAACTGATAGACCGCTCTTGCAGTCCAGCGCGCTCGGGTCTTGCGTCAGTGTGGCCTCAACGGCTGTCACCGCGCACAATAGGTCATGGAATGGTCCATCGACCGGAGGAATACGCCCAGAGCGGCCAGCACCAAGGAACGCCACAGCGCGTGCGTGAATAATTTTCCATGAAGCGCGCGCCCTTCGCCATGCGGCTGGCAATGGAATACGGCAGCGCCACACCAACCAGGAAGGAGAACCCCGGCTGAATCGTATCGTGCAGGGAGCAGCCGAACCACTCCGTATGCGTCTGATTGAAAGCCAGGACTTTGCAGAACAGGCTCGTCGGGTACGCTGCAGCCACACGCGAAAGTTGCAACACCTCGGCCATCATCAACCACATGACCAACCCGCGATACGCATCCATTGAGACGTTGCGTCCCGCTGCGGGCGCCGCGTCCCCTAGCTTCAAGCTAGTTTCCGTGACCGGCTTCGTTTGGCTTAGTGTCACTATAAAGCCACTCTCCCTGCAATTTGGTCCAAGCATACACGGGAAACGAGTTGCTGGCTGAGTTTTGAGGGACTATGGCGGAGAAATTTACAGTAGAATCGTCTCGCAATGATCCGGTTCCGCTCTTCGCGCTGAGTAAACGCATTCAACGCGATACTGTACAGCATGATTTCAGGCCCTTCGATCGATACAAGGGATAGCGTCGAGAATGAGCACTGTTCGAATAAAAGAGGTCGCGAAGCTGGCAAGAGTTTCTACTGCCACAGTTTCTCACGTCATAAACAAGACTCGATTTGTTAGTGATGACACCAAACGGAAGGTTCTCTACGCCATTGAGCGCGTAGGGTATACACCCAACATCCATGCGCGCAATCTGGCGTCAGGTCGCAGCCGGACGCTAGGATTGATCATTTCGGACATTACCAACCCATTCTTCCCAGACCTTGTGAAATCCATTCAGGAAAGAGCTCTGGAGTTGGGCTACGACGTTATTGTTTTGAATACCAATTACGAGCCGGAGCGCGACTCTCGTTACGTGCAGCGATTACTGGAATTGAGAGTTCGTGGCGTCATGATATTGACCACGGAGATGGATCTTTCCGTGATCGAGCGTCTGTCCTCGCGCGAAATCGCTGTGGTCTTTCTCGACATCGGAAAGGTAGGTCCGCATACCAGCAACATCCGAGTCAATTATGAAAAGGGCGTTCATGAAGCGGTTGAACACCTTCTTGAGCTTGGACACCGTCAGATCGCTTTCATCAGTGGCCCGGTGCGCTTCAAATCGGCACAATTCAGGAGGCAGGCCTTCCTCGAAACGATGAAGAGTCATCGAGCGTCACTGCATACGGAACCGTTAATTCTCGAAGGGAATTTCAGGCTGGAGAGCGGGGAGCACATCGTTCGAGAAATGCTGACGTTGAAGAGCCGACCAACTGCGATCCTTGCCGCCAATGATTTGATGGCTGTGGGAGCCCTGCGTGAGCTAGGTCGTGCAGGTCTGAAAGTTCCGAAGGATGTTTCCGTGATAGGGTGCGACGATATCTCGCTCGCCGAGCTGACTGATCCCCAGTTAACTACCATCATGATCCCGCGAACTGAAATCGGGACCGCGGCCGTTGAGGCTGTATTACAAACAAATTCCGTTCAAGGCCGCGAAATCAAGATTTCCACTCGACTCGTGGTACGGCAGTCTACGCATGCAGCCCCGCTCTTGAAGTAAGCTCTCCGTTTTCCGTTCTAGTGATGGTTCTGAAGCCTTCCGCTGTTTTAAAGATTCGTAGCTCGGTGACGACCTGACTCTCCACTGCAAAATCGCAGCTCATTCAGTATCCCTGAAGTGAATCTTTACAAATTCAAGTTTGAAACGGAGACCCGAATCGCAGATGGTAGCAATCTAAAAGTTTTCTGAAGGGGGAGGCAATGTAACTTTGGTCGTTCGCGACTGCCTGGGAAGAATACCGCTAATGGCTCATGGTCTCACGAAGGGTACGATATGGTTTTGGAGGGCAACTGAGTTTAGCGAGTCCTCTGTTCAGGCCGTTGGGAACTACGCGCCATGAGAAACGCAGATTGAGAAAAGCGGATTTTTTGATTTTACGCTTGACAGGGGAAACGGCGGCGGCGAATAATCCAAAACCATTAGGAACGTAAGCGCTTACGTACACGCTTAGGCGTTCCAAGAGTGGGAACCTTCCTGGAATTCAGTTCTTGGGGACCTTGCGAGGGAGTCCGACTGCGAGGTGATGACTATGTTCCACAAACTGTCTAGTTCGGTGATTTTTCGTTTTGGCTTCCTAATAGCATTCTGTCTGGGGTCGTTGGCACTGGCTCTTTCCGCACGGGCACAAATTGGAAACGCGACCTTGGGCGGTACTGTGATGGACCCTTCTGGCGCCGCCGTGGCCGACGCCGAACTGACACTGGTCAGTCAAGCGACCAGCTTCGAGGCAAAAGCCACTTCCAATGAGCGGGGCGAATATACGTTTCGCAATGTGACTCCCGGAACTTATGACCTGAAAGTCGTCAAAGCCGGGTTCCAAAACTACGTTCAGAAGGGCATTGTCCTGACAATTAACCAGTCGGGTCGTGCGGATGCGACATTAAAGGTAGGCGCCACGTCCGAGACCGTCACGGTAGAGGGCGAGAATACTCTCATCAACTACGACAACGGAACGGTTCAGGGAGGCATTGATCCTGAAACCGTCAAGGACCTGCCGTTGATCGTGTCGGGCAAGCCCCGCTCGTCGGCCAGCTTCGCCGTGCTTCTCCCCGGCGTGTCCACAGGCAGCAGCAATGAGGCTTTCAATGCCCGAATCAACGGCGGTTTACAGTCCGGCGACGAAGCCCTTCTCGATGGTGCAACCATGCAGGAAGGCTTCATGAGCCAGAGCGGCATGGTCTCCATCCAGGGCGATTTTCAGATGTCGCCCGACATGGTGCAGGAGGTAAAGGTTCTCACGTCGGCCTACGCTCCCGAGTATGGGTCATCTTCTTCGGGTCAGATCACCATGGTCAGCAAGTCTGGCGGGAACCAATATCACGGAGCAGCATTTGAGTATGCCCGGAACAAGGTATTCAATGCGGCGCCCTGGAATTCAAGCTGCAGCGGTACGGGTTGCGACCGCCGCCCGTCCGACAACGAGCATGACTTTGGCGCGAACTTCGGTGGCCCGATCAAGATACCGTTCCTTTACCACGGGACCTCCAAGCATCATTCGTTCTTCTATTTTGACTGGGAAGCATTTCACCAGGCCGGCGGCTCGAATGTTCCCACTCTCTCG
>Ga0209471_1000288_pt1 | contig 35372 bp, 33 predicted proteins | sample GraSoiAngelo_128_FD_185885 | JGI IMG/M metagenome (GOLD analysis project Ga0209471, IMG submission 185885) | Grasslands soil microbial communities from the Angelo Coastal Reserve, California, USA - 14_0927_12_20cm (SPAdes) (version 2) | ecosystem: Environmental > Terrestrial > Soil > Grasslands ... | reverse complement strand
CGAAGGACACGCGCGTGCAGGCGGTCGTGCTCGTGCGGCGCCCCTGCCGGCGGCGAGCGGCGCGCGTTCTGCGCGGGACGAGGCAGCTCGCGCCGCTCTCGCGCGAGGAGCTGGAGCGGACGGCGCACGCAGGTTGGTTCGCCTATCGCAGCAGGGAGGAGCGCGCCCTCTGCCGGGCGATGGAGGCCTCTTCCGTGCCGCTCGGCTCCATCTGCGAGGTCGGCTACGGCATGCGCACAGGCGACAACGCGCGGCACGTCGCGCGCCGGTCGCCTCTCGCTGGCGAAGTCGGCCTCGCGGGCGGCGAGGACGTCCTGCCTTTCGCGCTGCGCTGGCGGCCGAAGGCGCTGATCGACGGGCGACATCTGCAGCCCCTGGTCGAGCGGCAGCTCGGACGCGCGCGCGTGGCCATCCAGCGCATCCGCACCAATTCATCCGCGCCCTGGGCGCGCTGGCTGGAAGCGGCGCCGGTGCCGCCGTCGTTGGTGTGCCTCGATTCGCTCTCGACCATCTCTTGCGCAGAAGAGGAGCGGCTCTGGGCGCTGCTCGCGCTGCTCTCGTCGGTAGCGATGAATCGCTACCACCGGCTGCGGACCACCGACGTGAACGTGAAGCCTTCGGCGCTGCGCGAGCTGCCGGTGCCGGGCGCACTCTTGCGCGAGCCTTGGCGGCTTTCGGGGTTGGCGAGGGAGCGGGCGGCGATCGCGGGGATGTCAGACTCGCTTGCCGCGTGCCATCTCCTCGACCGCCGGATCGACGCCCAGGTCTACGCGCTCTTCGCGCTGCCTCCCGAGCTTCGCAAGGCCAGCGAGCGCGGCTTCTGGGCGGAGCGCTTCCCCGAGGAATTGCGGCTGCTTGAGCAGGCTATGTCAGACCCCTCCGCTACTGTCGCAAGCACGACCGATCGAGAGGAGGAAATCGCATGACCGTGCTCCTTCCCGTGCTCGCGCTCACCGCCGTCCTCTACTTCCTGGCCTCGGCGCGCTCGCGCGTGCGCGCGCTCGAGTCGGAGCTCCAGCGCGCGCGCGACCAGCACGCGGCCGATCTTGCCGCCTTTCGCGCCCGCGAGCGGGAGCAGCGCGAGGCAGAAGCCGACATCGGGGCGGCCTTGCGGGAGACCGAGTCCCGCCGCGCCGCTCTCGAGGCGCAACTTCGCGCCGCGCAGGAGCAGCAGCTGCTCTTGCACGAGACCTTCGCCGGGCTGGCCAAGAGCGCCCTCGACGCCAACAGCGTCCAGCTGGTCCAGCTCAACGAGCAGGTCCTCAAGCGCGCGCAGCAGTCGTCCCAGGCTGAGCTGGAAAAGCGGGCCCAGACAGTCGCGGAGATGGTGCGCCCGGTGAACGAGGCGCTCCACCACGTGAACGAGAAGATCGAGCAGCTGGAAAAATCGCAGGAAGGCAACACCTCGCGACTCGCCGAGCAGGTGCGCGCGCTCACCGCCGAGGAGGAGCGCCTGCGCGGCCAGACGGAGCGGCTCGCCACCGCCCTGCGCGCTCCGGCCCAGCGCGGCCGCTGGGGAGAGCTGCAGCTGCGCCGCACCATCGAGCTGGCCGGTTTGCGGCCGCACGTCGACTTCGACGAGCAGCCGGTGGCCTCCTCCGATGAGGGAGTCCTGCGCCCCGACATGGCGGTGCGGCTTCCGGGCAACAAGACGGTCCTGATCGATTCGAAGGTCCCGTTCGAGGCGTACCAGCGCGCGGTCGAAGCGGCCGAGGTCGATCGCCCTGCGCTGCTGAAATTGCATGCCGCCCAGCTGCGCGCGCACATCGAGGCGCTGGCGGGCAAGCAGTACTGGGAGGCCTTTGCCGGCAGCCCGGAGATGGTGGTGCTCTTCGTCCCCAGCGAAGGCCTGCTCGCCGCTGCGCTCGACGCCGATCCCTCGCTCGACAGCGACGCCTTCAAGAGCCGTATCGTGCTCGCCACGCCGAGCACGCTGCTCAGCGTGCTCCTCACCGTCGCGCACGTCTGGAAGCAGGAGAGCATCGCGCTCAATGCCCGCGCCATCGCCCAGCAGGGCCGCGAGCTGCACAAGCGCATCGCCCGGCTGGCCGAGCACATCGCCAAGGTCGGCCGCGCGCTTTCGACCGCCAACGCCAGTTACAACGAGATGGTCGGCTCGTTCGAGAGCCGCGTCCTGCCGGGCGCCCGCAAGTTCGAGGAGCTCAAGGCCGCCGCGGCCGACGTCGAGATCGAGCCGCTCGTCGAGGTGGAGACGCGGCCGCGCCTTCCCGGACCGGCGGAGCTTCCGCTCGAGGACGCGAACTAGTACACCCGTCTGCAAGCTCGTTCCGCGCTCGCCGCCATTGGGCGTGCGTTCTCAGCTTTTTGGAGCCCCCGGCTTTAGCCGGGGGCTCCATAAACGGAACGACTTATCTCTGACCCCTGACACTCGACGGGTTCCAATGCGGAACGAACTTCCGGGCAGCTGTACTAGTCCACGCGATCCGAAGGCCTGACTCGGCTTCCTTGACCACCTGGGGGTCGCAAGATAGCTTCCGCCGCCCGTGACTTCCCCCGCAAAGCCGCCGCGGTTCAAGCGCATCCTCCTCAAGCTGAGCGGCGAGGCGCTGATGGGAGAGGGAAAGTACGGCATCTCGCCCAAGACGTTGCAGCAGATCGCCGAGGAGATCCACGAAGTCATCGAGCTCGGCGTCGAGGTCGGCGTCGTCATCGGCGGCGGCAACATCTTCCGCGGCGTCTCGGCGAGCACCGAAGGGATGGACCGCGCCAGCGCCGACTACATGGGCATGCTCGCCACCGTCATCAACGCGCTCGCGCTGCAGGATGCGCTGGAGAAGCTGAGCGTCTTCACGCGCGTGCAGAGCGCCATCGACATGCAGCAGCTGGCCGAGCCCTACATCCGCCGCCGCGCCGTGCGCCATCTGGAGAAAGGCCGCGTGGTCATCTTCGCCGCCGGCACCGGCAATCCCTACTTCACCACCGACACGGCGGCGTCGCTGCGGGCGATGGAGATCCACGCCGACGTCATCCTCAAGGCCACCAAGGTCGACGGCATCTACAGCGCCGATCCGGTCAAGGACCCGGCCGCCACCCGCTACAAGACCCTCAGCTACCTCGATGTGCTGAAGAAGAACCTCAAGGTGATGGACTCGACCGCCATCTCCTTGTGCATGGACAACGAGCTGCCCATCATCGTCTTCGACCTGAACCGTACGGGGAACATCCTCAAGGTCGTCCTGGGCGAGGATGTGGGCACGCTGGTGGGCGATCTCAAGCCGCAGAAGGCGCAGGAGGGGTAGGGCCATGGGCATGGCCGAAGACGTGCTGAACGATCTCAAGGCTCGCATCGCCAAGACGATGGACGACCTGCGCCGCGAGCTCGCCAAAGTTCGCACTGGCCGCGCCAACCCGGCCCTGCTCGAGGCGGTGCGCGTCGACTACTACGGGCAGCTGTCGCCGCTCAACCAGGTCGCCAACGTCACCGTCGCCGACCCGCGGCTGATCGTCATCAAGCCGTGGGAGAAGACGATGATCAAGCCCATCGAGAACGCCATCAACCAGAGCGGCATCGGCGTCACCGCGCAGTCCGACGCGGAGCTGGTGCGGGTCCCCATTCCCCCGCTCACCGAGGAGCGGCGCAAGGAGTTCGTCAAGCTGGTCAAGCACAAGGGCGAAGAGCACAAGATCGCCATCCGCAACGAGCGGCGCGACGCGAAGGAGTTGCTCGAGCAGGCCATCAAGGAGGGCGAGGTCGCCGAGGACGCCGGCAAGAAGGCGCTGGAGAAGGTGCAGGCCGAGGTGGACGCAGGGATCAAGAAGGTCGACGAGATCATCGGCAACAAGGAAAAGGATCTGATGCAGGTCTGAAACAGGCCTCGGGCCTCAGGCATCGGGGCAGGCTGCAAGAACGACGACCATGGCCAAGGACAAGAAGACTCGAAAGAAGCTGGTCGAGGCGGCCCGCAAGCATCAGGACGCGCTGCAGGCGGCGGGCCTCTCGCCTTCCGTGATCGACCGCTACGAGGCCGCGCTCAAGGGCGTCGACGCAAGAGCCAAGGGCCCGAGCGCCGCGGCGCAGGTCTTGACCAAGGAGATCCAGCGCGAGGCCGGCGAGATCCAGGCAGCCATGCGCAAAGAATTCCCCGGCAACAAGGGCTTCCTCTCCGTCTTCAAGGCCGACGAGCCGACCCCCGAGGACTCGCGATCGGTGCTCGCTCTCGGCCGGCGGATGGTCGCGGTGGGGCCCGAGTACGCGCAGAACCTGATCAAGTACGCCATCAACGCCGCGACATTGAAGCACCTGGCCGGACTCTGCGATCAGCTCGAGAAGGAAATGGGCGGCGCCGATCCCGGGCAAGAGGCCGAGAAACTCGAGGAGACCATCGTGGAAGTGGCGAGACGCGCGCTGCAAGGCAAGCCGGAGCTGGCCGCGTTCGAGAAGAAATAGCGCTCCGAAACCCCCGCTGCGGCATCAGCAACCAACCATGTCTCTCGATCTCGGCGGCCTTTCCGCCCCGGTGAGCAGAATCGAAGATCTCACCGCCTATCTGCAGGGCGCCGAGCGGCCCGCCGAGCGCTGGGTCGTCGGGGTCGAGCACGAGAAGATCGGTGTGCGCGGTCCGCCGCGATACGAGGCGGTGCCCTACCATGGGCCGGGCGGCATCCGCGAGCTGCTCGACGCTATCGCCCGATCGGCGGACGGGACGCAGCACAAGCACAAGGAGAACGGACAGCCGATCGCGCTGCTCTCGAAGGACGCCTCGGTCACGCTCGAGCCGGGCGGGCAGCTCGAGCTGTCGGGCGCGCCGGCGAGATCGCTGCGCGAGATCGGCAAGGAGATCGACGACCACCTCGCCGAGGTGCGCAAGGACAGCAAGGGCATCCGCTGGCTGGCGGCGGGATATCGACCCTTCGGCACGCGCGATCAAGTCCCCTGGATGCCCAAGGGACGCTACGCGGCGATGAAATCCTCGCTCGGCCCGCGCGGGCGGCTGGCCCTCGACATGATGCTGATGACTGCCACGGTGCAGGTCAATCTCGACTGGAGCGACGAGAACGATCTCGCCGAGAAGGCCCGCGCGGCGACTGCGGTCTCACCCATCGTCAGCGCCATCTTCGCCAACAGCCCGATCGTGAACGGCGCGCCCTCCGAATATCTCGATTTCCGCTACCAGGTGTGGCGCGAGACCGACGCCGCCCGCAGCGGCTTGCTCGAGCAGATGCTGCAGCCCGACTGGGGTTATCGCAAGTACGTGGAGTGGGCCATCGACGTGCCAATGCTCTTCGTGCGCAACGGCAGCGACTATGCCGACGCCGGCGGACAGACCTTCCAGAAGTGGCTGCGGACCGGCCGGCTCGCGAGCGGCGAGAAGCGGCAGCCGACGCTGTCCAACTGGGTCGATCATCTGACCACTCTCTTTCCCGAAGTGCGCGTCAAGCGCGTGCTCGAGATGCGCGGGGCCGACGTCGTCCCGCCGCCGTACATGATGGCCTTCACCGCGCTCTGGGTGGGGCTGCTCTACGACGTCGAGGCGCGGGCCGCCGCCTGGGATCTGATGCGCAAGTGGACCTTCTCCCAACTGCTCCGCTTCCAGGGCGAGGTGGCGCGCTTTGCGCTGCGCGCTCCGCGGGCGCTGGAGCTGGCGCGCGAGCTGATCGGAATCGCCCGCAAGGGACTTGCCGGCTGGGCGGCGCGCTCCGGCCTCGACGAGCGCGCTTTTCTCGATCCGCTCGACGACATCCTCGCTTCCGGCAAAACGCTCGCCGAGCGCGCGCTGGAGGCTTTGCAGAAGTCGCCGGAGGCGCTCATCCGCTTCTGGCAAATTGCTTGAAAGGAGAACAACGATGATGCTCGCACTCTTTCTCGCCGCCGCAGTGGAGCTGCAGGCCGACCCGGCTCACAGCACCGCTTCCTTCACCGCCAAGCACCTGATGGTCACCACCGTGCGCGGCGAATTCAGCAAGCTCAGCTCGACGCTCAGCTGGGACAAGGACGATCCCGCCAAGAGCGCCATCACCGTCACTATCGACGCCGCCAGCATCGACACGCACAACGAGAAGCGCGACGCGCACCTCAAGTCCGCCGACTTCTTCGACGTGCAGAGGTGCCCGGAGATCACCTTCAAGTCGAACAAAATCTCCAAGGCGGTGGGCGCCGGCAAGTACAAGGTGAGCGGAGACCTGACCATGCGCTGCGTGACCAAGCCGGCCACCTTCGACGCGGAGTTCGAGGGCAAGGGAGTCAAGGCGCCCTGGGGCGCGACCGTCTATGCCGCGAGCGCCAGCGGGAAAGTGAAGCGGTCGGAGTGGGGCCTCAACTGGAACAAGATGCTCGAAGGCGGAGGGGTCGTGCTCTCGGACGAGATCGGCCTCGACGTCGAGCTGGAATACACGGCGAGCCCGACCGCGGCCAAGAAGGAAGCACAGGTCGAGAGCAAGAAGTGAAGCGTGCCGTCGGCGGCCGGGGCAGCTCCAAGGCCATCGGTTAACGGCAGTAGGGAAAGGGAAAGGGAAGGGGCCGCAGGCGCGCGCCAACGCCTGCGGCGTTGTCACTGGCGCCTGCATTTTGGGAAAGAAAAAGCCTTCGCCTTCGGCGCGTCTGTTTCTCGGGATTCCAATCGTTCGTCATCGTCGGCTCCTCGCTGCGCTTTTTTGAGAGGAGCCGGCGATGACGAACTTTGGAAGTCTTCCCTTTGAGAAACTGATCGCTTACCAGGAGGCTCGCAAACTGCTCGAGACGATGCGGGAGGCGGGCATCAGCGATGGTCGCCTGCGCGATCAAGCCTTACGCGCTGCGACCAGCGTTTGTTTGAACATCTCCGAAGCGGCTGGACGTGCAGGTTCGGCCGACAAGGCTCGCGTCTATGCGATTGCCCGCGGCGAGAATTGTGAAGCGGCGGCAGCGCTCGACATCGCGCTGGTCGCCGGGACCTGCAAACAAGAGCCTGCCCGGCGGGCACTTCTGCACGCGCGCGCCGTGCACGCCCTGCTCTCAGGGCTCATCCGCCGGTTCGGGATCTGCGGATGAGGTTTTTTCCTTCCCAAATGCAGGCGCCAGTGACAACGCCGTAGGTGTTGGCACGCGCCTGCTGCCCCTTCCCTTTCCCGCTTTCAGGCTTTCTGACGAGCTTTTGAGCGTGGCTTTAGTCGTGCGGCGCACTGCGCAGCTCGTCGGCGATGGTGCGCGCCACTTCGCGAGCCTTCTCCAGCTGGTCGGGCGGGAAGCTGATGGCGGCCACCGCCGGGTGTCCGCCTCCGCCATAGCGCTCGGCGATCTGCGCCAGGTTGTGACGGCGCTGCTGCTGTTTCCAGGGATTGCTGCCGAGCGAGATCTTGCTCCGGTTCGGTCCGCGCGTGACCGAGACGGTGTAGAGCGCCCGCTCGTCGGCAGCGTAGGCGATGAACTTGTTGACGTTGTCGGTGCCCAGGTCGGCGAGATCGTAGGTGGCGACGCCGCGGTCGAGATGGATGCGCGACTCCACCAGGCGGACGATCTCGCGGTGGCGCGCGAGCAGCGGCCCGAGCGGCTCGGTCACCCACTTTTCCCGGAGAACCGCGCTCAAGGGCCGATCGGCCAGCTCCCGGATGAGCCGCGGGCACAGCTCCGGATCCTTGGTCGCTTCGATGAGCAGCATCAGCTGCATCGCCGGATCGGTCAGCGCCACCGCCATCTGCGGATCGGGAAAGAGCGCGCCGTCGATCAGCTCGGCCCACTCGATCAATTCCGAAAGCGGCGACGGATCCCAGCCGAACTTCTCCTGCGCGATGCGGGCGAGAAAGCGCGTGCAGCTCTTGGCAGCCGGGTCCCAGAATTTCTTGCCGCTCTTGTCGGCGCGGAAGAGAGCCTCGTCGGCGGGAGTCTCGAAAGCGCTCTGGTGATGGTCGAACCACCAGGTGAGCCGCCGATCGGGGGAGAAGCGGAAGTCGACGACGGCGTTCTCCTCGCCGCGGAAGACGTCCTCGCCGAAGAGTTGGCCGGCGCGATGAGCCATGCCTTTCAAGGCGACCTCGCGGACCGGCTTCACCTTCTCGCGGTAGAAGCGGAGGAAGGTGGCGCCCGAGGCGACGCCGTCGAAGCAGTGGTCGTGGTAGCAGATCTGCAGCGCGGGCATGGGCGGCGGACCTTACCATGGGGTTTCAACTTCGACCGCGAGGACGCGACGGCTTGGTCTGGATGCTCGATCAACAACCGAGCTCGAGCTCGTGCTCGAGATCGTGCCCGACATCGAGCTCGTGCCCGAGCTCGTTTTCGTTCGTGGGGACATCGGGCGTTAGAGGGTCGGCCAGTGCGCGAGGTGTGGAAGGCGCAGGCGGCCGTCCTGGACGCGGCGCGCGCCGAAAGACTTCACGCCGCGCTCGCGGAAAGCGCGCTTCCAGGAAGCGAACGAGCCGCCCGCGCGCCAGGCGTCGAGCGCCGCCAGCCCGGCGTCCTCGCCGCCCTGCGCGAGCATGTATTCCACCGAAGCCCAGCGCGGGCTCGTCGGGCGGATCTCGGCGCGGCCGCGCAGGAGCATACGCAGATAAGCGATGCGCCGCTCCGCTTCCTCGACGGGAGTGAAGGGCGATCCGTCCATCGGCGTGTTGCGCTTGGCGACGAACTGCGCCACCCCGAAGCTCAAGGGGATGATGCGCGAGATCTCGCCCGCGAGCTGGGCCAGCTCGTCCAGATCGCGGTCCTCTTCGCCGGGCAGCCCGACCATCAAGTAGAGCTTGAGACGCGCGAAGCCGGCCGCGCGCGCCAGCTCGGCGGTGCGCAAGAGCTGCGCCGCGGTGGTCTTGCGGTCGAGCGCGGCGCGCAGCCGCTCGGAGGCGCCGTCCGCCGCCGTGGTCAGGGTCCTCGCCCCCGACTCGGCGAGCAGCGACACCAGCTCGGGCCGCGCGCAGAGCCGGTCGGCGCGCAGCGAGGAGATGCCCACTTCCCGGCCGTCGTCGACGAGCGCGCGCACCAGCTCGACGATGCGCGGGTGGTCGGTCACTGCCGCGCCGACCAGGCCCACGCGGCGAGCATCGGCGGGAATGAGCTCCAGCACGCGTTCGGGCGGGACGGTGCGCATGCCGCCATTGGTGGTCCGGCGCATGACGCAGTAGGTGCAGCCCCGCGAGCAGCCGCGCTCGGGCTCGATGAGGAACATCGAGCGCAGCTCGGTGTGAGGCGTGATGATCTGCGAGCGCGCCGGGAGTCGATCGTCGCCGGCCTTGATCACATCCGGCCATTTGTCTGACAGACCCGGCAAGTAGAATCCCGGATACTGGGAAAGTCGCGCCAGCGTTTCCTGGCGCGGGAGCGTGAGGGCGTCGCAGAGCTGGTGGATCAGGTCTTCCGCTTCGCCCATCACGACGACGTCGGCGAAGGGCGCGAGAGGCACGGCGTTGGAGAAAGTCAGCGGGCCTCCGCAGACCACCAGCGGATGCCGCTCGGAGCGCTCGCTGCGCAGGAGAGGAATGCCCGAGAGCTCGAGCATCTCGAACAGCCCGGTGATCTCCAGCTCGTAGCTGACGGAAAAAGCGAGACAAGCGAAGTCGGAGAGCGGAGTCTGCGTCTCGTAGCTGCAGAGCGGCACGCCCCGCCACTCCGCGACGTCGTCGGGCAAGAAGGCGCGCTCGGCGGCCGCGTCGCGATGCGAATGAATCTCGCGGTAGATGGTCTGGAACCCGAGCGAGCTCATCCCCACCGCGTAAGGGCTGGGATAGCAGAGGGCGATCCGCGTCGCCGCCTGCTTGTACAGAGTTCCTTGCTCCTCGGCGAGGCGGGCCCGGATTTGCTCGCGAAGGGCCCAACGCATTCCGGACGATTATCACGCAAGCGCGGCCGACCTGCTACAAAGTCGCGATGCTGCGCCTTGCGTTGGCCATCTCGCTCCTGGGCTGCAGCGAATGGCAGATGAAGCCGACCTTCCCCGAGCAGGCCAAGGGTCAGCAGGTAGTCTACGAGCAGGCGCTCCTCGGCTTGTCCGCGAAGGGGGACGCGGCGGTGGCGCAGCTCATCGATGCGGACGGTGCGGTGGCGGAGTTGTCGCTGCTCGTCTTCGATCGCGCGGGAGGGCCGTCGCGGCCGGTGCTGCGCGCGCCGCAGACCGTTGCCAGCGCTGTCGCGCAATCGCTGCGGCAGGAAGGGAGCAGGCCGGCTCCGCTTCTCGCCGCCTTGGTCGCGGCCGACTGGTCCGAGGCGGCACGGAAGGCAGCGGAGCTCGATTTCCACGGCCGTCCGCCGCTGGTGCCCGAGCCGGGGCGGCGTCGCTGGTCGGTCCAGGGCGCGCCGCAGAATGGATCGCTCCCCTTCGCGCTCCGCCTCGGCGAAACGAGCGAAGCGGCAATTCTCCTCTTGTCCGAGCGGCCTGCAGCCGCCCTGGGCGAAGACGAAATAGAGCTCTGCCGCATGCCCCTCGCCGGCAGCGCAATCACCCCCGAGCTCTGGATGGAGAATGGCATCGTCTGGCTTCTCTCCGGCTCGGTCTTCGGCGGAAAGCGCGGCGACGCGCTCCACCGCGCGGTCGGCCTGCGCCGCGGCTCGATCGCGCGCGGCGAGGCGCAACTGCACAACGCCCACGGCCTCGCCGATTACGCCGCGGGCGATCTGGACGCCGCCCGGCGCGAGTTCGATCGGGCCATCGCGGCCGACCCTTCCTTCGTCGACTCGCTCTACAACGCCGCCTCCGCCGCAGCGGTGGTCGGCCGCGTCGAAGAGGCGGTGGTCTTCCTCAAGCGCGCGGCCGCCATCGACACCGATCGCGTCCAGGTGCTGGGCCGCCATGACGAAGACCTGCGCGCGCTGCGCAGGCGGCCGGACGTCCGCGCGCTGCTCGGCCTGCGCCGCCCTGCTCCCGAAGACGTGCCTCCTCCGCCGTGACCCTGTGCTAGGTTCCCGCGGCCATGCGAAGGCTTCTTCTCCTCGCGACGCTCGCTTGCGCATCGGTGGCCCGCGCGGAGGCGCCGGCTGATCTGTCCGAGGAGCGCGCCAGACAGATCCTGCCACGCGCCGACCTGTCCGGCCTGAACGGCCAGCAGCGCGCCCAGTTCCTCGAGATCGCCGGCGACACGTTCGACTACGCCGGCTGCAATGACACTCTGGCCCGCTGTCTCTCAGATTCCGTCAAGGATCGCCACGCGCCCCGCATGGCGCAGCTGGTGAAAGCGCTCCTCCTCGAGGGTTACACCCCGAGCGTCGTCATCGAGACCATCGAGCGCTACTACTCGGCATTTCCCCAGCAGAAGCGGCAGAAGCTGCGCGACGACGACTGCGCCGCTCTCGGCGATCCCAAGGCGCCCATCTCGGTGGTCGAGTACTCCGATTTCCAGTGCCCGCACTGCGCCGTTGCGTTCAAGCCGCTGCACGACATGGTCGAGGCCCTTCCAGGGAAGATTCGTCTGTGCTCGAAACATTTCCCCCTGCCCAACCATCCCCGGGCGCCGGTGGCAGCCGGCTGCGCCGAGTTCGCCCGCCAGGGCGGCAAGTTCTGGGAGATGAGCGAGCTGCTCTTCTCCCATCAGGAAGAGCTGGACGACGGCCAGCTCAAGTCCTTCGCCGCGAAGCTCGGCCTCGACGGCAACGCCATGCTCAAGGAAGTCTACGCGGGCAAGCTCGACTCGATCATCGAGCGGCACAAGAAGGAAGGCCTTGAGGCAGGCGTCCGCGCCACCCCTACGCTCTTCTACAACGGCCGCCAGTACGCGCTGCCGTACAAGACCGACTTCCTCGTCTTCTCCGCGCAGGACGAGGACGAGTGGCAGCGGCACAAAGGGTGGGAGAAAGAGTGATGGCGCTCGCAGGCCCTCTGGCGCTGGCGCCAGACTCACGCAAACTTGAGTCTCGGCGGAGTCTCGCGCATTCTGGACTTCCGTGGACGACGATCTGATCATCGACGCCAAGGGCTCGCCGTCCGCGCCCAGCAAAAGCGCGCGCCAGCATCTTTCCCACAACAAGGGCGCCTGGAAGCTTCTGGACGCGCCCGGCGAGCTTTTCCTCGCGCTGCGCGAACGGCCCGATGGCCTGATGGAGGACCTGAGCGAGCTCCATCCCAAAGGAGCGGTGCTCGCCGGCGATCTGGCGGAGATGCAGCCGAGCGATCTGCTCAACTTCCTCCACCAGGGACGCCGCACCGGCGTGCTCCTCGCCCGCTCCGATGGGATCGAGCGCGGCCTCGCGCTCATCGACGGCAACGTCGCCTGGGCCTGCTCGACCAGCCCCGCCGAACGGCTGGGGGAATTGCTCCACCACATGGGTCTGGTCGATCGCGGCCGGGTCGAGGCTGCCTTGGCCGAGCAGGGCGAGAAGGGCCAGCGCCGCCGCATCGGGCAGATTCTCGTCGACAAAGGCGTGCTCGCGCCCGACGAAGTCTGGCGCGGGCTGCGCTACCAGGTGGTCGAGATCTTCCTCGGCCTGTTGGTCGCGCGCGCCGGCACCTTCGTCTTCCTCCGCGGGCTCGACCGCACCAAGCTGCCCGCCATGCTCGCGCTCGACACCCAGGCGATGCTGCTCGACGGCCTTCGCCGCCTCGACGAGATGGAGCTGTACCGCACCCGCGTGCCCGACTCGGACGTGAAGCCGCGCCGCACCGGCAAGAAGGGCGCGATCGACGCTGGCCTGCAGCGGCTGGTTGCGCTCGCCGACGGCAAGCGCACCCTCGCCGAGCTCGCGGCCGTCACCGCCCTCGGCGAGTTCGAGGTGACCAAGGCCGTCTTCAAGCTGCTCGAGTCGGGGCAGCTGGAGATCTGACGGACCCGCTCGCGCCCCGCGAGGTTCCGCTGCTCACGCCGGATCTGCCAGGAACGGGCGGATCGGTGCGCGTCAGCGAGGATGATTTTCGCGTCGAGGAGCTGCCTTTGTACGAGCCGTGTGGCGAGGGCGAGCACCTCTACCTGACGGTGGAAAAGCGCGGCCGGACGACGCAGGAAGTTGCGCGCGAGATCGCCCGCGCCCTGGGAGCGCGCGAGCGCGACGCCGGCAGCGCCGGCCTCAAGGACAAGCGAGCCGTCGCGGTCCAGCGCATCAGCGTGCTCACTCGAGCGCCACCGAGCGAGGCGCTGCAGATCGCCGGGCCGGGATTTCGCGTGCTCGAGGCGAAGCGCCATCTCAACAAGCTGCGGCCCGGACATCTGCGCGGGAACCGGTTCCGCATCCTCTTGCGAGGCTGCGTTCCCGATGCGCCGGCGCGGGCAGGGAAGATCGCCGCCTCGATCGAGGAGCAAGGTGTGGCGAACCTCTTCGGCCCGCAGCGCTTCGGCAAGCGCGGCGACAACGCGGCGCTCGGCCGCAGCATCCTCCTCCGCGAAACGAAGCTGTCCGATCGATTCCTCCGGCGGCTGGCGCTCTCGGCGCTGCAGTCGGAGCTCTTCAACCGCTGCCTGGCCGGGCGCATCCGCGGCGGATGTCTCGCCAAGGCCATCGAGGGAGACGTGCTGCGCAAGCGCGAGAGTGGCGGGCTCTTCATCTGCGAGGACCCCGCCGCCGATGCGCCGCGCGTCGCGTCAGGCGAAGTCGATCCCGCGGGACCCATGCCCGGACATTCCCTCTTCGCCGCGCGCGGCGAAGCGATGCGCCGCGAGGAAGAAGTGCTGGCCGAAGCGCAGATCGACGTGCGCTCCTTCTCCGCCGGCGGCGAGGAGATGAAGGGCGCGCGGCGGCCGTATCGCATCCCTGTCGAGGGGCTGACGGTCGAGCCTGCCGACGGTGGTCTCTTGCTCGCGTTCTCGCTGCCGAAGGGCAGCTACGCGCTGTCGGTCCTGAGGGAAGTGATGAAATCCGGGCTTGCGGACGAGCCTGAGGTCTGAGGTCTGAGGTCTGACGCCTGCTTGTTTGACCCCGCCCCATTCTGGCGGTAGCTCTGAAATCATGAGGACTCGGTTCTGGATCTTTGCTGGGTTGGTGGCGCTGGTCTTCGCCGTCAATCTCGCGCTCGTCTCGCTGCGCATCGCGCAGACGGGCGAAGACACCGTGCGCGCGCGGCTGGCTCTCGCCGGCAGCGCGCTGCGGGCGCAAGTCGATCTGCTCGACGCGCGCCTCTCGCCGCGCGCGGTGGCCACCTTGCCGGAGCTGATCGAAGCCTCCCGGCCCGACGAGCGCACGCTGCGTGCGGCGGCCGCGGCGCTGACGCCCGAGCCGGATCTGCTCGCGGTGGAGATCGGGCAGGGCGCGATCGTCTCGCGGCGCGCCCGGCCGGCGCAGCAGGTCGACGACGCCGGCAAGCTTCCTTTGGGCAGGGCGCCGCTCGAGGGACGTCCCGCGCCTGCCTTCGCCTCCTGGGAGGGTGGCCTCTGGCGTGTCTCGGCCGCGCGCGTTCCCGGCAACGCCGCGGCGGTGCTGGTCGGGACGCTGGTCGACGATCGGCTGGCCGCGCAGCTCAAGAGCCAGGTAGACGCCGACGTGACGCTGCTGCTCAACGGCAAAGTGGTGGCGAGCTCGCTGCCGCAAGGCGATGCGCGCGCGCAGGTGGCGCGCTGGGCGGCGGCGCCTTCGCCCGGGTACGGCGTGCTGCCGGTCATCCTCCCCGGCGTGGGCAGCGCGCTTTCGGGGAAGCTGCCGCTCGCTGCTTCCCGTTACGCCGTGCGGGGCGCGCTGGTGGCGCTCGACTCGGGAGTGCAGGCGGCGCTGACGGTGCCGGCCTCGCCGTATCTGACCTGGCTGGCGCGCTACCAGGCTTTCTACCTGGTGGGCCTGGCGATCTTCATCCTCTTCGCATTCATCTGGGGATTGTTCTCGGGCTCGGCACAGCCGCCGCCGCGCGAAGTGCAGCTGCCTGAGGAACAGCCGGAGAGCGCGGCTGCACCGCCGCCGCCGGCGGAACCATCGTCTGGGGAGCTGCCTTGGAGCGCTCCGCCCGCCGCGGAAGAAGCGCCACCGCGGCCAGTTCCAGACCAAGAGCCACGCGCCGAGTCGCTCGACCCCGACGTGCCGCCGGCGGTCGCCGCGCGCTCTGTCTCGCAGCACCCGATGTGGAGCGCCGATCCTTTCACGCCCACTCCAACTCAAATCGCCGAGGAGCAGGCCAACGAGACGCGGTCAAAGGAGGCGGCGCCCGCGCCGGAGGGGCCGCCCGCCGATCCCGACGAGGAGCACTGGCGGGACACGTTCGAGAAGTTCCGCGAGATGAAGGCGCGGCTGGGCGAGCCGGTCGACCGGATCAGCTTCGAGAAGTTCGCCGCCAAGCTGCGCAAGAACCGCGAGGACTTGATCGCCAAGCACAGCGCCAAAGGCGTGCGCTTCGTCGTCTACGAAAAGGAAGGGAAGGCAGCGATCAAGGCGAGCGCGATCCGCTGAGGCCTCATTTAGGAGCCTGATACCAGTCTTCCTGCCCAGGGTGCTGCTCTTCCGAGGCCTGCGTCGGCTCGGTCCCGGCCATGAAGACTTCGCGCACGGAAAAGGGATCGTTCTCGCGCGCCAAGAGGCCGGTGTTGCGGTTGACCCGCACCATCGTCACGCCCGGCGGCGGCTCGGGCCACTCCTCGCGCGGCTGTCCGGCGAGCGCCGTTCGCATCCACATCAGCCAGATGGGGCCGGCGGCGTGGCCGCCCGTCTCGAGCGGGCCGAGCATCTCGTGCGTGTCGAAGCCCACCCATCCTCCCGCGAGCAGCGAAGGAGTGAAGCCGATGAACCAGGCATCGCGATGCTCGCTCGCCGTCCCGGTCTTGCCGGCGATGGGACGCTCCAGCGCGATGAGCGAGTGCGCCGTGCCCGACGGGTCCTCGATCACCGAGCGCATCAGGTCGGCGGTGAGATACGCCGTCTCCGGCTTGAGGGTCTGCTCGAAATTGCCCGGCGGCGCGAAGATCACGGCGCCATCGCGAGAGAGCACCTTGCGGATCAGCGCCGGAGCGGCGCGCTTTCCCTCCGAGGCGAGAGTGGCGAAGGCGTTGATCTCCTCGAGGACGCCGACCTCGCCCGTACCGAGCGCCGCCGTATAACTCTGCGGGATCTCGCTCTCGATCCCCGCTGCGCGCGCCATGGAGCGGACCTTGTCGAGGCCGAGATCGATGAGGAGCTTGACCGCCACCGTGTTCTTCGATTCGGCCAGCGCCTTGCGCAGCGTGATCGATCCGGCGAATTCGTCCTTCTCGAAGTTCTGCGGCTTCCACGCCTTCCCCGTCCACGGATCGGTGATGACCTCGGGCGAGTCGTCCATGCGCGTCGTCGGCGTGTACTTGCCGCTGTCGAGCGCCGCCGCGTAGAGGAAGGGCTTGAACGACGAGCCCGGCTGCCGCCTGGCTTGCGTCGCGCGGTTGAAAGACGACAGCGCCATGTCGTATCCGCCCACCAGCGCCAGGACGCCGCGGGACTTGAGATCCATGCCGACGAAGGCGCCCGCTACTTTGGGCGTCTGCTCCAGCGCGAGCTCGAGCCGCGCCGCCCGCATCCTGCCGGCCCGGTCGCGCTCGCTCTGCAGCTTGAGCACGCGCACCGGAACGACGTCGCCCACCGAGAGGACATCGGCCGGCGAGCGCGGCGAGGGAGTCGCTCGCTCGGGCTTGAAGGGACGCGCCCAGGCCATCGTCGAGAAGGGCACGCTGCCGGCGATGCCGGGGGCGAGCTCGACCACCGCGTCGCTGCGCAAGACCTGCGTGACGATGCCCGAATAGATCTCGTCTTGCACGAGCGGCCGGGGCTTGGCGGTGCGCGCGACGGCATCCGGCGCGGCGCTGCCTGCAGGGATTTCCTCGGCGGCATCGCTCTCGTCGGAGTCGTCGCGTTTCTTCGCCAGCTTCTTGCCGGTCAGCTTGCGCACGGCGGCTGCGTGGATGCCCTCGAGGTCGGCGACCCAGACCTGGTCGCTGGTCTGCGCGACCGAGGCGAGCTTGCGGCCGAGCGCGCTGCGATAGGCGTCGAGCCGATCCGGGTCGAGCTTGACCTCCGGTCCGCGCCAGCCCTGCCGCTTGTCGATCATCCGCAGGCCTTCCTGCAGCGCCTGCTCGGCGGCGGCCTGCAGCCGCGGGTCCATCGCCACTTCGACCGTCATCCCCGAGGTCTCGACGGGCGCCTCGCCGAACTGCGCCACCAGCTGGCGGCGGACTTCGTCGAGGTACCACGCGCCGGGCGGCTCGGGCGGAGGCGGCGGCAGCACGATGGGCTTCTCCATCTCCCGCCGGTAGTCCTCGTCGGTGATGTATTTGTTGGCGAGCATGCGCGAGAGCACGTAGCGCTGGCGCGCCTTGGCCCGATCGGGATGGCGCCGGGGATTGATGCGCGCAGGATTCTGCGGCAGCCCGGCCAGGATCGCCGCCTCGCCCAGATCGATCTCCTCCACGTGCTTGTTGAAATAGTAGAGGGAAGCTTCCTCGACTCCGTAATGGGCTTTGCCGAAATTGATCTGGTTCAAATACAAAAAAAGGATGTCGTCTTTGGAAAGATTGCGCTCGAGGCGGAGCGCGAGCATCACTTCCTTGAGCTTGCGCTTCCACTTCTTCTCGCTGGAGAGGAAGAAGTTCTTCACCACCTGCTGGGTGATCGTCGATGCGCCGAGCCGCTTTCTTCCGGAGAGCGCGTCGACGGCGAGCGCGCGCACGAGCGCAGCCAGGTTGAAGCCAGGGTGCTTGTAGAAATCCTTGTCCTCGGCGCTCACCACCGCCTGCACCAGCACGCGGGGGATGCGGTCCATCTTCACCACCGTGCGGCGCTCCCGGTAGAACTGGCCCAGCACGGTTCCGTCGGAGGCGATCACTTTCGAGGAGACGATGGGGTGGTAGTCCTTGATCGAATCGAAGGTCGGGATCTCCCTCGAGATGTAGACGTACCCGCCGAGGGCGCAGAGGAGCGCGAAGACGAAGAAGACGGCGGCGAGGGTTCCCGTTCGCCGCAGCCTCGTCTTCCACTTCGGCTCGCCCGCGGGAACGTGTCCGGCGTAGTCGTCGGCGGGAACGGGCCGGTACGGCTCGACCTCCGGCTCCGCCTCGGTCGGCGGCGGCGGCGCGGGCTTCGGCTTCTCCACGCGAACGAAGGCGGTCGCCCCTGGAGCATCGTCCGGGGAAGGCTCGTCGGGAATCTTCGGGTGCTCCTCGTTCCACCAGGCGCCGCGCCGGCCTCGCTTCTCCTCCGGCGGCGGCGCGACGGGCCTCTTCGCGGGTGGCGGCAACGGGTCGCCGGGCAGCTGCACTCGCACGAAGGCCGTCGAGCCCGGCACGTCGTCGGGCGTCGAGTCCGGAGGCGTTTCGGCGGCGTCGTCCATGACGACCGTCGACCCGGTATCGTCGGGTGCCTTGGGCATCGAGGTGTCCTGAGGATGCAACAGAGCAGTCCCAAGGTCCATGCCGAAGCCGCTCCTTGACACGCTTGCGCCGCGCGGTTACGTGGGCGCGCACATGCGACGCCTGCTCCTGCTCTTCGCTCTCGTCCTCGGCGGCTGTCCTGGCAGGGTCACCTACCCGGAGTGCAAGGTCGACGAGGACTGCGCCGCGCACGGCCAGGTCTGCAGTAGCGGCTTCTGCAAGGAGTGCCGCGACGACGCCAACTGCGCCTCGCATCCCGACAAGCCCGTCTGCCGCGACGCGATCTGCACCGCGCGGCCGCAATGCGCGTCGGCCAAGGACTGCCCCGCGGGACAGAAGTGCGCGCAGGAAAAGTGCGTCCCCGAATGCAGCGAAGCGACCGCGGCGCAAGACTGCGGCGCCGGCAAGAAATGCATCGGCGGCCGCTGCACGGCCGAGGAGGCGTGCCTCACCGACGCCGACTGCGGCCAGGGCAGGGCGTGCGTCGACCGCGTCTGCAGAGGCGAGACGCTCGCCGGCAAGACCGATCGCCTCGGCGACTGCCGGCTGCGCGCCGTCTATTTCGGCTTCGACGACTCCAATCTCACGCCCGATGCGCGCAAGGCGCTCGACGAGGACGGGCAGTGCCTGCAGCGCGCGACCTTCCGCCGCGCGACTCTCGCCGGCCACTGCGACGAGCGCGGCACGACCGAATACAATGTCGCGCTGGGGATGCGGCGCGCGCAAGTCGTCAGGCGCTATCTGGTGGGGCTCGGCGCCGACGCGGCGAAGATCAAGGCGATCTCCTACGGGAAGGAGCGGCCGGCCGATCCCGGCCACGGCGAGGCGGCCTGGGCGAAGAACCGGCGCGTCGAGATCGCGGTGGAGCAATGATGAAGCGCGCCCTCCTCCTTCTCCTCTTCTCCTGCAGCGGCTGCTTTCTCTGGACCAGCGCCACGCAGGGCGAGCAGATGCGCGCCGACATCGATTCGGTGAAGACGGAGGTGAAGAAGGAGCAGGAGACCGCCGCCGCCGAGCGGCAGAAGATGGCCAACGAGACTGCCGCGCGCGCCAAGGCGCTGCAGGACGCGCTCGACCAGCTCGGCCGCGCGGCGCGCAAGAGCGGAGCGGACCTGGCCGTCGATCTGGAGAAAGCGCAGAACGAGATCGCCTCGCTGCGCGGAACGCTGGAGGTGATCCAGCACAGGCTGGACGCCATCGAGAAGACGCAGGCCGATCAGCAGAAAGGGCTCGACGCCGTCAACCAGTTCGTGGCGCAGCGGCAGAAGGAGCTCGACCGGGCGGAGCATCCGACCGATCGGATGGGGATCTACAACCTCGCCCGGCAGAAGCTCGACCAGGGGCAGATGCAGCGGGCGCGAGAGCTCCTGCAGGATTTCCTCGCCCGCCATCCCAAGGACGAGCTTTCCGCGAATGCGCAGTACTGGCTGGCGGAGACTTACTACGCGGAGAAGCGCTGGAACGACGCCATCGTCGAGTTCCAGAAGGTGATCAAGGAGCACAAGAGCTCGGACAAGGTGCCCGACGCGCTCGTCAAGATCGGCATGTGCTTCCAGGCGCAGGGCGACTGCAAGAACGCCGAGCTCTTCTACGAGGAGGTGGCGCAGAGCCATCGCGCCTCTCCCGCCGCCAAGATCGCGCGGGAGAAGTCGGCCGAGTGCCGCAAGGCGGGGAAAGGGCCGAAATAGCTCTACGGCATCGTCACCACCGTCAGGTCGCGCTTCGGAACGCACTGGCATGCGAGGCGCTTGTGGTTCCTGAACAGCCTGCGGTGGAGGAATCGCTCCTTCCAGGTCGGCGGCGAGACGGCGCCGTCGGGCGCGCGCAGGAAGATCGAACAGGCGCCGCCGGTGCAGTACCCCTTGCCTTGGCAGGGATGGGCGGCGGCGAATCCGCGCTGCAGCACGATGCCGGCCTTCTGTGCCGCGTCCCAGAGGGTCTGGCCCTCGGGGATCTCCACCGTCACCGATTCCATCTCGAACGAGACCTTGGGCATGCGCTCGCGTTTACAGGCGCAGGCGGTAGCCGCGCAACAGGCGCTCTTCGATTTTCTCCATCAGCGTCAAAAGGTCACGCCGGTTGAACTTGCCCTTGGCGAATTCCTGGAAGGCGAGCCCGCTGTCGACCAGGTAGCGGGTGATGAAGTGCGCGGTCTGCTCCTCGAGCTCGTTGGGGAGCAGCCGGCGGTACTCGGAGCTGCGGCAGAAGCGGTCGATCAGCTCGTACTCGCGCAGCATCTCCTCACGCGCCATCTCCAGCGCGACGCGATAGGTCTCCAGCTCGGGCCTCCCCATCCGCGCCAGCACTTTCGCGTAGCGGGCCTTGAGCGCCTCGTCGAGCCACTCCTCGATGGGCGGAGGAAAATTGCGCAGGTCTTCGCTGAGCGCGTCGGCCACCTGGTCGAGGACGTAGTCCTTCAGCTCCTGCGGCTTCTGCTCGAGGACGCGCTCCCATCGGGACGGCATGCGCGCATTCTACGGCGCTCCCGGAAAGCCCGGGCGCGCGTAGACGATGACTTGCGGCGTTTCGTCGAGATAGAGACCGAAAGCGGGACGGCGGGTGCCGTAGGCGTTCCAGGTCTCGGGCTCGCGATCGCGGAACTCCCGGTGCCACTGCAGAGCGGCGTAGTCGGAATTCGTAGGCGAAGGCGCGTAGCGAAGGTCGCCGCGGAGCATTCCGGCGAGCTGGTAGGCGCGGTAGCTCTCGACGTTGACTTCGTGGAAGTAGACGCGCGCGCCGGGCGGGCAGTGCGCATTCAGCCAAGGCAGGACGGCGGTGACGTTGTTCGACCAGTATTGGCGCTGCATGCCCAGGCTGGCCGCGCCGGGGATGCCGCCGGCCAGCTCCCCGTAGGCGCTCGTGCCGTAGGGGTGGACGTGCGCGATCTGCCAGAGGCCGGGCAAGAGGGCGGCGAGCGCTCCGAGAGAAGGCGAGGGCGCGATGCGCACGACCAGGTCCGCCGCCTCGGGCGAAAGGAGCGCGAGGAACGCGAGCCAGTGCTTGATTCCGCCGAAGATGGGAGTCGTGCGCAGCATGAAGGGCAGCACGGCCGCGCCGGCGAGACCCAACTCGAGCAGCCGCTGCGCATCGAGGCGGCGCCGGGCGAAGTCGACAAGGAGCTTCACGCCCGCCGCCGAGAGCAGCGCCGCGATCGGCAGCGGCAGCACCAGCGCGTCGAGCACCAGCGGATAGAAGAGGGGGAAGGGCGGACCGCGCAGGACTTCGCCGAAGTAGTACCAGGCGTAGTGGACGTGATGGGTGTGGAAGGCGATCCAGTCGCCGAGGTGCCGGAGCGGGTCGTGCCAGAGCAGCGGCCAGGTCGCGAGCAGCACCAGCGGCGAGAGCAGGAGCCAGGGCAAGAGGCGCAGCTTCGCGATGCGCTGCTCGCGCGCCAGGAGCAGCGCATGGACGAGCAGGACCGGCGGCAGGAACCAGGCGTTGTGCTTGGTCGAGAGCGCAAGGCCGTAGAGGAAGGCGAGCCACGGACCACCGCCGCGCAGCCAGGCGACCGCGACGCCGGCGGTCATGGCGCAGATGGGGATGTCGAAGCAGGCGAGGTGCCCGTGAAAGAACGTCCGCTCCGCGCACCAGAAGAGGAGCGGCGCCAGCACGCCTGCAGCGCGCGAGCGCGACTGCCCCAGGAGGCAGAGCCAGTACGAGATCAGCCCGGCGAAGGCGAAGGCGGGCAGCCGCCAGGCGAGCGTGTCGCCGACCGAACTGGAAAAGCAGAGATGGGAGAGGGCGAAGAGCAGCTTGATCAGCCCTGGATGCTCGAAGTTGTAGGACCAGTAGCGCTCGGTCTGTGCCAGTGCCTGCAGCGGCGCTTGCCAGAGGAGCCGAAGCCAGGCCTCATAGCTCTGCGCGGCGGCGAAGTAGTAGCCCTCGTCGCGCACGAAACCGACCGACGACTGCGTCAGCGCCATGGCGGCGGCAGTGCCGAAGCCCAGCAGGCGCGCCAGGGCCTTGCCGCTCATCGCGTCGTCCAACCCTGCAGGCAGAAGGGGCGCGCGGCGTCGGGAGAGGAAACGGCGAAGAGGAAGTCGCGCTCCTCGGGACCCGAGGGCAGCTCGACGTCGAGCTTCCGCCAGCCGGGGCCGTCGACGGCGAGCACGCCGAGCGGCGCGCCGCCGGAGAAGATCTGCACGACGATCGGCGGCCGGCCCTTGTCATAGGCGCGCTCGCCGATGATCCCCGCGCGAAAGTGCAGGATCCTGCCCGCGGCGCCGCGCGAGGCGATGCGCGATCCGATCGCGAGGCGCAGACAGCGGCGGGCGACGTAATCGACTTCGTGCTCTTCGTCGGCGCGAGTCAGGTCGGCTGCCAGTTGCGGCGCGTGCAGATCCCAGGGCTGCAGCGCGAGCGCGCCGAAGCGTTGCTCTTGCGATGCTGCCGTTGCGCCGCGAGCGCGTAGCGCGCCCTGCGGATTGCGCGCGTAGGGCGCGCGCGCCAGCGACAGGAGCCAGAGCCGCTGCACGCCGACGTAGTCGGCCTGCGCGAGATCCTCCTCGGCCAGGAGGGGCGCCGCATCGACGAACATCCGCGCCCGCTCCGCCCAGGCCGGCCAGATCTGCACCGCATCGCCGGGCCGCGCCGAAGAGCGCAGCGCGCCCGCCGCCTCCGCCCAGTCGCGCTCGGAGGGCAAGCGCAACGGCAAGGTGAGATCGAAGATCAGCGAGCCCGCGCCGAGGCAAACCAGAGAGGCGAAGGGAAGGATCCTTCTCAGGTGGAGCCCAGCTTGATCTTTCGCTCGCTCTTCTCCCGGTCGAAGAGGCAGAGCGCGACGTCAGGATAGGCGGCAAAACCCGGCGACCAGCCCGGGTGCATGGCGCAGCGCGGATCGAAGCAATGGTGCAGGTCCCAGAGATGTCCGACGTAATGCGCGGCGCGCTTGGCCAGGCCGACCTCGAGCGGCGGAAGGCCCTTCTCGCCCAGGCCGTGCGAGGTGATCACCGCCTTGCCGCCGCCGTACTGTGCGTAGCCGTCGACCGGGCCGCGGCCCATCGGTCCCTCGGGCGCCGTCAGCGGCTCACGCGTCAGGTAGAGGATCTTGTCGTCCGCGTAGAGCGCGACGTCGTCGTCGATCTCCTCCACCACCTTGACGGCGTTGTAGGCCGACTGCTCCTCGTCGAGAGCGCCGCTGGGCATCTCGCCCTCGCCCTCGAATTCGCAGCCCATGCCGTACGCGGCATGCACGCGGCGGGCGATGAAGTCGATCACGTCGGGTGGAAACTCCGAGAGCGTGACGAGGCGGATCATCGCTTGCCTTTCGTCTTCTTCGCGGCGGCCTTCTTCGCCGCGGCCTTCTTCTTCGGCGCCTTCTTGGGCGGCGCTTTCTTTGCCGCTGGCTTCTTCGCCGCAGGCTTGGCTTTCTTCGCCGGATGCGGAGCTGGACGCGGATGGCGGGCGGGCTTCGCTTTCGCTCTCGGCGTCTCCGCCTTCGGCACATGCGGGGGAGGCGCCGGCGCGGCCTTCTCCTCGCCTTCCTCTTCTTCCTCTTCGGCGGCGACCGGCGGAGGCGGAGCTGCTTCCTCTTCGTCCTCCTCGAGACCGATCTCCTCTTCTGCGGCGCGCACCACCGGCGCGGGCGGCCCGAGTGTCGCGGGCGGCAGGACTTGCCCCTTGCGCTTCATCCCCGGCGGCGGCCAGAGCGCGTAGTCGAGATTGTCCTCGGCGACGTGCAGGGGAATGTTCATCGCCGCAGCGATCTCGCCGACCAGCAGGTGGCGCGCGTTGTCGTACAGCTCGCGCTCTTTCTGCGGCAGCGGCCGCACCCGGCTGAGCGCATGCAGGCTCTTGAGCACGGCCACCGTGCCGAAGAGGCCGCCGCCGCTCATGAGATCTGCGTTCTCGCGGTGACGGATCTTCCAGTCCAGCTGGGGATCGTTGCCAGGCGCCGCCAGCAGATCGAAGACTTTGTCGATGGCATCGATGTCGGCCACCTTGCGCAGTCCGATGCCCATCACCTTGCCGCGCGGAACCATGACGGTGGCGCCATCCTCCTCGCGCCGGAGGGTGACCACTTCCCAGTCGCGGCCGGCGATCTGCTTTACCGAGACCCCGGTGATCCGGCAGATGCCCTGGTTGGGATAGACGACGCGGTCGCCGACGTGGAGGCTGCCATCGCCGATGACCGGCTCCTGTGGCTGTTTGCTCGCCATGAAGCGTTTTGGCTACCGCAGCGCGAAGCGGCGCGCAAGGCGCTGGGCAGGAAAGTTGACGGAACGCGCGCCGGTGGGAGGTTGACGGAATCGGAACGCCCGAGGATCGCAAATGAAACTGACGGTCGCAACGGTCGCCTCCGCTCTGGTCTGCCTCCTCTCGCTCGCGGAGCGATCGAGGCGCGCCGCGCAACTCGAAGCGCAGCCCGCCCTCTCCACCGAGGAGCGGATCGCCCTCGCCTCCGTCGACGAGAGCCTGCGCAAGACGCTCCGCCGCCTCGTCGACCGCTAGAGGGACCCCCGAAGAATTTCGTCAGCCGCTGCGCGGCCGGCTGAGCGACCCCTTGCACCATCCAGCACAGATGCACAAATGAATTGCGCGTGGCGTCATGACGCGGATCGCATTGCGTCGTCAGGAGGCGCGCATGGCCGAGCAGCAGCTCTCCTCTCCCGTCGAGCAGCCCGACCGAGGCGGATCGTTCCTCTTCCTCCCGGTGGGTGCGCGGCCCTTCATGACGCCGGAGAAGTTCTCCGAGGAGCAGCGCCGCTTCTGGAAGACGGGCGACGACTTCCTGCGCAGCGCGGTACTGCCGCAGATCGGTCGCCTCGAGCAGAAGGACAACGCGCTCCTGCGCGACCTGATCGCTCGAGCCGGCGAGGTGGGTCTGCTCGCCGTCGACATCGCCGAAGAGTTCGGCGGTCTCGCTCTCGACAAAGTCACTTCCATGCTGGTGGCCGAATCGCAGTCCGCCTACGGCGGCTGGGCCGCCACCTTCGGCGCGCACACCGGCATCGGGACACTGCCGATCGCCTTCTTCGGCACGCCGGCGCAGAAAGCGAAATTTCTCCCCGACCTCGCCAGTGGCAGAAAGGTCGCCGCTTACGCGCTGTCGGAAACGGGCAGCGGCTCCGACGCCCTCGGCGCGCGGACCACCGCGCGTCTCTCCGCGGACGGCAAGCACTACCTGGTCAACGGCAGCAAGATGTGGATCACCAACGGCGGCTTCGCCGACCTCTACGTCGTCTTCCTCAAGATCGACGGCGCCTTCACCGCGCTCATCGTCGAGCGCGGCACGCCCGGATTCACCCAGGGCCGCGAGGAGCACAAGCTCGGCATCCGCGGCAGCTCGACGACGCCGCTCGTCTTCGAGGACGCCGAGGTGCCGGCCGAGAACGTGCTCGGCGAGATCGGTAAGGGCCACAAGATCGCCTTCAACATCCTCAACGTCGGCCGGCTGAAGCTGGCCGCCTTCGCCATCGGCGGGATGAAGGACGTCCTCAAGCTCGGCGTCGAGTACGCTGCACAGCGCAAGCAGTTCGGCAAGAGCATCGTCGAGTTCGGCCTCATCCGCGAGAAGCTGGCGCGCGCCGCCGCGCAGATCTACGCCAACGAATCGATGGTCTACCGCGCTGCCGGCGCCATCGACGAAGCAATCGCCGGGCGGACGGAGCCGGCCGAAGTGATGGCCGCCATCGAGGAATACGCCATCGAGGCCTCGATCATGAAAGTCACCGGCTCGGAGTGGCTCTTCCAGATCATCGACGAGGTCTTGCAGATCCATGGCGGCAACGGATTCGTCACCGATTATCCCATCGAGCGCGCCTATCGCGACAACCGCGTCAACCGCATCTTCGAAGGCACCAACGAGATCAACCGCCTCCTCATCCCCGGGATGATCTTCAAGCGGGCGATGAAGGGCGCGATGCCGCTCTGGGAGGCGATGGCGGCGCTGGATGCGGAGACCTCGTTCCCCTCGCCGGTGGGCCGGCTGGCGCCGGAGCGGCGCGGGGCGGAGATGGCCAAGCGCGAGCTGCTTTTCGCTGCCCGCTGCGCCGCATCGCTGGGACCTTCGTTGGAGAAGCGCCAGGAGGTGCTCGCCGCGCTCGCCGATTGCGCCATCGAGGTCTACGCGATGGATTCCATGCTCGGCCGGACGCTGGCGGCCGGCGATCGGCCCGCGCTGCGCGACGCGCTCTGCCGCTTCTTCTGCATGGAGAGTCGCGAGCGCGCCTATGATCGGGCCCGCACGGCTCTCTGCGCGGTGCTTCCGCCGGAAGCTCTCGAGGAGCAGCTCGAGAGGCTCGCCCGCCTGCATCGATATACGGCGGTGAACAGCAGCGAAGTCCGCGAGCAGATCGTTCCGGCGCTGCTGGAGGCGGAAGGTTACCCGCTCGCTTATTGATTCGACGTGCAAGCTCCAATGTGCGTGCACAACTTCCCTGTGGGGGTCTCGGGCGGGGGGCTTGTGCCAAACTCGGAGGTAGGTCGTACGGGGGCGGTCCGGCCGCTCTGGTCGGAAGCGGACAGTCTGAGCGAGCGAATCGCCGAGGCGGCCGCGCTCTACGGATTCTTTTCGTTCGATCACGCGCTCGCCCAGCGGGCTGCGCACGGTCACCTGCGCACCAATCCCGCCGCGCGGGCTGCGCTCATCAGGCTTTGTGCAGCACCGAACACGCGGGGCGCGGTGATTTCCTCCCGGAGCGTCGAGACCCTGCAGCGGCGGTTGCGGCTGCACCGGCTCGCCTACGTGGGAGTGCATGGCGCCGACGTGCAGGGGGTGGGGCTGCGGCTCGTGACCGAGCCGGATCTCGAAGGCGCCGAGAAGGCGGTCGAGAAGCTGCGCCGCGCCTGCTCGAGGATGGGGGCGCTGCAGGCGGCCGGCATCGCGCTCGAAGATCGCACCTGGTGTCTGGTGCTCCACTTGCGCCACGCCGCTCCCGACGTGCGCGTCGCGGCCGCCGAGCAATTCGGCGCGCTGGTCGCAGGCGAGGGGTTGCAGCTGCGCCGCGGCGCCGACTCGCTCGAGGCGCTGCCGCAGGACGCCAGCATCGGCCGCGCGGTTCTCGGCCTGTTGGTCGGCTTCCCCGAGGCGATGGCCGTCTATGCCGGCGCGGGCGATGGCGACGAAGAGGCGTTCAAGCTGCTCAATCGCCGCGGCGGAATCACGGTCCATGTCGGTCCGCCGCCGCGCAGCGGTACCGCTGCCCGCTGGCATGTCGCGGACTGCGGCGAGGTGATCCGCCTGGTTCATTGGCTGGCGGACGCGCGGCGCCGGAGCGCATAGGATTGCGGGGCGATGCCCCGCCTCGACCCGCACAGCTACGCAGACAGCGAGCAGCCGCAGACGAAGAGCATCGAGCTTTCGCTCGAGGTGGATTTCGTCTCGCGCGTCCTCGAAGGCGAGGTGGCGCTTCGCTTTCATCAGCCGGGGACGGGGCCGATCGATCTCGATACCCGCGGACTGCGCATCGACTCGGTGCGATCGGCGAGCGGTGCGACTCTCCCCTTTGCGCTCTCGCCGCCCGAGCCGATCCTCGGCTCGCGGCTGCGGATCGATCTTCCGCCCGCCACTTCGGGAGCGCGCATCCGCTACGCGACGAGCCCCGAGGCGAGCGCGCTGCAGTGGCTCGCTCCGGCGCAGACGGCGGACGGCGCGCAGCCCTTTCTCTATTCGCAGTGCCAACCCATCCACGCCCGATCGCTCCTGCCGTTGCAGGACACGCCGCGCATCCGGGTGACGGTGAAGTCGGCGCGCTTCACCGTGCCCGTGCGACTGCGCACCCTGATGGCCGCCGCCGCCAAGGGGCGTGAACCCGCCGGCGAGGGCCGCGCCACCGACGTCTTCGAAATGCCGCAGCCCATTCCCCCTTATCTGCTCGCCTTCGCCGTGGGCGATCTCGTCCCGCGCCAGCTCTCGCCGCGCAGCGCCGTCTGGTCCGAGCGCGCGGTCGCCGACGCGGCTGCAGAGGAGTTCGCCGGCGTCGAGCGGATGATCGGCGCGGCCGAACGGCTCTTCGGACCCTACGAGTGGGATCGCTTCGACATCCTCGTCATGCCTCCCTCCTTCCCCTATGGCGGCATGGAGAATCCGCGCCTCACCTTCGTCACGCCCTCGATCATCGCCGGCGACAAGTCGCTGGTGAACGTCCTCGCGCACGAGCTGGCGCACGCCTGGACAGGGAATCTGGTCACCAACGCTTCCGCCAACGACTTCTGGCTCAACGAGGGATTCACCGTCTACGCCGAACGGCGAATTCTCGAGGCGCTCGAGGGCCGCGAGATGGCCGAGCTGCACGCGGCCGTGGGCGCGCACGATCTCGCCGTCGCGCTGGAGCGCTTCGAGGATCAGCCCCAGCTGACGCGGCTGCGCAACGATCTCGCGGGCGTCGATCCCGACCAGGCGTACTCCACCGTCCCCTACGAGAAGGGATTTCTGCTCCTGCGCCGCCTCGAGGAGCTGGCCGGCCGCGAGGCCTGGGATGGATTCCTCCGCTGGTATCTGGAGAAGTTCCGCTTCCGCAGCATCGTCACGCAGGATTTTCTCGAGGCGCTGGAGGCACGGCTGCCCGGCCTCGCGGCGCGCGCCGGAGCGCTCCGCTTCATCGATGAGCCCGGCGTTCCCGAAGATGCGCCGCGGCCGCAGTCGGCGCGGCTGCGCGAGCTGCAAGAGCTGGCGTCGCGGCAGAAGCTGCCGGAGCAGCGGCTCAATCCCACCGAGCTGCTCGTCTATCTGAAGTCGCTGCCTGCGCCCGAGCGCGACACGGTCAGGGCGCTCGACGGACTCTTCGGTCTCTCGGAGCGAAGGAGCCTCGAGCTGCGCCACAGCTTCGTGCTTTTGCAGCTGCGCGCCGGCATGAGCGAAGGGATCGAGGGCGCCCGCAGAATCGCGCGCGAGACGGGCCGGATGAAATATCTGCGCCCGATCTTCAGCGAGCTGGCCAGGACCGGGCGCGAGACCGCGCAGCGCATCTATCGGGAATCGCGCCACGCCTACCATCCCATCGCGCGCGCGGTCATCGAGGGGTTGGTTGACGATCGGCTTACGTAGAGGTACGCGGATGTTGTCGTACCGACGTGAACCCTTGAGGGGAGGACCACATGCGCAAGATGCTCGTCGTAGCGGGGCTGCTGTGTCTGAGCACGGCAGCGATGGCAGACAAGTACGGGACAGCGGGCTGCGGGCTGGGCTCGATGGTCTTCGGCAACCAGAAAGGCATCGTGCAGATCTTCGCCGCCACCACCAACGGGACCTTCGGCAGCCAGACCTTCGGCATCACCACCGGCACTTCGAACTGCGTCGACACCAGCGGCGGCCTGGCGAGCATCAAGTCCTTCACCGAAACCAACCGCGAGGCTCTCGCCAAGGACATCTCGCGCGGGCAGGGCGAGACGGTGAAAAACCTGGCGGTGCTGGCCGGCTGCAGCGATGCGAGCGCGGTGGGGAGCGCCTTGCAGAAGAACTATTCGAGCATCTTCCCCAGCGCTGCGGCACCCTCGGGTCAGGTGGCGGACGCCATCCTCTCCACGCTGCGCGGCAAGGCTTTGGCCTGCGGCAAGTTGGGATGATGATGACTGGATGTTGAAGGCGCTGGTGCTCGGGTCGCTGCTCGCGTGGGCCATGCCTGCGCGAGCAGCGTCGTCTTTGCAGGAGCTGATCGCCCGGGCGCGCGCGCTGCGGCTTGCGGAGGAGCCGCAGTGGATCAAGCTCGGCCACTGGCACAAGACGCTTCTGGGCGGCCTCAAGAGCGAGGCCGACGGACCCGACTTCTTCCTCGCTCCAGACGGAGCGCGCGATCCGGCGGCCGAGCTGGAGGCGACCCTGCGCGGGGTCCTCGGATCGATCGAGCTGAAGGAGGAGGAGAAAGCGCGCGGCTTGTTGCCTCCGCCTTGCCGCTTTCCCGCGCGCGCCGCCTGGCTGCACGCCAAGCTCGGGTTCGACGTCCCCGAGGTCTCCTGCCCGCGGCTCGACGAGTACTGGCGGAGGCTGCAGCCGGAATCGGTCAGCATCATCTTTTCTTCCTATTACTTGAACAATCCCGCCTCCGCTTTCGGCCATACCTTCCTGCGCATCCGCAAGAACGACCCGGCCGTCTCGCCGGAGAAGCGCGAGCTTCTCGACGCGGGCATCGATTATTCCGCGACCGCCGATACCAGCAATCCCATCCTTTACGCCTTCAAGGGGCTGACCGGCTTGTTCCGCGGATACTTTCGACTGTTCCCTTACTATTACAAAGTCCGCGAGTACAATGACTATGAATCGCGCGACATCTGGGAGTACGAGCTCTCCCTCACTCCGGCCCAGGTCGCCCTCCTCGCCGCGCACGTCTTCGAGCTGGGCTCGACCTGGTTCGATTACTATTACATCGACGAGAATTGCTCCTATCAGGTGCTCGCCGCGCTGGAAGCGGCTGCGCCCGAGCTGCATCTGCTCGAGGAGCTCAAGGTGCCGGTGGTGCCGGCCGACACCGTCAAGGCGCTCTACGCCAACCCCGGCCTGGTTCGCGCCGTGCGCTATCGCCCCAGCGCGATGACGCAGTTCCGCGCGCGGATCGACGGGATGCCGCGCGACGAGGTCGAGACCGTGCAGACGCTCGCCAGGAATCCCGAGGCGCGCGTCTCATTTTCCTCGCCCGAGCAGATCCGCATCTTCGACGCGGCCGCGGACCTGGTCGACGTCCGCTACGCCAAGGACCTGCCGGTGGAGCCCGACGGCGAGGGCGGCCGCATCAAGCAGCGCGTGCTCGAGCGGCGCGCCTCGATCCTGCAACCCAGCGCAGAGCTCGTCATCCGGCCGCCGCTCGACAAGCGGCCCGACCAGGGCCACGGCTCGCAGCGGATCGAGACCGACGGCGGCTGGTCGAGCGCGCGCGGCGCGATGCTCTCGCTCGGTTTCCGCCTGGGGCTGCACGCTCTCGACGATCCTCCGGCGGGCTATCCGGAGCTGTCGCAGATCGAATTCTTCCCGCTCTCGCTGCGAGCCTATTCCCGCGGCGGCTCCGTCGAGCTCGAGAGCGCGGAGCTGGTCGACGTCGTCTCGCTGCACGCCGTCTCCGCTTTCGATCAATCGCTCTCCTGGAAAGTCCGCGCCGGCGCGCGCCGGCTGCGCGACGGCGGCTGCGACGGCTGCCTCGCGGGCGCGTTCGAGATGGGGAGCGGCTTCACCCTCGCGATGGCCGAGGAGCGGTTCGCGCTCTTCGCACTCGGCGACGTCGCGATCCAGGCCTCGCCTTCCTTGCGCGGTCTCGAGCGCGCGCCGGCGCTGCGAGCGGGTGTCGGCCCCTCGGGAGGCGCGCGGCTGCGCCTGAGCGACCGAACCGTCTGGATCGCCTCGGCGCAATGGCTCTACTTCCCCGCGGCCCTGGTCCGCTCCGGCTGGTCGCTCTCTTCGACTCTGCGTTGGGAAGCCCGGCCCGGACTCTGCCTCGGCCTCGATTGGCGCCGCCAGATCGGCGCCACCGAAGCTGCGCTCCAGCTGCTCTTCTACTACTGAGCGCGGCCCACTTCTGACTACCGAATCGGTTGTCGCCTGCGCTACCCGCGGGGGTGGGAGAAGGCGCGCTCCGCAAGCTGTCCGCCTGCATTTCCGTTCAGGATCCCGTTGCTTGACAGCCCCTCGCCGCCGTGGTGGATCGAAGTGGAAAGAAGTGGATCAGCAGGGAGGGAAGCGGTGTCTTTCACCGGCGTCTACGAGCACGCGATCGACGCCAAGGGGCGCACCAGCCTCCCCTCACGCTTTCGCGAGATCCTCGTCGCGCAGGGAGCCGACAAGCTGTTCGTGACCACGCACATGATCGACCAGTGCCTGGTCGCCTTCGCACCCGCGCAGTGGGACCGCATCGTCGCTCGGGTGGGCGAAGCGTCGATGTTCGACGAGACCGCGAACCTGCTCGTCCGCTCCTTCATCGCCCCGGCGCAAGAGTGCGCCGTCGACAAGCTGGGCCGCATCCTCATTCCGCCCAGTCTGCGCGAACAGATCGGCCTTGGCGAGGAAATCACCTGGGCGGGGACCGTCTCGCGCATCGAGATCTGGACGCCCAAACGCTGGGCCGAAGTGCAGAAGCGGGCGCGCGCGAAAGAAGTGCAGACCGATCTGGCGAAGAAGCTGGCGACGATTCTCTAGGCGAGAATGCGAGGGAGATCTGCGATGGCTGACAAGTCTTCACGCAAGGAGCTTCGCGAACCCAGAAGCGCGGTGCTGGCGCTCAAACCCGCCCCGGGCCAGCGGCCTGCGGGCGTGCGCTGGGAGGAGAACGTCGCCACCGTCGCGGTGCGCGGCGATCTCGATCGCGAGGCGCTCTGGGCCATCGACTACACCATCGGCCGCGCCGCCACCGACGCGGGGCGCATCGTGCTCGACCTGCGCGAGGTGGGCCATCTCGACTACTCCGGCGTTCCCGGGATCGTCGCGCGCCGCAAGGAGCTTCGGGCGCGTGGCGGCGACCTGCTCATCGCCGTGCGCAATCCCTATGTCTCGAACATCCTCAAGGCGGCGGGCGGGACGGAGCTGGCGCTCTTCCGCAGCGTGGAAGAGGCGGCCGGCGCCGCCGCCCAGCTCAAAGTGCGCATGCTGCGCAAGGCCAGGTGATCGATGGAATTCGCTCACCGCACCGTGCTCCGCCGCGAGGCGGCCCGCTGGCTCGCGGCGGGCCCGGGCAAGGTCATCCTCGACGGCACGCTGGGCGGCGGCGGTCATGCCGAGGCGCTGCTCGAGACAGGAGCGCGGGTGGTGGGCATCGATCAGGATCCGGCGGCGGTGCAGGCGGCGCGCGAGCGGCTCAAAGGCCGCGACATCGTCTTCGCTCACGGCAATTTCCGCGACGCCCGCGCGCTGCTCGACGCGCTCGGCGTCGGCGAGGTCGACGGAGCGCTGGTCGACCTGGGCGTCTCGAGCCCGCAGCTCGACGATCCCGCCCGGGGATTCTCCTTCCGCGCAGAGGGGCCGCTCGACATGCGCATGGATCCGACCCGCGGCCGGCCGCTGCGAGAGCGACTCGACGAATGGGACGAAAAGGCGCTGGCGCGCATCCTCGATTCGCTGGGCGAGGAGCGCTTCGCCCGGCCGATCGCGCGCGCGATCCACCGGGCGCACAAGGAGCACAAGCTGGCGAACACGCGCGAGCTGGCGGACCTGGTGGCGAGCGCCGTCCCGCGCAAGGCCTGGCCGCGCGAGATCCATCCCGCCACCCGGACGTTCCAGGCGCTGCGCATCGCCGTCAACGACGAGCTCGGCGCTCTCGCCGACTGGCTCGCGCAGCTGCCGCGCATCGTCGCGCGCGGCGGACGGGCGGCGGCCATCAGCTTCCACTCGCTCGAGGACAGGCTGGTGAAGCAGGGTTTCGCCCGGCTCGCAACGGGATGCGTCTGTCCGCCGCAACTTCCGGTCTGCGCCTGCGGCCGCACCGCTTCCTGGAAGGTTTTGACGAGGAAATCGGTCCAGGCCGGCGACGAGGAGGTGCGCGAGAACCCGCGCGCCCGCAGCGCGCGGCTGCGCGCGGTGGAGAGACTGTCATGAGGAATGAGTCGTTCGTGCGGAGAAACATCGAGCGGCGCGGACTGGCGAACTTCGCAGCGGCCACGCTCGCCTGCGCGATCCTCGCCGCCGCGGCGCTCTTGCATCTCTGGGTGCGCACGCGCGTGACCGAGCGCGGCTACCAGCTCGCGCGCCTCTCCAGCGACTCTCGCGACCTCACCCGCGAGCACCAGGCGCTGCAGATCAAGGCGGCAGAGCTGAAGAGCCCGCAGCGGATCGAGCAGCTGGCCCGCGCGCATCTCGGCATGGGCCCGCCGGCGATCGACCGCGTGCTGGTGATGCCGCAAGCCCGCAGCGCCCAGCTGCTCGCCTCCATTCCCTAGGAGCCATGAGGCGTCCGGCAAAAGAGGGAAGCTGCGCCCGCTGGATGCGGCTTCGCCTGCTCTTGCTCGGCGCGCTGCTCCTCGTCCTTTTCGGCGTGGTCCTGGCGCGCGCCGCCAAGGTGCAGCTCTTCGATCGCTCGCGGCTGGCCCGGCTGCAGCGCGACCAGACCCGCCGCGAGCTGGAATGGGCCCCGCGGCGAGGAATGATCACCGACCGCCGGGGCGAGCCGCTTGCGGTGACGCGCGAGGTGGATTCCATCTTCGCCGATCCTTCCGCCTTCGAGACGATCAAGAGCCGCGAGGCCGCCGCCGACGCGCTCTCGCGCGTCTTGCTCCTGCCGCGCAAGAAGATCGTCGAGAAGCTGCAGCTCCCCGACAAACGCTTCGTCTGGCTCAAGCGCCGGGTCGACGAGCGCACGGCGATGCGCGTGCGCGACCTCGGCCTCGACGGCATCGAGCTGGTGAAGGAGCCGAAGCGCTTCTATCCGCAGCACGAGCTCGCCGGACATGTGCTCGGCTTCGTCGGCGAGGAGGCCGGACAGGAGGGCCTCGAGCGCGAGCTGGAGCAACACCTGCGCGGCCGCGCCCTGCAAGTGCAGGCGACGCGCGACGCGCGCGGGACCATGGTGCTGGAGCACGGCGCCCCCGACACCGCCGACCTCACCGGCTCGACGGTGACCCTCACTCTCGACAGCGCCATCCAGCTCGCCGCCGAGCGGGAGCTGGCCAAGGCGGTGGCTGCCGCGAGAGCGGTGGCCGGCTGGGCGGTCGTGCTCGATGTGCAGAGCGGCGCGGTCCTGGCGCTGGCCAGCAATCCCGCGTTCGACGCAAACAAGCCCGGCCGCGACCCGATGGTGTGGCGCAACCGCGCCGTGCAGGATCAGCTCGAGCCCGGTTCGACCCTGAAGAGCTTCGTGGTGGCGCGCGCGCTGGAAGAGGGCGTGCTCGGGCGCGACGAGCTCCTCTACTGCGAGCACGGCGTCTGGTTTCGCGCGGGCAAGAAGATTCACGACACTCATCCGGTCGACTGGGCCACGCCGGCCGCCGTGCTGCGCGAATCTTCCAACATCTGCGCCGCCAAGATCGCCGAGCGGCTGGGAAAGGGACGCCTGAGCGATGGGCTCAAGGCTTTCGGCTTCGGCGAGAAGACGCTGGTCGGTCTGCCCGGCGAGGCCCGCGGCTCGCTCCGCGATCCGAAGTCGATGCCGCAGATCGCGCTCCTCACCAGCGGCTATGGGCAAGGAATGTCGGCGACGGGGCTGCAGGAAACGGCGGCGATGGCGGCCATCGCCAACGGCGGCGTGCTGCTCAAGCCCTACCTGGTGGAGAAGATCGTCGCGGCCGACGGCGGAATCGTGATGCAGCGCGGCCGTGAAGAAGTGCGCCGGGTGCTGCGGCCCGAGACGGCGCACGCCATCGGCGCGATG
>Ga0209471_1000287_pt1 | contig 35383 bp, 31 predicted proteins | sample GraSoiAngelo_128_FD_185885 | JGI IMG/M metagenome (GOLD analysis project Ga0209471, IMG submission 185885) | Grasslands soil microbial communities from the Angelo Coastal Reserve, California, USA - 14_0927_12_20cm (SPAdes) (version 2) | ecosystem: Environmental > Terrestrial > Soil > Grasslands ... | reverse complement strand
AAAATGAGGCCCTCTTCGCCGCCGATTGGATTGCGCGCTACCTGCGCGAAGCCGCGGAGCAGGGTGAGAACCAGCGCGCGGCAGTACTTTACCGCATCAATTCGCAGTCGCGATTATTTGAAGAAGCCATGCGTCGCTACCAGTTGAAGTACCACGTGGTCGGGGGATTTTCGTTTTACGAGCGTGCCGAAATCAAGGACATGATCTCGTACCTGAAAGTCATTCACAATCCGGATGACTCGATTTCGTTGCTGCGCGTGATCAACACCCCCACGCGCGGAATTGGAAGGACTACGCTTGATACCCTGGAGCGCGTCGCGCTTGAAACCGGCCTTTCCCTGTGGGGCGCCATTGGTGAGACGCTGAGGCGCAAGCTGTTGCCGGCCCGCGCCTTGGCAGCGCTGAAAAGCTTCAGGGATTTGATTGAAGATGCCCGCGCCATGCTGGCGGGAACCTACGTTGAGCGCTTGGAGCAAACGGCTCGCGAGGATGAGTCGGGGGAGAGTCCAGCAATCGACGCAACTTCCGGTGAAGAGGAAACCATCGAGTTCGATCCCACCTCGTTCGATTTTGCCGCCGCGGAAGACGAGAGCCAACCAGCCGAAGCACAAACGCCGGTTGAACAAGATGTTTCGAACGCGAGTTCCGAGAATTCAGAGAGCGACCCAAGCTTCCCCACGCCCCGCCTGACCACCGCGGAAATCCTGAAATTCCTCATTGACCGCACGGGTTACATCAAGCAACTCGAAGAAGAAGACACGCCGGAAGCTTACTCCCGCATCGAGAATCTTCGCGAACTGGTAAATGCGGCCATGGACTCACGTGATCGCGGCGAAACTCTCCATCAATTCCTCGATCATGCGGCCCTGGTGAGCGATGCCGATGCCTACGACGAGCGCGCCCAGATCACTCTGATGACGTTGCATGCCGCCAAAGGCCTGGAATTTCCTCTGGTTTTCCTGTGCGGGTTGGAGGAAGGCCTGTTTCCGCATTCGCGCACCATGCTCCAGCCTGACGACATCGAGGAAGAGCGCCGCCTCTGCTATGTCGGCATGACGCGCGCCATGCACACGCTCGTCCTGACCCGCGCGGTGTACCGCCGCCGTTATGGCACGGATCTTCCCGAGGCCAGTTTGCCCTCGCGTTTTCTCGATGAGGTCCCCGCTCAGTTGCTCGAAGAGATGGGCTCACCTCGGCGTGTGGCGCGGCCGCCCTCGGCCGCGAGAAGTGACGCTTCCGAACCCGGTTCGCCGCATTATGCCTACGAGGATGAAGACCAGAGCGCGACCTGGAATCGGGCGGGACGTGGTAAGCAGCGCACCTCGCATATTCCGACATCTTACTCGGGAAAGAATTACAACTCGATTGATAACATTGCCGAGTTCTTCGCCTCGCGCGGCAAGAAATTCAAGATTCCCAAAATGCCGTTGGAGGAGCCGAAAGGTAATCGAGGATTCCGTCCTGGCCAGAAGGTACGTCACCCTAAATATGGGGAAGGGCTGGTCTATCAGCGCGAAGGAGAAGGTGAAGAGGCCAAGATTACGGTACAATTCCCTCGCTTCGGTCTGAAGAAGCTGGTAGAAAAGTACGCCCAGTTGGAGAAGGCGTGAAACGTGGCTCCGGCGAATAGCTCTAGGCGCCCTTTTGGAGATCACAACTACCGACCGAAGATTTTCGCTACATAAACTTTGCGCAAGGAAAAAACCGCAGTCATGGCAAATACATCCACACTGAGTAAAGAAGAACGCAAGAAAGCAAAACGCGAAGCGCGCAAGAAGCGCAAGGTAGCAAAGCCGCTGGCGAAACGGGACTACGCGCGCGGATCTAAAAAGCGCAAAGTCAAAAAGATGGTCCGCGGCCAGGCGAAACGTTAACCGTCGGCGCTTAGCATTTGGCACTAAGCAACCGCTCGCGGCCGTTCGGGCGCAGCTTGCAAGGCAATTGGCCAAGACGCGAGGCCCAACTGCTAAGTGCTCATTCGTTAGGAGACAAGGCTCTTGGCACGAGTACCAGGGACGAACCAGCGTACCGACACCGAGATCGCCCCGTCGGGCAGCCAGCTTTTTACCTGTAAGTCCATTGACAAGCTGATTTCCGATTCGGAAGCGCCCGAACGACGACTCAAGAAGACTCTTGGCCCAGTGTCCTTAACCGCCCTGGGTATCGGTGCGGTGATCGGATCCGGAATTTTTACAGTGGTAGGCACGGCAATTGCGGGCCAGAAATTCGACACCTCGTCCATTTTGAACGCTCCGCTTCTCGACTACTTGGTGAGGCATGCGGCCACGCAGGGTCGACCTGGTGCAGGGCCGGCCCTGGCCCTTTCGCTTGTACTTGTCGCAGTGGTATGTGGATTCACCGCGCTTTGTTATGCGGAGCTGGCTTCGATGATTCCGATCGCGGGCAGCGCTTACACTTACACCTACGCGACTATGGGCGAGCTGATTGCGTGGATCATCGGCTGGGACCTGATCCTCGAATATGCTGTTAGCAATATGGCGGTAAGCGTCGGGTTTGCGGCCCATCTAGTGGACATGTTTGACTGGTTCGGTTGGCATCCCGCTTTGCGATGGATCTCCCCAGCCTACCTTCCCGCTGGGCTAACCGACTTGAGGGGCAATCCGCTCTATACTCCCGGTCTTCACTTCGGTTTCAACTTTCCAGCGTTTCTGGTCGTAATGATCCTTACTGTAATCCTGGTGCGTGGAATTCGCGAGTCAGCGGAAGCCAACAACACCATGGTGATATTGAAGATCGCTGCCATTTTCGCCTTCATCATTGCCGGCGCGCACTACGTGCGTCCTGGAAACTGGCACCCATTCGCGCCTCAAGGTTGGTCCGGCATTCTTACCGGCGGTTCTATTATCTTCTTTACCTATATTGGTTTCGACTCAGTATCAACTGCCGCGGAAGAAGCTAAGAATCCACAGCGGGACTTGCCCATCGGCATCATTGCCACTCTGGTGGTTTGCACGATTCTCTATGTAGGCGTCGCCATTGTGCTGACCGGGATTGTTCCCTGGCAGTCGCTTCTCGATGACGCTGCTCCGGTAGTCAATAGCCTGAAGAAGTTGACACTAGCCACGGGATCGCACAGCCTGCACTGGGTGCGGCTCGGAGTGTTGTTCGGCGCCATGATGGGAATGATCTCGTCTCTACTGGTTTTTCAGCTGGGCCAGGCGCGGGTATGGTTTGCCATGTCACGTGATGGCTTGCTCCCAAGACTGTTCGGTCGCGTACATCCGCGGTTCCGCACGCCTTCTACCGCGACTTGGATCGCGGGCCTGGTGGTAGGAATTCCTGCGGGGATTCTGGATATCGGAACCCTTGCCGATCTCTCCAATATCGGTACGCTCTTTGCTTTTGTTCTGGTCTCCATCGGTGTGATCATTCTTCGCTACCGCGACCCTGGACGTCATCGTGGATTTCGTGCTCCGGGGGGTATCGCAGCCCCAGCACTTAGCGTTTTCTTTTGTGTGCTGTTAATGAGTGGTCTGCCTATACTGACCTGGCTGCGGTTCTTTGCCTGGCTGGCAATTGGCTTGACAATCTACTCACTCTACAGCCGCCACCATAGCGAGTTCTGCAGAAGTCAGAAGTAAGAAGCCAGATCGCAGAAGAACTTCCTGGCCTCGACTTGTGAGTTGTGACTTCTGCATTCTTACATCTGCCTCCCAAATCTGACATCATGTATCCCGTGGCCAGTTCCTTCATCCTCGCGCTTCCCAAGGCCGAACTGCACCTGCATCTCGAAGGCTCCATCGAACCGTTCGCTTTGCTGGAGCTCATGCAGCGCCACGGCACAGCAGATGCTTCTCTTCGTGCCGTCGAACAGCTCTATCAGTTCAAAGATTTCAATGGCTTTCTCATGGCTTTCAAAGCTGTAACGGAACATCTGCAGGCCCCCGAAGACTACGAGCTGATCACTTATCGCCTGATGGAGCGTCTTAAATCTGACAATGTGTTGCATGCCGAGGTTTACATTTCAGTGGGTGTCTGCCTGTGGCGCAAACAGGAGTTCGACGCCATCTTCGAAGGACTGGAACGAGGACGTGAGCGCGGGCTGCGTGATTTCGGCGTATCCCTGCTCTGGATTTTCGACGCTGTCCGCCAGTTCGGTGCCGAAGAGGCGCAACGAGTAGCCGAGATAGCGGTTCGACATCGTGATCGCAACGTGGTTGGGTTTGGGATCGGTGGCGACGAGCGCCGTGGCCCACCAGAACTTTTCCGCGACGTCTACGCTTACGCCGCCGGCAATGGTCTGCGTCTCACCGCTCATGCGGGCGAAAGCGCCGGGCCAGGATCCATCTGGGGGGCGCTGAACCTTGGCGTGGAACGCATCGGGCATGGTCTGACGACAGCCCACGATCCTGAACTCATCGAAGAACTGGCGCAGCGGCAGATTCCGGTGGAAGTCTGCGTGACCAGCAATCTGCGGACTGGCTGTTGCAGGGCGATTGGCGAGCATCCGGTGAAGAGCTACTTTGATCAGGGACTGATGATCACACTCAACACTGACGATCCGGCAATGTTTAGTGCATCGTTGCCGCAGGAATACCAGTTGGTTCAGGAAGCCTTCGCATTCACCGACGAGCATCTGCGGGAACTGGCTCGAAACTCGTTCGAGGCATCATTCCTGCCGGCAGAAAAGAAACTGGAATTTCTGAATTCATTTGACGCGGCGGCCTCCCGCCCGTAACTTTTAGCTTCCTTCTTAAGTGGGAGTCAGGATGAAGTTCTCCGCCGCCGTTCTTCTCTTCATCAATCTCTTTACCCTCCAGGCCGCTCCCGCGGCCGATCCCGAGACACTGATCTTCACCAATGTAAATATCGTCGATACCCGCTCCGGCAATTTGGAACGCAACATGACGGTCGTCATAAAAAACGGTCAGATTGACGGTATTGCCAAGGTTGGCCTGATTCAGGAGAGTCGCAAGATCCGGGTTGTCAATGCCAATGGCAAGTTCCTTATCCCTGGCCTGTGGGATATGCACGTACACAGCGCCGGCGGGTCAGCCCCAGCATGGGACGAAAAGATCATCTATCCGCTTTACATCGCCAACGGTGTCACCGGCGTGCGTGACATGGGCGGCGATCCAGCTCTGCTTGAGAAACGTCGGGAGCACATCGAGCGGGGCCAGGTGCTTGGTCCGCACATGGTTCTTGGAGGACCCTTTCTCGCGGGTGGCAAGAGCGATTCCCAAACTATAGCCGTGAACAACCCTGCCGAGGGCCGACAGGCTGTGGTCACCTTGAAGAATCGCGGAGTGGACTTCATCAAGATTCTCTCCAATATTACGCGGCCCACTTACATGGCTATCGCAGAGGAAGCCCGCAAACTGAAAATTCGTTTTGTCGGCCATGTTCCCGACACAGTGAGCGTGGAGGAGGCTTCTGCTGCCGGGCAGAGAAGTATTGAGCACCTGACCGGCATCTTGCTGGCGTGCTCGTCGCGGGAAGCAGAATTGCGGCAACAGAGATTGGACGCTCTCGCGAAAAAAGACTTCAAAAGCTATTCCGAAAACGAAATGCAGGCAGTTTCCACCTACAATTCCGTTAAAGCCCATCACTTATTCGTAGAGTTGACGGACAACAATACCTGGCAGGTGCCCACCCTGGTCTGGGACAGCGCGGATGCGCATATTGGTGATCCGGATCCTCCGGATGAGCTCAAATATGTTCCGGCGTCGGTACGAAAACAATGGGATCCGGCGAAGCTCTTAAGCGCAACCACTCCGGAAGAGATGGCAGCGAAGAAAGAACTGGCCTCACGCTACATTGAATTGGCGGGCGCCATGCATCATGCCGACGTGCCCTTCATGGCGGGCTCGGATGGCCCCGATCCCTTTGTGGTCCCTGGATTCAGCTTGCATGAAGAATTGGAATTGCTGGTACAGGCGGGATTTTCTAATGCCGAAGCCTTGCAGACAGCGACATTCAGCCCGGCATTGTTTCTGGCCAAGCTCGACCACTATGGAGTGATCGAGAAGGGCCGCGAGGCGGACATGGTGCTGCTCGACGGCAATCCGCTGGAGGAAATCGGCAACACACAGAAGATTGTGGCGGTCATTGTGCGTGGGAAATACTATCCGCGTGGCGAGCTGGACAAGATTTTGAGCGGAATAGAGGAAGCAGCCGCAAAGGAATAAGTAGGTAACGTCGCCTCTATTGCCATGATCGACAAGTACGAATCCCGCCGAATTAGAACTGAGATTCGCCGTGTGTTGCTGAACGTCTGGACCCAATTGGTATCGGGGATCAGGCTCATGCGCAGGATGAGTACGACTGTTGTCTGGGAACCATCTATCACTTGCTAACCGACGGCGCGAGCAACGAGAAGATACGAGACTATCTTTGGACGCAGGCAACGGAGCACATGGGATGGAACGTTCGTAAGGAAGCAATGACCCCCACAGTAGAAGCGCTCCGAAAAATCAACCTGCCCTAGTTCAAAAACTGTCCACCACTGACCGCCGCGTCTATACTGACACATTCATGCCCCAGCACATCGGCATCGTCGCATGCAGCGCGGAAGGCGCCGCGCTGTGTTATCGCACCATCTGCCTGGAAGGCACGGAGTTGCTCGGGCGCCACAACCATCCCGAGGTCTCGCTGCACACTCACCCCCTGGCCCAATACATGGAGTTCATTTACAAGAACGACTGGGCCGGCGTCGCGGAGCTGATGATGTCTTCCGCACAGAAGCTGGCCAGCGCGGGTGCGGATTTCCTCATCTGCCCGGACAATACCATTCACCAGGCATTCGAACTTGTTGCGCATCGCTCCCCACGCCCCTGGCTGCACATTGCCGAGGAAGCCGCGAAAGAGGCCAAACGATGCCATTTCAAACGGATCGGCGTGCTGGGAACGCGTTACCTGATGGAAGGGCCGGTGTATCCGGAAAAGCTGAAGGCAGCGGGTGTTGAGCATCGCATGCCGGGACAAAACGAACGCATAAGAATCAACCAAATCATCTTCGACGAGTTGGTCAATGCGCAGTTTTTGCCTCGATCGCTGGCATACTTTAGTGAAGTCATTCGATCGCTCAAGGATGAAGGTTGTGATGCAGTGGCACTCGGCTGTACCGAGATCCCGCTCTTGGTGACGCCGGATTCGTCACCCCTGCCAACGCTCGATTCCACGCGCCTGCTGGCGCGAGCCGCATTACGCAAAGCGGTAGGGACTTGAGCCCGAATTGACGCCAAACTTAGCGCAGATGACGCCGTAACCGATGTAGGCGCGGAGGTCCTCGCCCGTGCCACTTCGGACGGCCAAGGCCCCTAGGGGCCGGCTGAAACTTCCGAAAGAAAAATTCTACCCAATGAGGTTTACATAGTTGGTGCTCATGTTGCACTCCCGGCCTTCGAGATGCCCGATACGCGTTAGATTGAGAGCAGACTGATGGCCACGCATGAGTCGTCACAAGCTCAAATTCGACACGCTGCCAGACAGGTTTGCCATCTGCCGCCTGTCACCTGACTCGGCCATCCCGCCATGGGCGAATCAGGGCGCCTTTGTTTCAATCACCCGCACCGCCGATGAACTGTCCATAATTTGTGCAGCAGCGAATGTGCCGGCAGACCTGAATGTGGAACGAGAGTGGATATGCTTTAAGCTGGAAGGTCCCATTCCATTTACACAAACCGGAGTGGTTACCTCGTTCGTCCAACCACTCTCGGACAATGCCATTCCGATCTTCGTGCTGTCGACTTACGATACGGACTACATTTTGATCAAAGAAGCTTTTTCGGAATTGGCCTTCGAAATCCTTCGCAAGGCTGGACACCAACTCACGCATTGAACAAACCGCGCTCGCTGGTACGGCGCTGCCGGCCTGCCGTTGACACCCAAAATCAGACCGAACGCTGCTGAAGACAGCCTGCTTATCGAAAGGCTGTGGTCTAATAGTTAAAACATCTGCCATGTCTTCCAGTCAGAAAACCGTGCGTCGCCGTTTTAATGACCTCCGCCGCAAAGTTTGCGGAGCCCGCGAGATGCTGCGCGCCCTGGCTTCCACCGACCACCCGCTGCTGGCGCACATCATTCCCATAAGGCGCTGCAATCTGGCCTGCACATACTGCAACGAATTCGACGATTTTTCGCAACCTGTCCCAACCGAGACCATGTTCCAGCGCGTTGACAAGCTGGCAGAGCTGGGTACCTCGGTCATCACCATCAGCGGCGGCGAACCCCTGCTCCATCCCGAGCTCGACGCCATTATCAGCCGCATTCGCAAGAACGGAACCATCTCCGGACTGATTACCAATGGTTATCTGCTGGTCGCTGAACGGATTCAGCGCCTTAACCAGGCGGGATTGGAGTGGCTGCAAATCTCGATTGATAACGTCGCACCCGACGATGTCTCGAAGAAAAGTCTCAAGGTCCTCGACAAGAAACTGCAACTGCTGGCCGAGCATGCCGAATTTCACGTGAATATCAATTCAGTTGTGGGCGGCGGCGTGCATAATCCACAGGACGCGCTGGTCATCGGCAAGCGCGCGCTGGAGTTGGGTTTTAGTTCGACGATCGGCATCATTCATGATGGCCAGGGACAACTACAGCCGCTGGGCGATGAAGAGCGCCGCATTTACCACGAGATGAAGTCCATGGAAAAGCGCAGCTTCACCCGGGTGAACGCCTTCCAGGACAATATTGCCCTGGGACGCCCCAACCAGTGGCGCTGCCGCGCCGGAGCGCGTTATCTGTACATCTGTGAAAATGGACTGGTGCACTACTGTTCGCAGCAGCGCGGATATCCTGCGATCCCATTAGAAAATTACTCAGTGGCAGATATTCGCCGCGAATTTGTCACCGAGAAGTCTTGCGCCCCGCACTGCACGGTTTCATGCGTCCACCAAGTGTCAATCTTCGATTCCTGGCGGGCTCCACAGCATCCCGCTCCTGAGCCTGTCGAGTCCAATACCAACCAACTGGTGCGGATCGAGTAGGTTGTGAGTCTAAGATTTCCGGTTTCCTGCTGACCTTTGCGGTTTGCTCTCACGTTCAGCATTATTCTCTATAAGCTATAATCAGTGTTAGCGACGATTTAAGGCGCACCCGCGCGTCGGCCGCCCCTTTTCCCTGGCGAGGAGGGAGATCGTGGCTAGAATCGAATCCTAGACGCCTCTACACGCATCGTACGCAATGCCTGCATGCCAGAATTGGCAAGTTTAGCTTCTAACCGTCCCCGAGTGTTTTCAATAACTTAAAGATAACTGTATGATAACAAATGGTGTCATGGACTGTGCCAAGGGTAGGCAGTCGAAGTCAAGGCCGCTTCTTAGTCTGTCTTACTTCTTCTGCGCCGTAGGCGGTAACAGGCCGTTAAGGCGGAGATACATGGCAGCGGCGCCATAGTGGTCGGCCCAACTGCTGGCCAGGGCGATCCACGCCCAGGCACGAGGTTGCTTGCGGCCGCCGAAGCTTTCGATGGTGTCGCCCAGCTTGGAATCGTCTGCCTTGGCCAATGCAGTCGTGCAGAAATCAAACGAGGTCTTGAGAGCGGACACAAGCTTGTCCTTACCGTCGCTTTCTTTCGCCTCTTCTGTCTTCGGGGCGGCCACGTCGCCCGCCTTGGCACAAAAAATGTTGTTGGATTCGATCATATGCGCCACCAGGTGGCCGAAGGTCATCTGGTCGGCGGTAGGCTTGTAACTGAACTTGTCAGCCGGCATCTCCTCCACCGCAGCCACGATATTTTTCTGCTGGCGAGGGAGCATTTCCTTCACCACGCTACTCACCGGATTCTTGGTTTGCTGCGCCGAAAGTGGTGAGGCGAGGATGGCGACGATTGCACACAGAACCAGCAGATTAAAATTTCGTTTCATCGTAAATCCTCCAAACCGTCCCGAGCATAACAGCCGCAAGTCGCATCCGTAGCTGGCGATGACAAGATGCTGCTGAGCGTCTTTCCCTACGAGAACAGGGCTCCGAATCCCGCGCTAACGAGCATGAACACAACGTACCAGCCGAAGACCACCGCCAAGGCAGTGGATCTCTTAATCTTGCCAACGCAGCTCATGCCGATGGCGGTAAGGATCAGCGTCCAGATCATGAAAATATCGAGGGAGGTCGCCAGGCTGTACAGAAACGGCGAATCTGCCGGGTTTAGACGGTAACCCGGGTTCGTGGCCACGGGGTTCTGAAAAGTGAATGAGTCCGTGTTCATGCCGGCCAGCAATGACACAATTGCCAAGAGACTCTTCATCAAGAGCGGCAGACTGGCATACATCACCACCGCAAGGGAGGTCTTGAAGGTGAGATCTGCGCCCGCACCAAGTTTAAATGTGCCCAGCAGGATTGCCGCGACAATCACGTTCCAGATCAGGATCAACAGCCAGAAGCCATAGGAAATGTAACGTGTAACCGTGGCCTGGCTGGCGATCGCTTTATTGCCTTCAGCGGCGGGCATCTGGTCCAAGCGAGCCGACGCTTTGGGTGACATTTGAATCTGATTCTCTGTCACCTTGCGGAAGCCGACCTTCTGGTCCACCACAGCCACGAAGATTATGGAAACAATCACCGACAGCAGGAACGGCGCCCACCAACTGGCATTGCGGCGCAAATCAGTGAATGTTTTGGCGGGTGCGATGAAGGTGTTGACAATGCGCACGCCTTGGGAGAGCGGTGCGCCGTCGGCCATAGCCGTGGGTAGAGGAGCAGCAGCCATTGAAGCCCTCCTGAGAGCGTAGCGGCGGATTGTAATCCGTGGAGCCCGAGCTAGACAAGGGGACAACTGCCGGTTTGCTAAACAGCGATCTCCGGCGTGGCTTCCAGCAAACTGCGGGTGTACGCATGCTGCGGGCGTTCAGTGATTTGCTCAGTGGATCCGATCTCTACGATTCTTCCTCGATACATCACTGCAATGCGCGTTGCCAAATAGCGCACCACGGGCATGGAATGTGAAATGAAGAGGTAGGTCAATCCGAAGTCGCGTTGCAGTTGTGCCAGCAGGTTGACAATCTGCGCGCCCACACTGACATCGAGAGCCGAGACTGGTTCGTCGGCCACAATGAATTTCGGGCGCAGCGCCAGGGCCCGTGCGATGCCGATGCGCTGCCGCTGGCCGCCGCTGAATTCGTGCGGAAAACGCCGGAGAACAGAATCGTCGAGGCCCACGGCACGCAGCAGCTCGGCGACGCGAGTGCGTTGCGCGTCTCGGCTCATATGTTCATGAATGACCAGTGGTTCACTGACAATGTCTTCCACCCGCAGGCGAGGATCGAGTGATCCGAAGGGATCCTGAAAAACGATTTGCATTTCGCGACGCAGGCGGCGCATCTCGGAGTGTCCGGCGGAAACCAGCTCCTGACCGTTGAAGCGAACACTCCCCGAACTGGGCTTGATCAGATTCAAGACTAGACGTCCCAACGTGCTTTTGCCCGAGCCGGATTCGCCTACCAGGCCAAGTGTTTCGCCTTGCGCGATGTCGAGCGACACATCGTCGACAGCGCGCACTTTACCTTTAGCGCCGCCTCCGAATATGGATTCGCCGAGCGGGAAGACTTTGGTCAGGTTGCGGACTTCGATCAGTGCCATGCTATGAGTTTAGCTAATGGCATGTTAGTCGCGGCGCTATGGTCATGTCCTCCCAATCATTCCACATTCCGGAATATGGAATGAGCGCCCTATTGCAGCGCGATCATCGGCACCGCCAAAATTGCCGTCACCATTCCCACCGTCTTCCAGCGGGTGAAGCGCTCTTTGAGCAGCAGGCGCGCAAGCAGTACGGTGACGGCCGGATAAAGCGAACTGAGCACCACGGCGGCATCGAGACGGCCGCTCTGGCTGGCACGAACGTAGAGGGCGGTACCGGTAACGTCCAAACATCCAGCGAGTCCGCCCAGCAGCAAGGCGTTGCGTTGAATATTTCTCGCCGATCCGGTGACCAAAACGATAGCGCCGACCAGGACAAGTGATGCGGTGCGGGAAAGCGCCGCCGACCATAACGCCGAGCTTGCGCCAGTCTGCTTCATGCAAATGAAGAAACCTGCGAAGCCAAAGCCGGCAAGGACCGCCAGCCAGAAGCCCTGGGGACGGCCGGCCCCGCTTTCCGATTGCGAGATCAGAACAATACCTACCGCCGCCAGACAGAACCCGATTAGTTGAATTAAATGAGGCAGCCCCTCGGTAAACATGCCAAACGCCACCGAAATAGCTGCGGCAAGAACGGCCGAGATCGGAGCTGTCATTCCCATTTTCCCGCTGGCCAGGGCGCGATAGAAAATTGCCAGGGCGCCGCCGCCACTTAGCCCACCCGCTACCGCCCACAGAGCGAGTGTCCGTTCAGGGAAGGGACCACCATCGAGCAGGGCGAGCATGGTCATCAGAACAAGACCGCAAGCGTGGGCACCGGCAGTGAGAACGACCGCATTCGCGCGTTTGGCAGCGTATCCCCCGAGAAAATCGCCCGTTCCCCAGCAGAAGATTGTGGCCAGACTGTAACCAGTGAAAGCGAGTTGGGACGGGAAAGGCATGACTTTTCGAATTCACGAGATTAGCACGCCGTCATTTCCTCCCGCCGTGAACGCTCATTGACGTGCGCAGTAATCACGGCCTAACATGGCCCTCCATCTCGAACTCGCCATGATCGCCAAATCATGATCGGCCAAAACATGATCGGTCAAACCATCTCTCACTACCGCATTCTGAGCAAGCTGGGTGGCGGCGGCATGGGAGTGGTCTACGAGGCCGAGGATCTTCGGTTGGGACGCCGAGTTGCGCAGCGAAGTACACGAAGCAAGCCTTTGACCGGCGTGACCGCGCCAGCGAGCGCGAAAAACTCTACATAACCACTCACTATTACGACAATGTAACCCACGAACCAGCCCAGTCCATCCAAACCTACGAGTTGTGGGCCAAGACCTATCCTCGAGACGACCTGCCGCACAATAATTTGGCAGTCATTTATGGTGGGATGGGGCAGCTGGAGCGGGCGCTGCAGGAGGCGCAGGAGGCCGTCCATCTCGATCCCAATGACAGCAACAACGTTGCGAACCTGGGTTTCTCATATCTCGCGCTCAATCGCTTCGATGAAGCCCGCCGCATTATCGAACAGGCACTCGTGCACGTGCCTGACAACTTTGTATGTCGGGTCGGAATATATATCCTCGCCCTCTTGCGGGGCGATGCAAGAACCATGCAGCAGCAAGTAGCCTGGGCCTCCGGCAAAGCAGGTGTCGAGAACATCTTTCTTTCCATCGAGGCAAACACTGCGACAGCTCACGGGAATCTTGCTAAAGCTCGAGACCTCGTACAGCGTTCGGTAGCTGCCGATAAGCGCGATAATCTGAGCGCGCACGCTGCTGCGACTCAAGCCCAGGCGGCGCTATGGGAAGCGCAGTATGGAAACGTCGAACTGGCCCGAAAGGAAGTGTCCGCTCTCCTCACCAAGGAGGCTGGGGAAATCGCAAAAATCATGGCCGCGCTCGCTTTAGGAGAAGTCAAAAACGTCCAGCGCGCGGAGGCGATTGTCAGAGAGTTAAACCTGCGGGCTCCCAATGACACTATTCTTAACAGCGTTTGGTTACCGAGTATTCGTGCCCACGTGGAAATAAGCCGCGGGAATCCTGCCGGCGCTGTAACGCTCCTGCACGCCGCGCTGCCTTACGACCTTGGAGGGAAGCCACCGCTTCCCTATTCTTTACCCGGTCTACGTTCGCGGACAAGCCTATCTTGAATCCCACCAGGCCGGTGCCGCTGCAGGCGAATTTCAGAAAATCCTCGATCACAGAGGCCAGACCGGCGGCTCGCCGGTCGAAGCTCTAGCTCATCTTGGCCTGGGCCGGGCGCGAGCGATGGCCGGCGATGCCTCCGCCGCCCGCACCGCCTATCAGGATTTCTTCGCCATGTGGAAAGACGCCGACCCTGACATCCCAATCTGGAAACAAGCCAAGGCGGAATACGCGAAATTACAGTAGCGGGGTGGACTTAGTGCCGGGATATCTGCTGCGATTCTCAACTCTATGACCGGTACTCGATCCCAGATGATAGAATTTCCATAAGCACTTACTCGCATAAATCAGGTTCCGAGAATCCAGCTCCAGAGAGTCCAGGTTTGATCGAACTCGCACCTTCGATTTTGTCGGCGGATTTTGCCCATTTGGCAGACCAGGTCCGCGCTGCTACGGAAGGTGGCGGCACGCTGGTGCACGTCGACATCATGGACGGGCACTTCGTTCCCAATATCACTATCGGGCCGCCGGTGGTGAAGTCACTTCGCCGAGTGACGGCGCTGCCGCTGGATTGCCATCTGATGATCGAAAATCCAGACCAGTACATTGCTGATTTCGTTGAGGCCGGAGCGGATTGGATCTCTGTCCATCAGGAAGCTTGCCGCCATCTGAACCGCACCTTGCAGCACGTTAAGGAGAGCGGCGCTCAGGCAGGGGTGGTGATTAATCCGGCAACACCGATCGAGACGCTGGTCGAAGTTCTCGATATAGTGGACTACGTCCTGGTGATGTCGGTAAACCCTGGCTTCGGTGGGCAGAAGTTTATTCCAGGCGCTGTGCATAAGATTCGGCGGCTAAGCGAGATGCGTGCCTCGCGGCGGCTGCAATTTCGCATCGAGGTAGACGGGGGCATCGGATTGGATACAGTGGCCGAAGTGGTGCGGGCAGGAGCGGAAATTCTGGTAGCAGGCAACGCTGTCTTCGGGAAAGGGGATCCAAAGGTTAACGCCCAAAAATTGCTGAAGACCGCCACCGAGGCAACACTGCAGAAGGTCTAACAGGGATGAGCCGGGCTTGGCTCGGCAGCCGCCGAGGGTGGCCGTTTCCCAAGCGCGCACGAAGATCATCTCGCATAATTTTTGCTTGAGGGATTTATGTTACGTCGTATTCCAATAATTTTCGGATTAGGGCTGTTACTCGCGATTACATCGGCATGTACAAACAAAAAGGTTCAGAACCCGCTGGCGAACGTCGGCTCGAAGCAGCCCGACAAAGTATTGTTCGACCGGGCCATGGACGCCTTGAAGCACAACCGCTTTGATGTGGCACGGATGACGTTACAGACTCTGATCAACACTTATCCGGATTCCGAATTTATTGCGCGCGCCAAGCTGGCAGTGGCCGATTCCTGGTACGACGAGGGTGGCGCCACCGCGCTGACGCAGGCGGAAATCGAGTACCGCGATTTCGAAACTTTCTTCCCCAATATGCCCGAGGCGGCTGAGGCACAGCTCAAAATCGCAAACATCCATTACCAGCAGATGGAAAAGGCCGATCGCGACTTTACCCATGCCATGCATGCGGAGGAAGAATACCGGCAAATGATCATGCAGTACCCCGACAGCAAACTGGTGCCGGAAGCCAAGCAGCGGCTGATGGAAGTACAGGAAGTGCTGGCGGACCGCGAGTTTCGCGTCGGACGTTTCTATTACCTGCGGCAATCCTATCCCGCAGCCATTGCCCGGCTGCATACACTGTCCGACCACTACCCGCTCTTTAGCCAGGCCGATGAGGCCCTCTATCTTCTGGGGCAATCCTACGAGAGCGAGATCACTCTGCTGCGGCAGCGCAGGCTCAATGAAACTGCCAAAGCAAGAATGATTGAAGAATTCACCAAGGGCGCAGCCGAAGCCTACTCACGAATTATCACCCGTTACCCGGTGATGGATCGCGCCGAGGATGCCAAGCGCCGGCTGGAGGCGTTGCATCGCCCCGTCCCCAGGCCGACCAAAGCGGCAGTTGCACAGAACACCAAAGAAATAGAAAGCCGGCATGATACCGGCTTCGTCGGTCAGTTGATGGGCAATTTTAGGAAGCATCCTGACGTTGCTCAGTCCACCAAGGTTGGTGAACCCACGCTGGTCGATCCCACGCCGATGAGCGCCACCGATGTGGTTCAGCAGGCCACGCGGGCGATGGCTGGACCGGCCGCTGCTGGTTCCGGCAAGAACGGAGTCTCCGTCGAAACGCTGGGAACCGGTGCGCCTCCTCCCAATGAGGCGGCGCCTCGTTCCGATGCACCGGCAGCGACGACTGAAAACTCCGCCGCTCCCGCGGCCGCAGACAATGCGGGGACGGCAGCAGCCGGTGGTGCTGCGGCGCCCGCAGATAATTCTGCTGCTGCGCCTGCATCTGGCGATTCAGCCGGCCCAACTCCGGCCGCTGGAGAACTCGTACCCAATGCGTCCGCGAATGCGAACGAACTTAAACCAAATGTGGCCCCCGATGGGACGCAAACCCTGCCGCCTCCACCACAGGTAAATGAAATCCAGAATGGCGATCCCTCGCAGGCGGCGCAACCGGCGACCGATGGCAAACCGGGAGACTCCGCTTCCAGCCAGGACAAAGATCAGAATCAGGAGGTCGACCTTCCCGTCGCTTCCAGTAAGCACAAGAAAAAGAAGGGCCTGCGCAAGATCGTCCCCTTTTAGCCTGATTTTTTCGTGCCAGTGAGTACCAGGACACTGGGGGACCGGTCCCTTTCACACTCCACTGGATACTGACCACTGGTAACCTGCTTATTCCTCTCTCATCATTGACTTAGGGCTTGGGACAAGTTAATTTCGGCTTATCTCCCCCACACCAAAGGACAACCTCTTGGCGCGGAAAATACTGCTCGCCGATGACAGCGTGACTGCCCAGAACATGGGCCGGAAAATCCTCAGCGATGCCGGCTATGAGGTGATCACCGTCAACAATGGTTCGGCGGCCTTGAAGAAGATCGCAGAGCACAAGCCCGACCTCATCGTCCTCGATATCTACATGCCGGGCTACAGCGGGTTGGAAGTTTGCCTGCGTCTCAAAGAAAACCGAGAGACGGCCCGCATCCCAGTGTTGCTGACAGTAGGGAAACTAGAGCCGTTCAAGCCCGAAGAAGCCCGCAAGGCTCGCGCCGATGCATTCATCATCAAACCGTTTGAAGCCAGCGAACTGCTGGTGGCATTAACCAAACTCGAAGATAAGATTGTCCCCAAGTCAGAACCCTACAAACAAGGCCGCTTCGCCAAAGCCATTGCCGCGGTTGAAGAATCCAATCAGGGTGACAGTTTTGATGATAGCGAATCTGGCTGGAAGGATCGGCTGAGATTCCCGTCCGGCGCACCCAAAGCCCCGGAGCCGGAGCCTGAAGTCGAAGTAGCAACTCCCAAGAGAAAAGGTTTTCGCGATCTGTTGCGGCGAGATCCTCCCAAGCAGGTTGAAAGCAGCGAGAAGTTTGAGCGCCCCATCCCGGCAGGTTTGCCGCATGACATCACGCCGGAAGAGATCGCAGCTATAACGGCTGCAGCGGAGAAAGTGGGCGGCTCACAAAAGACAGCAGCGTCCAAGACCCGCCGCCAGGAAAGAGTCGCGAAAACGGAGCCGGCGCAGAGTCCTGACGCGAAACCAGCGGTTGCTAATGAGCCGGTCGCGTCCGAAGCGGTGGCCGCGGTCGAGCCCGCGGCGCGCACAGAAGCGGCGGCGGAAAGCCGTGGCGCAAGCGAGCAGATGCCGTCGGCGACTTTTGCCAACGTGTCAGAAGCTCAGACAGAATCGCAGACTCAGGCATCCCCGCTTTCAGAAGGGCCGACCCAGGAAGACACCTCGCCAAGCGATACCGAATCGCGCCAAGAAGAGATTGCCTCCGCACAAACGGCTCCCATCGAGGACAAGAGTGAGGCTGCGCCAGTTACCGCAGAAACGAAAGCGCAGGATGAGAGCACGCCGGCAGAGGCCACAGATAAAGACAAAGAAAAAGATGACGAAGAAGTAATGGCGATGCTGCAGACTCTGTCGCCCTCCAATGGCAATCGCTCGTCCGACAGCGCCGGCAGCGAGGCTACTCCAGCAGCACTGGCAGGTTTAGAAACATACGCAGGCGGGGCGAGATGGATCGCTGAATCGGTTGCGCTTGAGCCTGCAGAGGCCACCCTCGCTCTGGAAAAAGAGATGGAAAAGGCCTACGCCGCATTTGCTGCCGCTGATGGCGCTCGTGCGAGCTTCGCTTTCCAGGCTGCGGCCGCAGCGGTGAGTTCCGCTGTAGAGCCGATTTCCTCTCCAATTTCAACCGAGCGGCCGACTTCGTTGGTGACTGAGTCTGAGCGGAACGATGGGGTTTCAGCAGAGCCATCCGCTTCGCTGACAACAGCAAACCAGACCAGCACCGAGCAGGATTCGCAAGTTGCGCCGCCGCAGGTCGTTGATGCGTTGCCGCAGGTCGTTGATGCGTCGCCGCAGGTCGTGGATGCGTTGCCGGAGGCTGCCGTTGCGCCTGAGTCTACTGTGGAAGCAGCCTCTTCTGAGGAGCCTACCGAGGAATCCGTCGCAACCGGAAATTCGCAGGCCCAAGAGGAAGACGCCCGCGCCGCCGCCGCAGACTCCAATGCCGGGGAGTGGCAGCCGCTAGCGCCCGCAGTTGCAGAGGCGCCGCCAGCAACTCAGCCCGAGGAATCTTCTTCGCAACCGCCTTCCAGTGACGAAACGTCCAGTCACGAAGCTTCCGCTGAAGATCACGACAAAACTGACAATAGGCACGAAACTGATCTGGCCAGCGCCAACGCTGCCGCGTGGGCGAATTGGAGGCAGATCCGCGATACCATCGTCGGCTCAACCTCGCAAACTCCCGATGGGGTGAAAGCTACATTCAAAGACGTCCGCGAGGAAGAACCGGCCGCCGCGCAACCCGAAGCCATGGCCGCGGCCGCATCCTCTGACGGCGGTTCCTCCGCTGCAACTTCTGATCCCAATGCGATCTCCAGCATCGTGGATAATATGCTGGCTGAATTGAAACCGAAATTGATGGAAGAGATCGCCCGGAAACTCAAGAACGAAAACAAGAAGACGTAGTTGTCAATGCTCGATGGGACGGATGCCATCGCCCCACCCATTTCGCAAAAAGCGCGAAATCGATGGGGCACCCCCGCCATCGACTCGGATATACTCCGAGCGGGAAATAGGTGGGCCACCCGCCCTTTCGATAGAGTAGCGAGCGCGTGACAGTCTGAGTCCGCCTACTGGGAAGTTGATCGCCCACGACGTTGCGTTCATGGAGATAACTTGGCGCACCATCTTCACGGTGACGTAATCCACCCCATTCAATCGCGAGACTGTGTTCTAATCCACACCGAAAATATTTATATAAATGCTCTGCAGGCTGAGTTGCAGGACTGCGGTACGACTTGAGATCGTAAAGTTTAAGCGGCTGTTTCCAATCTGGTTTGAAATACTTCTCAACAAAGCGTGAAAAGCGCAACATTGGATCACGATCTGAAAACTCAAAACCAGCAAGCGCTTCTACTGCACCACAAAGCAGGTTGACAACGCATAACCACACGTAGCAATCGTCGCTATCTAAAGCGACAAGACCTTTAAAAGGTTTCACAAAAATCAAATTAAAGCGGAATCTCAACCACTCAACCCGGCCACCGTGGGACAGTGCCCTCAGCCTATTGGCATCAAAATCAGGTCCGAAGAACCCAGTAAAATTCTGGTCCTCAATCTTTATTGGCACAACTACTTAGAGCATTTCTCATATTAGTGTATAGTGACGGAGGCGAGGAATTCGCGAACAATCCAAGCGATGGCGAAGGCGTATTCCGATGATTTGCGGCGGAAACTGCTGGAAGCCCACGACCGTGGGGAGGGGAGTCTGCGCGTATTGGCCAAGCGGTTCGGGGTGAGTGTTCCCTGGGCCTGGAAGGTTTCCCGCCAGCGGCGGCGGAGCGGGCAGATGGAGCGGGTCGAGCAGCGCCACGGGCCGCGCAGCCGCATGACCGCCACGGTACGGGCGAGTTTGCGTGGACTGGTGCGACAGCAACCCGACGTAACGCTGAGGGAGTTACAACAACGTTTGTGGGCGAGCGAGCGGGTCCGGGTCAGCTTTCAGCATCTCTGGCGGGTGCTCCAGAACATGGGGCTGCGGCTGAAAAAAAGTCGCTCCACGCCCAAGAGCAAGACACGCTCACGGTCCAAACCCGGCGTCAGGCGTGGTGGGCGGCGGTAAGCCAGATCGATCCGCAACGGCTGGTATTTCAAGACGAAAGTGGCGCCACCACGGAGATGACGCGGCGCTATGGTCGAGCCCCACGCGGCGAGCGGGTGGCGGAAGGCACGCCTGCCGGACACTGGCGCACCCTCACGCTGCTGGGAGCCATGAGCACGCGCGGGGTGGTCGCGGCGATGACCGTCGAGTCCCCCACCGACGGCGATGTGTTCTTAGCCGAGCAGGTGCTGTGTCCGCGCTTGCAGCCGGGGCAGGTGGTGGTTATGGACAATTTGCCCGCCCATAAAGTGGAAGGAGTACGGCGCTTGAGCGAGGCCGCGGGAGCGGAACTGCTTTACCTGCCTCCTTATTCGCCCGACTTCAACCCCCATCGAGCAGGCGTGGTCGAAGATCAAACAACAGCTCCGTTCGGCCAAGGCCCGCACGGTGGAAAGTCTAGAAGCCGCCATTACCGACGCTTTGGCCCAGGTCACAGGCAAGAACGCCTCAGCCTGGTTTGCCCATTTGCGTATGCTATACAGTAACAGGAGAAACGGACTAGATGCCTGCTGAATTGCCTTCGCTGCACTCTGCGCATCTCAAAGCGCGCGCAATCAGCACACAAAAGTGAGGACAAATTTAATTAGGAGTGCGCTCACGTTCCCAATTTGCAAAGAAAAATTGCAAATAAATTTAATCTAGCGCGAGATCACCGTAACGAATTGCGGTGAATTCTTAATTGTAAGTTGCTGATTCTATGCCTGCGCTGCGCGCGAGCGGGCGCGGCCCGGTCCAGGTTCGGGGGTGAAGTCCGGGGTCCGGGAAGGGGGAGGGAGCATTTTGCCGTCGCCATACACCAACCCCTGCATGGTTTGACCCCTCTTTTCCCACGCTTGTAATATCAAAGTTCAGCTAACAGCACTCAGCAATTGCCATTTAGCTTCTGTACCGCTTGCTTGTACTCACGCGATGCCACAAGCGTTGCTGGGCTAAATGCTAAGTGCCAAATGCTGATTGGTTAGTCCCATTGCCATGCCCCACGATCTCCCCAAAGCGTACGAGCCGGGCGCCATTGAAGCGCGCTGGGCGGAGTACTGGATCAAAGAAAAGCTTTTTTCGGTTCCTACGCCGCCGCCGGGAGAGACGCGGCCGGTGTTCACCATGTTCCTGCCGCCGCCCAATGTGACTGGACGGTTGCACATGGGCCACATGCTCAACCAGACGCAAATGGACATCATTGTGCGCTGGCATCGCATGCGCGGTTTCATCACCCTGTGGCTGCCGGGCACCGACCACGCCAGCATCTCCACGCAGATGATGGTCGAGCGCCAACTGGCCAGCCAAGGCAAGAAACGTCAGGACCTGGGGCGCGAGGCATTCATCGAGCGAGTGTGGGAATGGAAGCGGCATTATGGGGGCGCCATCCTCGAGCAGATGAAGCGGCTCGGCGTTTCCGTGGACTGGGATCGCGAGTACTTCACCATGGACGAGGATCTTTCACGCGCCGTGCGTGAGGTGTTCGTCCGGTTGTACGGAGAAGGGTTGGTCTATCGCGGGAAGTACATCATTAACTGGTGCCCGCGGTGTGGAACTGCGATTTCAGACCTGGAAGTGAAGCACGAGGATGTGCCTGGCAAGCTCTACGAGATTCGCTACCTGGTGGTCGGTACCAGCGAGTACATCACAGTGGCGACGACGCGTCCTGAGACCATGCTCGGGGATACGGCTGTGGCGGTGAATGAGAAGGACGAGCGCTACAAGCACCTGCACGGGAAAAAGGTTCTGCTGCCGCTGATGAAGCGCGAGATTCCGATCATCACGGATGAGCTGGCGAATCCCGAGTTCGGTACGGGCGCGGTGAAAGTCACCCCGGCGCATGATCCGAATGATTTCCAGGCCGGCCTGCGCCACAACCTGCCGCAGATTGATGTGATGGACGAGCGCGCCCGCATGAACCAGAACGCCGGGCCTTACGCTGGGTTGGACCGCTACGAAGCGCGCGAGAGGATTGGAAGCGCAAGGACTGCTCGTCGGAACCAAAGACTACACGATTGCGCTCGGCAAATGCGAACGCTGCGGCACGGTGGTTGAGCCGCGGCTTTCCGCGCAGTGGTTCGTCAAGATCAAGCCGCTGGCTGAACACGGCATCGAGGTGGTGGAGAACGGCGAAGTCAGCATTGTTCCGGAAAATTACAAGCAGGTCTATCTCAACTGGATGCGCAACATCCACGATTGGTGCATCTCGCGGCAGCTGTGGTGGGGACACCGCATTCCGGCATGGCGGTGCCTGGAGTGCAACGAGATCATCGTGGCGCGCGAGACACCGACCAAGTGCACTAAGTGCCCAGGCTCCCGCCTGGAGCAGGATCCCGACGTGCTCGACACCTGGTTTTCATCCGGATTCTTGCCCTTTACCGCGCTGGGCTGGCCCGAAAAGACTCGCGATCAGGAAGTTTTCTATCCGAGCACATTGCTGGTGACGGCCTACGAAATTCTGTTCCTGTGGGTGGCGCGCATGATCATGACCGGCTGCCACTTCATGAAAGGTCATCAGCAGGATCCGAAGATCAAACAGGCCAGTGGCTGGGGCGATAAGAAGGACGACAGTGTTCCCTTTCGCCAGGTCTACATTCACGCGCTGGTGCGTGACGCCGAGCGGCAAAAGATGTCGAAGACCAAGGGGAATGTGATCGATCCACTGGACATCATCGAGCGGTTCGGAACCGATGCCACGCGCTTCACCCTGGCCGCCATGGCCGCGCCGGGTACTGACATTGCATTCAACGAAAGCCGCACCGACGGCTACAGAAAATTCGCCAACAAGATCTGGAATGCGGCGCGTTTCATGTTCATGAATGTGGACCAGGCGCAGCAGGCCGGAGTTTGGTCGTTGGACGCATGGAAAAAAGCGGCTGCAGGCGACCGCACTCACGCTGGCATTTCCGGTTTTCAGCCAGTTCACTTGGAAGACCGCTGGATTCTTTCTCGTTTCAACCGTGTAACGCAAGAAGTCGGCGAGGCTTTGGCAACTTACCGCTTCCACGAAGCAGCCAACCTGATCTACGACTTCTTCTGGGGCGAGTTCTGCGACTGGTATCTGGAGCTGATCAAGCCGCGCTTGATGTCACCGAACGGCGCTGCCCGAGAATCTGTAGGGCTGGCTTGCGGGAATCTGGTTAGCTTGTTTGAGGCGGCGCTACGGCTGCTGCATCCGGTGATGCCGTTTATCACCGAGGAAATCTGGCAGGCGGTGTATGACGGAAAACCGCCGCAGAAGTCGATTGCGCTGGCGGCATATCCGCAGACCAATGAGAAGCAAATAGATTTAGTAGCCGAGACCCACATGGCGGTGCTGCAAGACCTGATCGCGAACGTGCGCAATCTCCGCAAAGAATTGAAATTGGAAACCAAGGCGAAGGTTCCGATTCAGGTCTACGCTCAAGAGCCTGAAATCCGCAAGCTGATCGAAAAGAATCGTGGAGCGGTTGAGCGATTGGCGACGGTTGAGAGCATTGAATTCGTGGGGGCCTCGCTAGCCAAGGAAGCCGGTGCACGAAGCACGGCGAGATTCGACGTCCACGTGGTCTACGAGAAAAAGATTGATGTAGGCGCAGAACGCGCCCGGCTTACGAAAGAGCTGGAGCGCATTGAAAAAGAAATCAGCAATGGACAGCGCCAGCTAGGGAACGAGAGTTTTCTTGCGAAGGCACCCGCACAGGTGGTTGAGGGTCTCCGCCGGCGAGGACAGGAACTGCAAGTGCTGCGCAGCAAGACTGAGACAGCGTTGAATGAGTTGAGATGAACACTGGCCGGCGATCAGCGAATAGTAGTCAGTCAATAGTGGTCGTCAATGGCCGTCAATACTGATTAGTGTCCAACCGGCCACTGCACACCTGCTGTTAAACTTACAAGCAGCAACTGAGAACCGACCTTGGACTGGAATAGCCGCCGCATCACTGCGATTTTGGAGAATGCGTTGCTCGAAGATCGTGCCACGAGCGACGCTACCAGCTACGCCTGCATCGAGCCGGGCCAGCGGGCCGCGGCCACGATTCTCGCCAAGCAGGATTGCATCCTGGCCGGCTTAGGTTGCGTTTCGCGCATACTCGATGTCTACGCCGTAGTCGATGGAGCTGTGACGTCGCACTACGAAGTTACCAGCCATCCCGAAATTTTCGACGGAGTGCGCCTGCACAAAGGACAAACTGCGGCGGTGATCCGCCACAACGCGCGGGTCATTCTTTCCTGCGAGCGCGTGATTTTGAACTTCTTGCAGCGCATGAGCGGGGTTGCTACGCTCACTCGCAAGTTCGTGGATGCGGTGTCTGGAACACGAGCCCGCATTCTCGACACGCGGAAAACTGTCCCGGGCCTGCGCGTGATCGATAAATACGCAGTGCGTTGCGGTGGGGGGCAGAACCATCGTCTTGATCTCTCCGACGGAGTGCTGATTAAGAATAATCACATTGCCCTGGCGGGCGGAATTGTTCCCACGCTGGAGCGTGCTCACCGTAACCGGCGCGGCGCGCAGCCGATTGAAATCGAGGTCCGTTCTTTGGAAGAGCTGGAGAAGGCGTTGGAGCATGGCGCCGAAACCGTGCTGCTCGATAACATGCCCGTCGACGATGTGCGAAAGGCAGTAGAGCGTTGCGCGAGTCTGGAGAAGCGGTTGCCGCTGGAATGTTCTGGCGGCATTACTCTGGAGAACGTCCGCGCCTACGCCGACACTGGCGTAGATTTTATCTCGGTCGGTGCGCTGACCCATTCCGCCGTCGCGGTGGATATGAGCATGCGAGTCGTTCCGGCATAGCAGGATCGCGCCTCGATTTCAGCATTTCGCATCCTGATCGTTTAGAGCTTGTTTTTTTCGCTTCCGTCTATAATTCCCGCATTACGAAAACCACCCAAACGCGTGGCCGGAAACCTGCCCGATCAAGGCTTGCCCGCAGCCGGGCGACAGGAGCTGCCACCTCAACCAGTGTCACTTCGCAGAAAAGCGACGTTCGCTTGGGCCGGATTGTCCGGTTGCTGATGGATCATGCCACTGTGGTGGTCAGCGGCACCAAGATCGCGGAGGAAATCGGGACGAGCCGGTCGGAGGTTTGGCGGCTGGTGCAGCAACTGCGTCGCTTGGGAGTGGAGATTGCGGGCCATCCGGCCACTGGCTACAGGCTGCAGGCTGTCCCTGATCTCCTGCTGCCGGATGTCCTTGCGCCTCTGGTTCGTGCCACTATCTTTGATAAACACATTCATCACTATTACAAAATCGGCTCGACTAATGCGGCGGCCATGGAAGCTGCCGCGGCAGGCGCGCCCGAAGGCAGCGTGTTCTTCGCGGAAGAGCAGATTGCGGGTCGCGGTCGTGGCGCAAACACCTGGCATTCGGCCCGATCGAGCGGCATCTACTGTTCGGTGGTGCTGCGTCCGCTGCTGCCGCCGTCGGAAGCGCTGATCATTTCATTGGCCGCGGGATTGGCGCTGCACGTGGCGATCCAGGCGATCGACCCGAAGTTGAGTCCGGATCTGAAGTGGCCTAACGATCTACTGCTTGATGGCAAAAAGCTCTCCGGAATTCTTACCGAGATGAACGCCGAAGCGACTCGCGTACGGCACATCGTGATTGGAATTGGGATCAACGTCAACCAGGCAAGTTTTCCGCCTGAGCTAAGAGATCAGGCGACGTCGCTACGGCTCTCTACCGCGACAGAGTGGTCGCGAGTAGAGTTGACGGCCACTTTGCTAAAATCTCTGGACCGCGAGTACCGCAATTTGCTGGAGAAGCCGGAGGCGCGGCAGTCAATTCTGCGGCGATTTGAAGAGAGTTCGTCGTCCGTGCGAGGCCGCGAAGTGCGCGTCGAGGAAAACGGTGGTTTCGAGGGGACGACTGCGGGGCTCGACGCGCGCGGCTTTCTGCAAGTGCGGACCGCGCATGGGATGAGAACTGTTTTGAGTGGGACGGTGAGATTTCTTAAATAGAGGCCCGAAATCGCGAAGCTCTCCCGTGCGAGAGCTTAACTACACAATCCAATTATGCTGCTCGTTCTCGATGTCGGAAATACCAATACCGTGCTGGGCGTCTTCGCTCGCGGGGCGAAGGCGGAGTCCGCCGAAACGGAATCCGGCAAGGCGCCTTTATACGAGCGCCTGGCGGCGAACTGGCGGGTGGCGACGATCCAGACGCAGACGGTGGATGAATACGGCGTGCTCTTTCGCAACCTGTTTGCCATGGGCGATCTCAAAGCGTCCGATATTCGCGGTATCGTGATCTCTTCGGTAGTGCCTCCGCTCGATTCCACTCTGCGCGAAGTTTGCGAGCGTTACTTCAATAGCAAACCGCTGTTCATCGAGCCCGGCATCAAGACCGGCATGCCAGTGCTTTATGACAATCCTGCCGAAGTCGGTGCAGACCGTATCGTTAATTCGGTGGCCGCATTTGAGAAATATGGCGGGCCATGCGTGTCGGTGGATTTTGGCACGGCAACGACTTTTGATTGTGTCTCGGCGAAGGGGGAATACATGGGTGGCGTGATTTGCCCGGGCATTGGTATCTCTGCGGAAGCTTTGTTTGGGCGAACTGCGCGCCTGCAGCGAGTTGATATCCGCAAGCCGGCGCGGATCATCGGCACCAACACCGTGGGTAGCATGCAGTCCGGTCTGTACTATGGATACCTTGGGCTGGTGGATGGAGTTCTGGAACTGTTGCTGAAAGAGATGGGCAAAGAAACCAAGGTGGTCGCGACCGGCGGGCTGGCGTCGTTGATTGGCACAGGATCGAAATACATCAAAAATGTCGACGACTTTCTCACCCTCGAAGGGCTGCGTATCATCTGGGAGCGCAATGTGGCCGGAAAGCGCGAGATGCCTTCTCCAAAATCGAAAGCTGCCAGTTCCCCGAAATCTGCCACCGACCCGGTGAATTCCAAACCATGGCCGGGCAGCAAGTCGCGATCCCGCTGAGTGGTTGTGGAAAATTACTTCAATTATTTCGCCGAAATCGAAGAGCACTTCCAGAAGCGTCGTGGCACCGGCCTGCTGCTCTCCACCCTGGACTGGGCGCTGATTGAAACCTGGAAAGATGCGGGAATTCCATTAGAAGCTGCGTTGCGCGGGATCGATGCGGCCTTTGAAAGATATGAGGCGCGTCCATCCAGGACGCGGAAGGTCAACAGCCTGGCTTATTGCGCGCAGGAAGTCTTTGCCACGGCGGAGGACATGAAAGAAGCGGCAGTAGGAACCGCGCGCGATAAGCCAACCGACGCCGGCACGGTGCGTGGGTTTCAGCCTGCGGAGATTGCCGCCTTCCTAAGGAAAAATGCGGAGGCACTGGCGGCGGCGAAACTGCCGCAAGGAACCGGCCTTTCCGCTCAGGCCATAGCGCTGGAAACCGCTCGCACGCTCCGCGATCTTGCAAACAAGATAGCGGAAAGTAAAAGTCTGCCTCGATTAGAAGACTTGGAACGACGCCTGACCGTGATGGAAGAGAAATTGTTCGCGGCGCTGCTGGCTGTGACTCCCGATGATGAAGTGCTGTCGGTTCGCACTGAAGCCGATCGCGAACTGGCGCCCTATCGCCGCAAGATGCCCGCCGCCCAGATCGGCCAGCTTCAAAAGCAATATGTCCACAAGCGCCTGTTGGAGCGGTATGGATTGCCGCGGCTCAGTTTGTTCTACATGTAATGCCGCAGTACACGGTGTCTTTAATTCCCCTGGCATAGAATCATTTCTTGCAGCCCTTGCAGCTCACAATTGAAAAGCTAATTTACGGCGGCGACGGACTGGCTCGCATGCCAACCGATGAGCGGGGTCCGGGTAAAGCCGCGTTCGTTCCGTTTGTTCTGGCGGGAGAGCGAATCGAGGGCTCGATTATTGAGGAGAGGCCGGGGTTTGCGCGCGCCCGGGCCGATAAGATCCTTGAAAGCTCACCGGCGAGGGTTACTCCGCATTGTCCATATTTCATGGGCTGCGGTGGGTGTCACTATCAGCACACTAGTTATGAACATCAGCTCGAAATCAAGGCTGGAATCCTCAAAGAAAATCTGCGGCGCCTTGCAAGAATTGATTTAAATGTTGAGCTTAAGATCCATCCTTCCCCTCCGTGGAATTACCGCAGCCGTACCCGGCTCAAGATTCAGACCGCACCGGAATTCGCCATCGGATATTACCGCTTCGGATCGCATGAGCTGCTGGCGGTTGAGGAATGTCCGATAAGTTCGCCTTTGATCAATCGCGCAATCGCCGCATTGTGGCGGATGGGTCGGGGCGAGCAAGTGATCAGCGCCATTACTGAGATTGAGTTCTTCGGCAATGCAGATGGCACTCAACTCCTGGTGGAACTTTTCTGTCGTGCGGACGCATTACCCGAATCGCTCAAGCCATGCGCGGATGAGATGAGGAGGCAAATACCGGAAGTGCTGGGAGTCGTGGCGTTTGCGGCATCGCCCGTCCACGACCAGAGTCAGGGTAAGCGAATAGTCAGTATCGGGGCAGACAATCTCCGCTATCAAATCGCCCACGCTTCCTACCGGGTCAGTGCGGGATCCTTTTTCCAGGTAAACTGTTTTCTGACCGATGAACTTGTCACAATTGTCACTCAAGGAGTTTCAGGAAGCACCGCACTTGACCTCTACGCTGGCGTCGGCCTTTTCTCCGCAGTTCTGAATCGGGAATTTGATCGCGCCATTGCGGTCGAATCGTCACAGACTTCCTTTGCAGACCTTGAGTACAATTCGCCAGCGAACGTAAAGCCAGTCTGTGCAACGGTGGAGAACTATCTGAAGAACAAAGCAAAGAAACTGCGACCCGATCTGGTGGTGGTTGATCCGCCGCGCAGCGGGCTGGGAGAGAAGGTAGTCGACGGTTTGATAAATCTGCATGCGCCCTGCATCACTTACGTGTCCTGCGATCCGGCTACGCTGGCGCGTGATCTGAAACAGTTGCTGGCGGCAGGATACAGCCTGGAGCAGGCACACTTAATTGATCTGTTTCCGCAGACCTATCACCTGGAAAGCGTGATGCAGTTAGTGCGCTAAGTTCTCGCTTCCAATTTCACAGGCGACAGAAACATTGCTGGAGGTCTAACGTCGCGTTCAAGGAAAATGTGAATCGTCAGTCCACCTCGCCTGCCCTTCAAAGCCTTCCCCTGGTGCGAGCACGTCAACCACTTCTCTGAGCGGCTTCCGCGTTTGCCGCAGGAATTCTCGTCGGCTCCCGAGCCTGGCGGCCGCCCCTATGGTGGGCGCTTGCAATTCTCGCCTTCATGGCGGCGGCTGCTTACCTGGTGCGAGAACGAGGAACGATGGCAAAGATACTTGCACTGGGCGCGCTTTTTCTGATGGGGGCTTTGACTATCCAGATCCGAGGCAATGGCGATTCGCCAAATGCGGAGATTCTGCGATTCGACGACGGCCAAGAGGTTTTAATCACGGCGCACGCTATTGCCGAAGGCTACATTGCCGAGGCGGGCTTCGGCGGATTGCGACAGTCGATCGATGTGGAAACCGAAGAGATCGCTTCTAAAGCCAAAACAGTCCCAGTGAAATCGGGAATGCGCCTTGGGATTTACGCAAAAGAGCCGAAACCAGATGATGAAGACAATGGATCCGCGAGCCCAATGCGCATTTTTCACTACGGGGAGCGGCTCAGATTTCCTGCCAAACTTCGCCCGCCGCGAAACTTCCGCAATCCCGGCGCATTCGATTATGAGGGCTATCTCGCAGAGCAGGGAATCGCCGTTCTGGGCTCAACCAAGGCCGCGAGCGTCGAGCTACTGCCTGGTTTTGCTGGAAATCGGATGGAACTATGGCGCACGCGCTCACACCGTAGCCTAAGCGAAAAAATCCGCACGCTGTGGCCTCCAGCAGATGCCGCCTTGATTGACGCCATCCTGATCGGAGAAAACCAATTCATTGACCGTGACACGCTGGCTGACTTCCAACGCACGGGTGCCTACCACATCCTGGTGGTGGCGGGCCTGAAGGTGGGCATTCTGGCATTTGTGACTTTCTGGTTGCTCAGGCGAGTGCGATTGAATCATCTCGCGGCTAGCTTATTTACAGTGCTGGTTGCAGTGCTCTATGCATATCTTACCAACGTTGGCGCTCCAGTCTGGCGGGCTACGCTCATGATGATTATTTATGTGGGTGCGAGAGCGCTGTATCGCGACCGCTCAGTGCTGAATGCATTAGGTGCGGCGGCGCTTGGAATATTGATTCTGCAACCAAGGGAGATCTTTGGAGCGAGTTTGCAACTTACTTTTCTTTCCCTCCTGATCATCGCGGCCGTTGGTATGCCTATCCTTGAGCGAACATCCCAACCCTACGGCAAAGGGTTGTTCTATCTGGATTCGCAGAATTACGACAGGTCGCTTCCCCCGCGTGTCGCCCAGTTCCGTCTGGACTTGCGTATGATAAGCGGCCGCCTGGAGCGATTCCTCGGAGTGCAGATTCCGCGGCGAATGCTCTTTTGGGGAAGCCGCGCGGCTCTCGCGACTTTCGAAATATTGTTTATTTCTGCTTTATTGCAAGTCGGGCTTGCCGTCCCAATTGCCTACTATTTTCATTTCGCAACCGTCGTAGGTGTTCCAGTGAATGCCCTGGTGGTGCCGCTGACTGGCGTGCTGCTGCCGTCGGCAATTCTGGCGATAACTTTGGGGTATTTCTCTCCAATTTTGGCCAAGCTGCCGGCGCTCATCGCCACTATTTCCCTGGGCGGCATTACTGCTACGGTGCGCTGGCTGGGGCATCTGCATGTTGCCGATCTCCGCGTGCCCACGCCGGGGTTGATTGTGATTCTCATCGGCACTGGAGCGCTGGTGGCGGCCATGCTTACGTCACGCGCAAGGCGTGCCTTCGCCGCGTGCGGGTTGCTGGTTGTAACTGCTGTCGCAGCATGGATTACTTTCGTTCCACCACATCCGAAAGTCCGCTCGGCGGTGATGGAAGTCAGCGCCATAGACGTTGGACAAGGTGACTCAATCCTGCTGGTATCCCCGCAGGGTAAAACTTTGCTGGTGGACGCGGGCGGCCCGATTGGAGGGCAAAGATCAGATCTCGACTTTGGCGAAGACGTGGTGTCGCCGTATTTGTGGGCGAGAGGATTCTCACGGCTTGATGCGGTTGCGATTACGCACGCCCACTCTGACCATATTGGCGGGATGCATGCCATGCTGCGTAATTTTCGCCCGCGCGAGTTGTGGGTGGGAGTCATTCCTCCCAGCGCAGAACTCTCCGGATTGTTGCAGCAGGCCAGAGATGAAGGGATCACGCTCGTGCAACACTTCCAGGGGGATAGTTTCGCTTTTGGAGGGACAACTGTGCGCGTGCTTTCACCCGCCCATGATTGGAAGACCACCAGCCAGCCCCGAAATAATGATTCGCTGGTCTTGCACTTTACCTACGGCCAATCAGCAGCGTTACTGGAAGGTGACGCTGAAAAAAAGATCGAAGAAAGTGTTGCGACCCAGGAGCCACGGGCCGATCTGCTGAAGGTTGCGCATCACGGCGCCCTGACTTCCAGCATACCGGAGTTGCTGCGAGCGGTTAGCCCGCGGATGGCGATCATTTCAGTTGGATCGCGAAATACTTTCGGACATCCCCGCATCGGAGTACTGCAAAGACTGGCGGATTCACATGTGGCAACGTATCGCACTGATTTGGACGGCGCGGTTACATTCTATCTGGCCGGGCGCTCCGTCACTTCTCCCGTGGTGGTTCATTGAGATCTAGTTCCGCGGTTTCCTCCAGGGTAGCGGCCGATTGGCCATATTCTTCGATCACGCGGCGGGCCTCGTCGGCATCTTCCTCGCGAACCAGAATGATCGTCCCGCCGAGGCCGGCGAAGGTATCTCGCGCAGCATCGATAGAGGTCATATCCGCGTCGATGCCAGCCGATTCAAGCAGGCCTCGGACCACCAGAGCTTCGGACTCCTGCTCGGTGTCAAAAATCTTTACCAGCTTTTCATTCGGGTCGGGTCGTTCTTCGCCGGCCTTTGCGGCACGCTTTGCCATGATTGCCTCCGATAGCGTCTTAAAAGCGCTGCGGTATGCGCGGGGAACGTATCATTTACACGGCTCCCCAGCATCTGATTTTACTCCGCGAAGGTGACTGTGAGCATATTCCTCGGGCCCGTCCTCCTACAATTTGAGCGCAGGAGGAATTTCTGTGAGACCCATCCCCGGGGATCGAAGGGGTCACAACGGTAACCTAAGTGCAACACCGTGGGGTAGTTGCGTTTCAGGTGTTTTAGGGCAAAATACGCTCAACCGGTGAACGCAACGTTCGGCATTTACAGGACATCAAAGAACAGCAGACGAATTAGAACCCAGCGGGGGCCGCATGAATAATCCGGAACGCGCCGAGCAGGATGGTAGCGGCAGAGAACGTGAAGAGGAGGGGCGGAAAATACGCCGCCTGCAAGTGATGATCAGCATGGTGATGTCGGTCATAAGCCAGGATCCGGATCTCACGGTCGAAGAAGCCTCAGAGATGGCGGCCAATGCCAAGCGCGCGGCCCTGGCGATGTTTCCTGATAAAGAATTTGCCTACGACATTCTCTACAAACCACGATTGCAACGGCTGATGAACGAACGATTCCGCCTCCAATAATCGCATCCATGCAGCAATCGCTTGCCTGGCGCCGTGCCGCGCAAACTCTAAAGCGCGAGCTGCTCAGCGGCGCTCCGTAAGCAATCCCACTCGGTCCACTCCTGCCTCCCGCGCCAGATCGATAACGTCGGCGACGTACTGAAAATCAACCTCGTCATCGCCTTTTACGAAGGCCACTCGTTCCGCGCGAGCTTTGAAAATGTCATGCAGCCGCGGCTGCAGATCCTCCCATTTCACATCCTGCTGGTTGATTTTGAGTGTTGGAGGTTCGCCGTTCGCGCCTTCCTGTACCTCAATCACAATGGTTCGATCAACCGGCGGTGGCGCATTGGTTTGCTGTTGCTCCTGTGGAATTTGCGCGTCCAGGCCTTTGTCCTTCTGCTCAGTGACGATGACCATGAAAATGATGATGAGCACGAGCAGGACATCAATCAGCGGAGTGACATTCATCTGCGGGCTGGACGGACCACCGCCTGCCATGGAGAAAGCCATTTTGTTTGCTCCTGTCTGGCACGCGTGTCTGAGAGAATTGGACACCCGGTTCACTTCCGAAGTTCCGCAAAACTGACGTACATAACATTCAGCGATTAGTTCGCTGCGCCGGCAGTCATGATTGCTAATCGAGCGTGCGCTGAGCAGAAACCGTTCCCAGTTGCGAAGCCTGGAGTTCGTCAATAAGCCTGGGCATGGCGAGTCGCTTACCATTCGGTATGATGGATGGCCGTCGAACGCCACTATGCGAAATCGAAATCTGCTTTTATTAATCATGGTTGCGGGACTCGCCGTCGCTCACGCCCAGGAGAACTACGAAATCCAAGTCTATGGTGCCGAGACCGTGCCGCCCGGTAGCACGATGGTTGAGCTGCATTCAAACTTCACGGTGAAGGGAACCAAAACGGAGATGGATGGTGTTGCGCCCACGAATCACGCCATGCACGAAACCATCGAGATAACCCAGGGCATCACTACATGGTTCGAAACCGGCTTTTACATTTTCACCAGCATCCAGCCGGATGGCGGATGGCAATGGGTGGGCGACCACATACGCCCTCGGGTCGCTATTCCTGCGTCGTGGCACTGGCCGGTAGGGTTGAGCCTCTCCAATGAAATCGGTTATCAGCGACGTAAGTTCTCTCCCGATACATGGACTTGGGAAATTCGCCCCATCATCGACAAGAAAATCGGTCGCTGGTATCTGTCTTTCAATCCCACTCTCGATCGCTCGTTTCACGGGGATAGCGTTCACCGCGGGGTTGAGTTTTCGCCAAATGCCAAGGTCAGCTTCGATTTCACCAAACGCATTGCCGGGGGCTTGGAATATTACGGCGCCTACGGCCCGCTCAGCGGGTTCGATCCTCTGTCTGACCAGCGGCAACAATTCTTCCCCAGTATCGATCTGGATCTCGGTCCGCAGTGGGAATTCAACTTCGGGGCTGGAATCGGAACTACCCGGTCGACCGATCACCTGATCATCAAGTGCATCCTCGGTCGCCGCTTTTCCTGGAAGCACGGTCGCCGGACAGCCCTTCGCTCGCCCTAGCGGATTATGTCTAAACGGGCTCTTTCGACCTCAGGCATTGGCTGGAAACGGCGGCGGTTCCGGCGGAATCTCTGGTGCCGCCGACAGCGTTGACGGCGGTGCGGGATGCAAAATCGCATCCAGCGCTGGATAGCGCGCCGCAAAGAAGTAAAGCGAATACGCCGGAAAGAAAACCACTGCGGGCACAGACACGAGAGCAACGGCGTACACGATCACTGCCACCAATATGCTTCCTACTACGACGGCCAGAGTTATGGTATAGACATCCCACTTCAATCCTGCCGCCTTACCAGCCAGAACTGCTATGGCTCCAAAACCTCCCACCGGGATGAGCATGATGAATATCACGATAGTAGCCACGATTCCGACTACCATTGCGGCACCCAACGCCATGACAATTTTCATGCCGATGTAGCCCGCGTAACCTCCCTTTTCCGCTTTCAGCATGGGCCACAACCTTCGCCACGCTTCCATGGCGCTCAAGTTTTCCAGTGCCATTTGTGGGATCACGAAATCTTTAGTCAGAACGATTACTGTCAGCACCACCACAAAGAAAACCAGCAGAGCAAAAAACAACACAATACCGCCGAGGATGAGCGGAACCGGGTGCTGGCTGGGCTCTTTCAGCCAACCCAAAGCGAAACCAATACCCGCAGGAACCCCTACCAGGATGGTGAATCCAATAAACATCACGACCATGAAGACGTTCTGCCAAACGAAATAGCGCCACCCGTCTCCCTGCCGCCGTCCCCAGCTGCGGCGTATCTCGCAGCGCTTCGCCACCACGCTGTCGAACAAAATGAAACGGAACACGCTGTTTACATAGACCAACAGCAGCCAAAGAACCAACCCAGCGAATAGCAGGAGAACAATCAGTCCGGCATAGAGCGCGGGGTTCGCATTGGGGAGCGATAGCCCATATAGGAGATGCTGGGCTCCTCCGCCTGAGCGCGTCGGTATTTGAAAATTGCTGTTGCAGCCGCCTCCAGAACTGAGCTCACCTGCCAACAAGCCGACCAGCGCAAGGCGTGCCCATTGTCCTGCGCGAAACGGTTGGAGTAGCTGCTGTTTCGTGTGTTGAAATGCAGGGCTGATGGAATCAACCGCGGATATCGGCAAGGCCGCACCTCAGGCTAGAGATCACGTTCCATGTCGCGAGCAAGGTACTGCGAAGTATATGCGAGGTCAAATGGATTCTTTTGAGGTGTCGTTAGCACATGATATGTCCGGTTGTGATAGCACGTGATCTGTCCGCTTTTCTGGCGGTGAGGGTAAGAGAACATGGCAGGCATGTTCTCTTACCCGAAGGCCGCGATGGAGCGGGCGATG
>Ga0209471_1000284_pt1 | contig 35710 bp, 27 predicted proteins | sample GraSoiAngelo_128_FD_185885 | JGI IMG/M metagenome (GOLD analysis project Ga0209471, IMG submission 185885) | Grasslands soil microbial communities from the Angelo Coastal Reserve, California, USA - 14_0927_12_20cm (SPAdes) (version 2) | ecosystem: Environmental > Terrestrial > Soil > Grasslands ... | reverse complement strand
GAGGGCGAGAGATCGAACTCGCGCAGCTCGTGGAAGCGCACCACGCCGGAAGCGTCGGGCTCCGGCTCGATGGTTTGCAGCGGGCGCGCCGGCACGCCAGGGTCGACTGTCTCGAGAAGTTGCGCCTCGAGATCGGTCATCACCTCCGGCGCGCTGTGGCGCTCGACCGCGGCGAAATTCATCACCCGTTTCGCCAGCCGCTTGCCGATGGCCTCGCCGATCTGCGGCACGCTGCCGAGCAGGGACTGCGCCTGCTGGGCAGGAAGCCAGAGGACGCGCGAGGACACCTGGCTGATGACGAAATACGGGCTGGGCTCGCCGAGCAGCGCGCCCACCTCCCCGAAGTGGTCGCCGGCGTCGAGGGCCTCGATGGTGAGGAGCTCTCCGCCGGCCCCCGGCAGAAGCACCTGCACCTTGCCGGAGAAGAGGATGCCGATGCCGTCGTTGACTTTGCCGGCGCTGACGAGCTCGCTGCCCTCGGCGCACTCGAGACCCTGCAAGAGCGGCGCGACCCTGGCGATGACTTCCTTGGAGCAGCCCTTGAAGAGCGGAGTCTTGGCGAGAAAAGGCTGGATCTTGTCGGCCGGCACCTTGACGCGGACGATGCCGTCGAGGAGCGGCGGCGGTGCGCTGGAGGCCTCGGGCAGCTTCTGGCCCGGCTCGAGTCCGGGTAATTCGGGCAACGGCGGAGCTGACGGCGGCGGCGAACCGGCGGGCGGCGGTGGCGGCGTGCCTGCGTCTGACGAGCCCAATCAGACCTCCCCCATCCTCCAATCGATAGCACGAGGGGCGGCGCAGGCCCATTCCTCGGCGGCCGCCGCGGTGTCGGCGGCAGTCCTACATCCCCGGCCGGCGCGAGTGTCGTCCGCTTCACGGATCTGGCAGAGCGAAAACCGCCACAAGTTGCCGCGTAAAAGCGCGGGGACTCGGGGCTTGCCGGTGACGGAGGTCGTCCGCAACCTCCCTGCGCCCCGATGGCCACGCTTCCCCGCCGCTTCCGTCTTGAATTCATCATCGCCGCGGCGTTGTGCGCGCCCGCGGCGCGTGCGGAGCAGGCGATCTTCGGGCCTGACGGCGCGCCCACGGTGGTGCAGCGCAAGCTTCACACCATGTCGGGTCGGTGGGAGGCGGGCATCGCTTTTGACGTCGCGCTGAACAACGCGCTGGTCGATCAGTACGGCGCCATCTTCGACGTCAGCTATCACCCGAACGAATCGCTCGACGTCGGCGGAGAGCTGCTCGCCAACCGCACCGGGCTGTCGCAGCTGGCGAGGAACGTGCGCAGCGATCTCTGCGGCGGCCGGCCCGACGCCGGCTGTCGGACCAGCACGCCCAAGGACGAATTCGCCAACGACAACCAGCTCCGCCTCGCCGCCCTCGGCGTCGCGCGCTGGGCGCCCATTTACGGGAAGTTCAATGTCGCGGGCGAGCTGAGCGTCCACTTCCAGGCATTCCTTCTCGCCGGAGCGGGCGCAGGCGCGGTGCACCGCGAGTCGGTGAATCTCTGCGCCGACCCCGGCGCAGCCACCTGCCAGAATTTCCAGTCCAGCGACCTGCTCCGGCCCGTCGGCGAGCTCGGGGTCGGCTTCCGCTTCTATCTCGGCCGGACCATCAGCCTGCGCAGCGAAGTTCGCTCGTACTTCTTTCCTTCTTCCTACAAGCAGGGCAACGACCCGACCCAGCCGGACTCGGGCACTTCCAAGAGGTATTTCGCCGGCATCTTCGCCTTCGCCTCCGGCGTCTCCGTCGTCTTCTGAGAAGGAACACCATGCGGCTCCTCGCCCTCACGCTCCTCTTCTCGCTGGCCGCCGCGGCCGAGGAGCCGGACGTGCAGCGCATCCACGTGCTGGAGCAGCGGCCCTTCACCGAGTCGGGGCGCTGGGAAGTCTCCTTCTTCGGCTTGCGGCAGGTGAATCCGAAGTTCACAGTGCACACCGGCCTGTCGGCCGAGGTCGCGGTTCACCTGCGCGAGAACCTCGCGGCACAGCTCGGGCTGACGTTCTTCCCCATCGCGGTGCAGAGCACGCTCGCAGAAGAGCTGCTCACCAAGGCGAACGAGAGCCCGACCAGCGCCGAGGCCTTTCTCCTCCGCTACGCCGCGGTCGCCGGCCTGGAGCTGATGCCCATCTACGGCAAGCTCGACGTCCTCGACGGGCGCATCCTGCGGCTCGGCCTCTATCTCAACGCCGGCCTGGGGCTGGCGCGGACGCGGCTCCAGCTGCGTCCCTCGACGGACGCGACCACGGGCCGCTCGTTCGGCGACACCGGCATCCGGCCGCTGGCGCAGCTCGGCGTGGGACTGCGCGTATTCGTGAGCGAGCGCTTCACGGTGCGCCTCGAGCTGCGCGACTTCGCCTACTCCGGCTACACCTCGACGGTGAACGGCTGCAATCGTGACGACGCCCGCGCCATCCAGACCGCGAACGACTCCAACCAGACGCCGAGCGGCCTGAGCCCCGGCTGCGACGCCTTGGCGTTCGGCTCCGCCGGCGCGAACGGAACGGCGAGGCTCAACGCCGCGGGGGCCTATGAGCTGCTGAAGAATCCCTCCTCGGAAGTGATCAACAACATCGCCTTTCAAGGCGGCGTGAGCTGGCTGTTTTGAGGAGCCGCATGCGCAGCGCGAGCTTCATTGCCCTCCTCGTTCTCTCCGGCGCCGCCCGGGCGCAGGGCGACGTCCTCGAGAAAGCCCTCGCGGACTACAGCGAAGGGCGCAACCAGCGCGCCGCGATCGCCTTCTATTCGGTCGCGGAGAGCGGGGCTGCGGCCGAGAACCGCGCCAAGGCCGAGTATTACCTCGCGCAGGCGCTGAACAAGGTCGGCCTGGGATTCGGGTCCTTCTACTACAACGGGCAGATCATCGATGCAGGCCCGAGCAACCCTTACTATGACAAGGCGATCGAGGCCGCCGTCGCGCTCGCCGATCAGTCTCACGACGAAGTATTCGCTCCTAACGTCCTCAATAAAGCGTACAATGACCAGTTCAGCCGGCTGCCCGCCCAGGTGCTGGCGAAGATCAAGTATTCCATCGCGCTGCTCGATTACCGCGGCGGCAAGTACGACGAGGCCGGGCAATTCCTCCGCGGCGTGCCTGCGGAAAGTTCCTCCTATCCGCAGGCGCAGTACCTGAGCGGCCTGCTCTTGCAGCGGAAGGATCCCGAGCAAGCGGTCAAGATCTTTCGCAGCATCCTCGCCGTGGAAGGATCGCGCTTTCCCGAGCTGCGGGAGCTGAAAGAGCTGACCCATCTCGCGCTGGGCAGGACGTTGTATGGGCTGCATCGTCCTGCCGAAGCGAGCGAGCAGTATCAACAGCTGCCGCGCTTCTCGCGCCACTGGGACGAGGCGCTCTTCGAGGGCGCCTATGCCGACCTCTTGAACGGCGATCCCGGCGGGGCTTTGGGCAAGCTGCATAGCCTGCATTCACCGCATCTCTCCGACGAGTTCGCGCCCGAGTCGCTCACGCTGACGGCGCTCATCTATCACCGGCACTGCCTTTATCCGCAGGCTCGCGAGGCGATCGCCCGCTTCCACCGTGACTACGTGCCGATGAAGGACAGGATCAGGAGCGTTCTCGAGAGCGATCCCCCGGTCGAGAGCTACTGGCAGATGCTCCAGCCCGCCGACTCGCGGTTGCCGCTCTCCGTGCAGCAACATCTGAAGAAAAATGAGCGGATCGATTCCTTGACCCGTTCCCTGGTCCAGCTCGACCTCGAGGCGGCGCGCGTGCGCGCCGACGCCGAGCTGTCGAAGTCGGCGCTGGGCGCGGACTTGCTCGAATTGATCGCCAGGCAGAGGGAGCTGTTGGCGCAGGTGGCCGGCAAATTCATCCGAGGCAGGCTCGCCGACATGGCCGAGCTGATCGAGACGCTGGATGGCGACAAGGAGATCATCGCCTTCGAGACCACCAAGGGCGAGAAAGAGATGATCGAGGCGAGCTTCAATGCGCAGGGGAAGCTCGCATCGCAGCGCCTTTACCGGCCGCCCACCCCGCAGGCGGGCCACGAGTACTGGCCCTTCGACGGCGAGTACTGGCCCGACGAAATCGGTTTCTACAAATACACTTTGAAGAACGCCTGCGCGCCCGAGAAGGAGGACGCGCCCATCACCCAGGAAGAGATCGGGCGCGATGCCGCCGCAGATCGGAAGCGCGACGAGCTGATCGAAGAGCTCGGAGTCATCATCCCCAAGATCGCCGAGGGCGAGAGGAAAGCCGACCTTCATTTCCAGCTGGCCGAGCTTTGGTGGGAGAAGGCGCGCTACGTCTCGCTCCGGGAAGTGAAGGAATACGACGACGCCTATGCGAAATGGCTGGAGAAGCGCGAGGGCGAGGAGCCGAGGATCGTCACCGCGCGGAGCGATTCCTATCGAAAGGAAGCGCTGCAGCTCTATCAAACGATCCTGAAGAAGTATCCCAGGTATGCGCGCACGGACGAGGTGCTCTTCGTCGTTGCTTACAACCGGTACGAGATCGGCGCCAAGGCAGAGGCGATCGAGAGCTACCAGACGCTCATCGCACGGTATCCCGCCTCGAAGTTCGTTCCCGATGCCTACGTGCAGATGGGCGAGCACTTCTTCCAGAACAACGACCTTGGACATGCGCGCGATGCCTTCGAGAAGGCGGCCTCGTTCAAGCTGCCCAAGCTCTATCCTTTCGCCGTCTACAAGCTCGCCTGGTGCGATTACAACGCCGGCGACTATTCCGGGGCGATCGCTAGATTCAAGGAGGTCATCTCCTATTCCGAAGGCGAGAAGACCTCTCGCGACCGCATTCAACTGCGCAACGAGGCATTGAAGGACATCGTCCTCGCCTTCGCGCAGATCGACGCCATCGAAACCGCCGCCGTCTATCTGCGCGAGAAGGGCGGCGAGAAGGCGCTCGACTCCATCAACCAGCTCGCCGCCACCTACTTCGACAGCGGCAAGTTCGAGCAGGCCATTCGCGTCTATCGCATGCTGGAGAGCGAGGCGCCCACTCACCTGAGAGCGCCCGCCTGGCAGCAGAAGATCCTGCTCGCTTACGACAAGCTGAACAAGCGCGACACGGTGATCGCGGAAATGAAGCGCCTGGTGGCCGAATACGGGCCGAACAGCCCTTGGGCGAAAGCCAACGCGGCCGAGAAGAGCGCCCTCTCCGAGGGAAACGAGCTCGCCGAGGGAGCGCTGCGCGAGCTGGTGCAGGACTATCACCAGGAAGCGATCAAGACGAAGAGCGTGGCCACCTACAAGCTCGCGCGCGATATCTACAAGCAATACCTCGAGACCTTCCCGCAGAGCGAGACCGCGTCTCAGATGCGCTTCTATTACGCGGAAATCCTTTATGCGCTGGAAGAATGGGACGCGGCCGCCGACGCCTACGACAAAGTTGCCGATGCGGATCCCAAAGGCCCGTACGCGGCGCGCGCCGCCTATGACGCCATTCTCGCTCTGGAGAAGTCGGTGGCCGTCGCCAAGGGCAAGCTGCGCAAGCGCGAGCTGGCCGCCTCGGAGAAGATCGACGAGCGCAAGGCGAAAGGGCAGGTCGATCAGAACCGCAAGCTCACCTTGCAGAAGATCTCCAAGGAGACCGAGGAAGAATCGATCCCCGACAACGAGCAGAAGCTCATCGCTGCTTGCGAGAAGTATCTGCGGACCTCACCCGGAGCAAAGGACGAGATCGTCATCCGTTACAAGGCGGCCTTCATCCATTACGACCACCGGCATTTCGTCGAGGCGGCGAAGCGCTTCGGCGACATCATCCTCCGATGGCCGACCGATGCCTGGTCGCAGAAAGCGGCGGAGCTGTCGCTCGACATCCTCAATACCAAAGAGGAATGGCTGGCGCTCAGCGACCTGGCCCACAAGTTCCTGCAGAACAAGAAGCTCACGCCCGCGGGCGGCAAGTTCGAAAGGGACGTCGCCCGCATCGGCGAAGGGGCCCGCTTCAAGTACGTCATGCAGGTCTACCAGGAGAAGAAGGACTATCCGCTCGCCGCCAAGGAGTTCAAGGAATTCGTCGCCCAATATCCAAAGAGCGAGCACGCGCCCAAGGCGCTCTACAATGCGCTGGTCATCGCCGACAAGGCCGACGAGATTGACCTGGAGATCGCGGCCGGCGAGCAATTGATCAAGGACCATCCCGATGCCGATCAAGGGATCGTCAAGTTGACCATCCCGGCGCTGGCCTACGCCTGCGAGCGGGCCGCCCGGACTCGCGACGCGATCAAGTGGTACGAGGAGGCCGCCTCGCGCTGGCCGCAGGACGACAAGGCGCCCGACTGGCTCTTCAATGCAGCCTTCCATCGTGAAGAGCTGGGCGACGATTCCGGCGCTCTCGCCGACCGGCAGAAATATCTCGAGCGGTACGGCGCGCGACCGGACGCGGCGAAGATCGCCTTCAGCGTCGGCCTCATCCTCGAGCGGCAGCGCGACTGGAGGAAGGCGGCGGAGCATTGGTCTTCCTACCAGCAACGATGGAGCCGGGCGGCGCCGGCCGGGCAGCTCTTGCTCGCCCGCTACAAGCAGGCCCTGGCGTTGCGCGAGCTCAAAGAGGACGAGAGCAGCGCTCTCCTGGCCGATGTCGCCCATCGCTTTGGCCGCCTTGCCGGCTCCGAGAGACAACCGGCGTTGATCGACGCGGCCGCGCACGCGCGCTTTCTCGGGATCGAGCCCGCTTTCAATGAATTCATCGCCATCCATTTCAACCATACCCGCCAGAGCGAGCTCGTCTCCGCGCTCAAGACGAAGAACGCGCGGTTGAGCAAATTGCTCGAGCAATACGCGGAGCTGATCGGAGCCCGAAGTGGAGCGAGGCGGCCTTCACCCGCATCGGCGAGGCCTACCGCAATTTCAACAAAGGATTGCTGGATGCGCCGGTGCCGCGCGGGCTCGACCCCGAGCAGCGCGAGCTCTATCGCAGCACTCTCGAGTCGCAGGCGCTGCCGCTCGAGGACAAGGCCACCGAGGCTTTCAACAAGGCCATCGATGCGAGCCTGCGGTCGGGCGCGTACTCGGAATGGACGCTCAGGGCGCAGGACTATCTGCGCGAATACCAGCCCGACTCCTACGGCGATGTGCACAAGGCCGCCCTCGCGGAGAGCTCGTTGTTGCGCGAGATCGCGCCGGAGCTGCCCAAGCGAAGCGGAGGGAATTGAGATGCCGCGGACGCTCGCACTGCTGACGATCCTCGCCTGCGCTTGCGCGCACGAGGCGGTCAAGCCGGCGCCGCCCAGACTGGCCGCGCCGGCCGTGCCCCCGAAGATGGTCGAGCTGCCGCCCGCCATCGTCTACAAGGAAGCGCGCGAGCTGATGGAGATGGGCCGCTGGAACGACGCGCAGGCGAAGCTCCAGGCCTATCTCGCCAAGGAACCGAACAATGCGGCGGCGCTCTTCGACGCGGCCTGGATCGCGGAGCGGCGCGGCGACAAGGCAGCGGCGGAGGAGCTCTACCGGCGCGCGCGGGCGAACGATCCGCAGCACGCCGGCGCGGCTTTGAACCTGGCCCGGCTCCTGGAGGAGAAGGGCGAGCTGGCCGAGGCCGAACAGGTTTGCCGCGGCAGCGACGACGCGCGCGTGCTCGATGCGCTGGCCGCGATCCTGCGCGAGGAGCACAAGGCCGACGAAGCCGAATCGGTCGTGCGCCGTGTGCTGATGCGCCACCCGCGCGATGCCGATGCCTACCGGAATCTCGCTGCCATCGAGGCCGAGCGCGGGCATCTTCGCCGGGCAGACTCGGCGCTCAACGACGCGCACAAGCTCGACGACAAGAACGCCGGCATCTTGAACAGCCTGGGCCTTCTGGCGCTGCGACGCGAAGAGGTGGCCGCGGCGCGCGGCTACTTCGAGCAGGCGACGAATCTCGACCCGGGGCTCGCCGTGGCCTGGGCGAATCTCGGCGCGGTCGCTCTGAGCTACCGCGACTACGCGGTGGCCGAGCAGGCCTACGCCAAGGCGCTGGAGCTCGACGGCTTGCGCTGGGAGACGCATCTCGCGCACGCCTGGGCGCTGGAGGGTCTGAAGAAGCCGAAGGAGGCGCGCGGGGAGTACGAAAAGGTCCTGGCGCTCAAGCCCGGAGAAGAGGACGCGCTCTACGGCCGCGCCGTGGCGCTGAAAGCGGAAGGCGATCTGACCGGGGCCATCGAAGCTTTCAAGGCCTACGTGCTCATCCCCAAGGCCGCGCGCGCCAAGGAGGCGCAGAACCAGATCGCGGCGCTCGATCTGCGCCTGAAGAATCCGCCGGCGAAGCCAACGGCGCCGAAGCCCCCTCCGCCTGCGCCGGATCTCGCCAAGCTGCCGCAAACCAATGCCGGCGAGCCGCCGCCGCAGGCCGCGCGATGAGATCCTGTCCAATGGCTGACGGCCGGCCAGGCATGCGGTTGGCCCCCGGCCACGCGATGCAAAGCGTCCCCGGTGCGATGATCCGCGGATTGCTCATCCTTGCGCTCCTCTCGGCGCCTGCCTTCGCTCAGGAGAAGAGCGAGCCGAAAGGCCCCAAGATCGTGCGCGAGGCCGACAAGGTCGTCGTGCGCAAGCGCACCGTCATCGACTTCAACGACGTCACTGTCGAGGGCGAGCTGACCAAGCCCGAGGGCAGCTACCTGCTCAACCGCAACAAGACGCGGTTCCCCTCGCTCATCCGGCTGCGCGACAACTTCAACCCCGAGCTGCAGAAGTCGGCCGACAACCTCTGAGGAGCGGATGGCGAACAAACAAACGGCGGCCATCGAGGAACCCCAAGCACCGGTGATCGCCGGGCTGGCGGAGCCGGAGCGGCCGTCCACCATCGCCTCGCGCGTGGCGGACGCGGCGGCCGCCCAGCTGCTCATCTTCGATGAGCTGCCCGAAGACGAGCGGCCGCGAAAGGACGAGCGGGTCCTGCTCGTCGGACTGGTGTGGGGAGGATCGACGCTGGTCGAGCTCGAGCAGGTGGCCCGCGGCTCGGACCTGCCCGTCAGCCGTCTCTTCGATCTGCCGGCGGTGAAGCTGCCCAAGAACTTTCCCATCGTGAAGCACGTCGAGGGCGGCCACCTGCTCACGCTGCCGCGCGAGTTTTCCGCGGAAGTGCACGGCGGGGGCCGGGTGACCCCGCTCGGGCACAAGGCGCGGCGCATCGACGCGCCCTTCCGCGCCAATTCCTACAGCATCGGCGACGACGACCGCATCGTCGCGCAGATCGGCCCGCAGCTGACGCTGGTCTCGCGCTACGTGCGGGCGACGCGGCAGAAGGAGAAGTCGCTGCTCCGGCAGATCGACTGGAGCTTCTTCGCCACGTTGCTGCTCGCACTGGCTGCCTTCGGCGTCTTCTGCTTCCTCGCCAGCAGGGCCTCGGAAGAGCAGCACGGCTTCTTCGACGCTCTCGCCCGCAGCCAGCCGCAGTACATGAGATTCGAGGCGAGGCCGCCTGCGAGGGTCGAGCCCAAGGTGAAGGATCTTTCGGGCGCGAAGGAAGGCGAGAAGAGCCGCGAGGAGGAAGGCAAGCTCGGCAAGAAGGAGGCGGAGAAGAGGCATGCCGCTCCCTCGAAGCAGGGCGTGCCGCAGGCCGATCCCGACAAGAAGGCGAAAGACATCGCCCGGATCAAGAAGCTCGGCCTGATCGCGGCGCTCTCCCGGATGGGCGTGGGCGGCGGCGCGACCAAGAGCGTGCTCGGACCGGGCGGTCTCGGCGCGGGGGTGAACAACTCCCTGGGAGGAAGCAGGGGCGGCGCCGGGCTGGAGGACGCCTATGGCGTGGGCGGCATGGGCACGCGCGGCATCGGCGCGGGCGGCGGCGGCAACGCGCTCGGCATCGGCGGCCTCGGCACCAAGGGCGGCGGCCACGGCCGCGGCGGATACGGCGACGTCGACCTCGGCGGCCGCGGCAAGGACGAGACCCTCTTCGTCCCGGGACATACGACGGTGATCGGCGGCCTCAGCCGCGAGGTGATCAACCGCGTCATCCAGAAGCACTACAGCGAGATCAAGTACTGCTACGAGAAGGAGCTGACCAAGGATCCCGGCCTTTACGGCAAGGTGACCCTGCTCTTCATCATCGAAGGCACCGGCCGCGTGGGCGAGGCGCTGGTGCAGCAGACGACCATGTCGAGCGAGCTGGTGGAGAGCTGCATGGTCAACCACGTGCGGCGCTGGCTGTTCCCCTCTCCGCAGGGCGGCGGGACGGTGCAGGTCACCTATCCGTACGTCTTCAAGAGCAGCGGACAATGAGAGCCTTCTTGCTCGCGCTTTTCCTCGCAGCGGGGGCGGCGGCGCAGCCCGAATCGATCTCCAGGCCTGCCACCGGCGTCGACGAACCTCCCCGCCGCGGCACCTTCGTCGAGTCGTCGCTGGGGGCCTTCACCACCTTCGGCGGTTCGGCGCGCGTCGCCCGCGCACAGCCCTACCTGAGCATGACCGTCGGCCGCGAGCTCGGCGAGCGCGCCTCCGTCTTCGCCTCGCTCGGCATCGGCGCCTCGAGCGCTTCCTGCTTCAGCGCCTCCAAGTCGAACGGCGATTGCGCCGCGGCCGATTCCTTCGGCGCCACGTTCGTCGAGGCGGGCGCCTCGTACGGCATCGGCGTGGCGCTGCGCACTCTCTTGTCCTTGAAGATGCTGGGCGGCTTCACCGATCTGAGCCCCGGGCCGGTGACGAAGAACAACGGCGTGCCCGACCACCTCCCTGGCTTCCATCTCGGAGGCGGGCTCGCGCTCGACTACGACACGCACCTCGATCACTTCGCCGTCGGGCTCGACGCCGTGGTTCGCCACACCATCGCCAAGGGCGACGCGACGCTGGGGCTCACCTCGCTGGCGGTGATGCCGAGAATCCGCTACGTCTTCTGAGCGGTATGGATTTCGCGGCGCTGGCGGCGAGGCTGCCCGAGTGGGGGCGGATCTTCGATGGGCAGAAGTACGCCGCCTTTCTCGAGGCGGTGCACTCCGTCCTCGACGAGCGCGCCGAGGCGTACGAGCTGCACGACGAGTTCGCGCGCATCGCCGGGTCCGACGTGCCGCTCTTGCCGCTGGCGCAGCTCTGCTCGAGCGCGCCGCAGGCGGAATGGCGCGAGTGCGTGCGCAGGGGGCTGGAAGAAAGGCTCGCCGCGGACAAGCTGGGCCGCGAGCTGGACGAGCTGCGCGGCGACTTTGCGCGCGCCAGGCCGCGCCTGAAGATGCGGCTGCAGACTTCGCCGGCGATCGTCTCGGCAGAGCTGGCCGGAGGGGTGCACGCCGCGTTGGTGCTCGATCTGCCCAGCTTCATCACTCCGGTGCGGCAGGCGGACCTGGCGGCCTGGGAACGGCCCGCCAGCGAGCTGGTTGCGCTCGCGCTGGAGAACGTCAAGGCGCAGGAGCAGGTCGAGCTGAAGCCGATGGAGATCGCCGGGACGCGGGTCTTCGGGGTCTCGGGGCAGGGGCCGTTCGTCGCCTCGCTGGTTCTGGCAGCCGATGAGCTGCTCGGCGAGCCGACGCCGTTCGGCGTGCTGGTAGCCGTGCCGAGCGCGCACATCCTGCTCTGCCATTCGCTCGTCGACCGCCGCAGCTTGCGGGCGCTGGAGGCGATGGCGGCCGGAGCGCTGCAGGCCTTCGAGAGCGGACCCTCGCCGCTCGTGCCGCACCTCTTCTGGAAGCGCGGCGATCGCTTCGTAACGCTGCCGGTGCGGCGGAGCGAGGAAGGCAAGGCCCAGTGCGATCTGCCCCGCGAGTTCGACGAGCAAGTGGTCGAGAAGCTCTGATCGCCGCACTGCAGAGGGGGCCTCCCCCACCTACTTCTCCTTGCCGCGCATGGCCTTGAGCATCTGCTTGACGTTGGCGCGGTCGAAGTCGGTGACGTAGCTGAACTCGCCGCCGTTCTTGAGCCACTCGCCGCCGTCGACGGTGAGGCAGTCGCCGGTCACGTACGCCGCGCCCTCCGAGAGCAGGTACACCGCTGCGTCGGCGATCTCGCGCGGCGTGCCGAACCGCTTCAGGGGAATGCGGTTCTTCGCCATCTCCTCGAGCGAAGGGTCGGGCATCAGCCGCGAGAAGGCGCCCTCAGTCGGCACCGGTCCGGGCGCGATGGCGTTGACGCGGATCGCGTACGCCGCCCACTCGACCGCGAGAGAGCGCGTCAGCGCCAGCACGCCGGCCTTGGCGCACGCCGAGGGGAGCACGAAGGCCGACCCGATCCAGGCATAGGTGGTCACGATGTTGACGATGGCCCCGCCCTTGCCGGCCTCGATCATCCGCCGCCCGAAGGCCGAGGTGCAGTGGAACGTGCCGTTCAAGACGATCTCCACCACCGTCCGGAATGCGTTGGGGCTCAAATCTTCGCTGGCGGCGAGGAAGTTGCCCGCCGCGTTGTTCACCAGCCCGTCGACGCGCGGCAGCCTCGCCGCTACTTCCGCCACCTGCGCGGGGTCGCGCACGTCGCAGGAGTACCCGCTCGCGCTCCCGCCGGCGGCGGCGATCTGCGCGACCACAGCGTCGAGCTTTTCCTTGCGCCGGCCGATCACCACCGGGTGCGCGCCCAACTCGGCGAAGCGGCGCGCCATCTCTGCCCCCAGCCCGCTGCCCCCGCCTGTCACGACGATGACACGGTCCTTCAAGAGTCCCGCTTGGAACATCGGCATCCTCCCGGTAGAAGGAGGCGCACAATGCAAGCACGCAAGGAATCGATCAAGCCTGGCGCGGCCTTCGTCGAGGCGCGCGTCGAATCCGCGCGCTGGGTCATCCTCCGATGATCTTCGCCCTGTTGCTTCTCGCCGCCTCCGCGCCGCAGAAGGGGAGGCTGGTGGTGGTGGCGGTGATCGATCAGCTCCGCTACCAGGACGTGCTCTGGCTTGCGCCCGAGCTCGGCTCGCGGGGCTTCGCCGGTCTGGGAACGCCGGCGCCGATGCGCTACGACACGGTCGTCACCGAGACGGCCGCCGATCACGCCGTGCTCTCGACCGGCGCCTACGCCGACATGAACGGCGTCGTCGGCAACCGCTTCTATGTCGAAGGAGCGCGCCACGAGCTGGTCGAGGATCCCTCTTGCCCGGTGTGGGGCGCGCCGCAGATCGGCCGCAGCTCGGCGATGCTCCGCGTCCCGACCGTGGGCGATGCCTTCAAGCTCGGAACCGACGGCGCGGGCCGCGTCGTCTCGGTCGCCGTCAAGGATCGCAGCGCGCTGTTTCTCGCCGGCGCCTCCGCCGACCTCGCCGTCTGGTTCGAGCTGGAGACGGGCGAAATGGCCTCGACCACCTGCTACGCGCCGGGCCCGCCGCCCTGGCTGCCGCAGCACGTGCTCGTCGACTGGAAGGACTGGGTGTGGACGATGTCGCGGCCCGACGCCATCGCGCGGCTGGTGCCGCAGGCGCGCAACGAGGGATCGCGGCCGGCGAACGACGTCGGCGCGGAATTTCCTCATCCGGTGGGCAACGGCAAGATCGACAAGCGGCTCGCGCTGGCGGCGCGCAATTCGCCCGCTGCATCGACCTCGGCGCTGCGCACCGCGAGCGCGGCCGTCAAGGCGATGGCGCTGGGCGAGAGCAACACCACCGACCTGCTGTTCGTCGCGCTCTCTTCCGTCGACGGCGTCGGCCACCAGTTCGGGACGCTGACGCGCGAGCGGGTCGACACCATCCTCCGCACCCATGACGAGCTGGGCGCTTTTCTCTCCGGGCTGCGCGCGCGGCTGGGCAAGAGGCTTTCGGTCTTGCTCACCTCCGATCACGGCCTCAATCCGACGGCGTCGGATGAGCGGCGCCTGCGGGTCGGGCAGGGCGGCACCATCGACCTGGACGGGCTCATTCAAAAATTGAACCGCGCTCTCGACGAGCAGATCGGCCTGCGCCGCGAAGGCTGGGTCCTGGCCATCGACGGCAGCCAGCTCTGGCTGCGGTCGCCGTTTCCCCCGAAGGCGGTGCAGGCCGCGGTCGAGGTGCTGCGCCGCGAGCCGGGGCTGTGGAAGGTGATCCCGGCCGACGAGATCGACGCCGCGGAGAGCTTCGTCCGCCACTCCTGGTTCGCCGGTCGCAGCGGTCAGGCGATGCTGGTGACGCGGCCTCTCTGGACGATGAAGAAGGCGGCCGACGCCGCGGACCACGGCTCCCCCTGGAACGACGACGCGCTCGTGCCGGTGTCGCTCCAGGCGCCCGGCTTCCGGCTGCGCCGCAATGGAGTGATCCGCGCCACGCAGATTGCGCCGGCGATCGCGGCGCTGCTCGACGCTGCTCCACCCGCGGCTGCGCTCGACGACCCGGCGATCGAGCACGAGTGAGCACTTTCCGAGCCAGTCGGAGGCGCTGCAAGTGAGGGCGCCCTACCTTCGAGGAATGGAGCTGCCCGCGCCGGGCCTCGGCTCGCCGACGCCCTCGTACCAGGAGGAATTGTCCGCCTCCCAACTGGGCGCGATCTACAGCGCATGTCTCTTGTCGGGGCCGCTCTTGCTGGCGTTCACGCTGCTCGACCGCGCGCTGGTCCCGGAGGACTGGCTGCCGCTCCTCGCCGTGCGGGCCGTCGCTGCGCTCTCCCTGGCCGGCTGCGCGCGGGCGACGGCGAGACCGGGCGCCGCACCTTTGCCCTTGGCGGCAGCGGCGACGGCGATCATCGCGGGGACCGTCGAGGCCGCGCTCATGCAGACGGGCGGCGCTGCGAGCCCGTATCTGTATTCGATCCTGGTCGTGCAGGCGGGAGTCTCGACGCTCTTGCCCTTGCGCACCTGGCAGGCGGTGCTGCTCAACGCCGAGGTCCTGGTCATCGCGCTGGGTCCTTTCGCGCTGCGGCCGCCGCCGCGCGAGCACTACATGACGCTGATCATCGCCTGCTCGTATCTGGGGACGATGACGGTGGTGAGCATCGTCGGCGCGAGCGCGCAGGAGCGGGTGCGCCGGCGCGAGCACCAGGCGCGCGCCGAGTTCGCCCGCCACTTCGGGCTGCTCAACCTCGGCACGCTCGCCGGCGGACTCGCCCATGAGCTGTCGAATCCGCTGAATGCGCTCGTCCTCCAGGTGGAGCTTCTCGCCCGCGAACCCGAGAGCGGCTCCAAGCGGCTGGAGAAGCTGCGCGGCAGCCTGGAGCGGATGCGCAACATCCTCGAGGCGATGCGGGGGGGCGCGCGCCTTTCGGCGGGCGAACGGCGGCTCGTCGATCTGGCGCGCGAGGCCGATCTTGCCTTCACCCTGCTCGAGTCGAAGCTGCGCAACCGGGCTGTGCGCGACTACGGCGAGGTCCCGCCCGTCTACTGCCAGCCGACGCTACTCGGCCAGGTGCTGGTCAATCTGCTCGCCAACGCCGCCGACGCCGTGGCGGGCATGGAGCAGCCCAAAGTCGCGCTGCGGCTGCGCCGCGACGGACAGCTCGCGCTCGTCGAAGTGGAGGACAACGGCCCGGGCGTACCCGAGGAGTTGCGCGCGAAGATCTTCCAGCCCTTCTTCAGCACCAAGGGAGATCAGGGCAACGGCCTGGGGCTGTGGATCTCTTCCGAGATCGTGCGGGTGCACGGCGGGACGCTGACGGTGCATGAGGGGAGCTGGGGCGGGGCGCTCTTCCGCGTCGCGCTGCCGATCGACGCGCGGACGCTCGAGGCGCAGGAGTCGCGCGAGGCGCCGCCGCCGCCTGGATCTTGAATCGAGGGGCAAGGCGCTCTAGCCTCGCTCGATGATGCCTTCGCTGCGGGCCCATGAGCATCGCGAAACGGCGACGCGCGCCGGCCTTCTCTACGTCACCGACGGCATCGCCGGGATCCGCCGCGAGCGCAACGGCAGGGGATTCATCTTCTACGCGCCCGACGGCAGCCGCATCGACGGCGACGAGCGCAAGCGCTTCGACGCCCTCGTCATCCCGCCCGCCTGGACCGACGTCTGGATCTGCCCCCACCCGCGCGGCCACATCCAGGTCACCGCGCGCGACGCCCGCGGCCGCAAGCAGTACCGCTACCACACGCGTTACCGCGAGGCGCGCGACAAGTCCAAGTTCCGTCGCATGCTCGAGTTCAGCGAGATCCTCCCCGAGATCCGCGAGCGGGTGGAGCGCGACCTGCGCGCGCGGGATCTGACGCGGCGGCAGGTGCTGGCCACGGTGGTGCTGCTGCTCGACAAGACGCTCATCCGGGTGGGCAACGACGAGTACGTGCGCGAGAATCGCTCTTTCGGGCTCACCACCTTGCGCGACCGTCATGTGGAGATCGAGGGGGCGAGGCTGCGCTTCTCCTTCCGCGGCAAGAGCGGAGTGAACCACCAGGTGGCGATCACCGACCGGCGCCTGGCGCGCATCGTTCAGCGCTGCCAGGATCTGCCCGGGCAGGAGCTGTTCCAGTTCCTCGACGAGCGGGGGAAGCGTCAGACCATTTCCTCCGACGACGTCAATGCCTACCTGCGCGAGTCGACGGGACGGGACATCACCGCCAAGGACTTCCGCACCTGGGCCGGGACGATGCTGGCGGCGAAGGAGCTGACGGCGATGGGGCCGGCGCGCAGCCGGCGCGAGGCCGACCGGAACGTCAATCGTGCCATCGATACGGTGGCCGAGCGGCTCGGCAATACCCGGGCGGTCTGCAGGAAATACTACGTGCATCCGGGTCTGGTGCGCCTGTATCTCCTCGGCCTGACGGTCTCGCTGCCCTCGCGGGCCGTGCCGCGGCAGTTCCGGCGGGAAAATCCGCCGGCGGCCCTGCGCCGCGACGAGGTGGCGGTGCTGCAGTTCCTGCAGGAGAAAGCTGCCGAGGATTAGGCGCGGCCCGGACGGCTTACACCGCCCGAGGGCCGCGCACCCTCGGTCCTTGTCCGCGCTCCCCGACTCTCGCGTAACCTTTCGGCATGATGCAGTTGGCAAAGTCCTGGCTGCCAACCCTGGCGATCTACGCGCTCGGCGCGATCCCGCCGGTCGTCTTCGTCTTGCTCCTCTCGGCGAGATAGATGCGGCGCGTCCGCGCCAGAGGGATCGCCGCGCACGTTCGCGCGGGCGCGGCCGCGTTCACCTGTCAGGTCGAAGAAGTCTCGGACGAGGGCGCCTTCCTCCGCACCGATCGGCGCCTCGGGTTGGGGCTTTCCATCGAGGTCGACCTGGTGAAGCCGGGAGGCCGCAAGGCATTGCACACTCGCGCGCGCACGTCGCGAGTAGTGGAGAGTGGAGCCAGCGCGCAGCCCGGCATCGAAGTGCAATTCGTCTCGATCAACCCCGACGATCAACAGCGCCTCGCCGCCTGGATCGATGAGCTGAGCGGGCTTTCGGCTGCGGTCGCGCCGGCGGAGGAAGCTCCGTCCCAGGACGCGACCAGGATGATGGTCCAGGTGAAGGGACTCCTCCTGGAGATGGACGCGCTCCGCGATCAGCTGCGCGAGCGCGATGGCGAAGTCGAGGATCTTCGCCGGCAGCTCGCCACCGTCGAGCAGCTCCTCGGCCGCCGCAAGGGCGGCTAGATTAGGGCCAACGCTGGTCAGTCAGCATCTTCGCCTTCGAACGAGAACGAGCACGAGCTCGACGTCGGGCACGAAAAGGAGCACGAGCTCGAGCTCGACGTCGAGCACGAAAAGCAGCACGAGCACAAGCTCGGCTCTTGATCAGCATTGCGCTTAGACTAGGCGCAATGCTGATCAATGAAGCGACGTCTAACTCGTCGGAGAGCCTAGAAGCGGGAAAGGGAAGGGGGGCGGTCAGATCAGCCCGTCGGCGCGCTTGCGCTCGCGCTCCAGGCGATACCGGTCCGCAGCGGGCAGGACCCTCTTGCGCAGGCGGACGTTCTTCGGCGTCACCTCGACCAGCTCATCCTCGTTGATCCACTCCAGCGCCTTCTCCAGCGACATCTCTCGCGGCGGGGTGAGGATGATGTTCTCGTCGCGACCGGCCGCGCGGATGTTGGTGAGCTTCCGCCCGCGCGTGACGTTCACGTCCAGGTCGGTGGGGTGCGAATGCTCTCCGCAGATCATGCCCTCGTAGACGGCGACGCCGGGTCCGTAGAAGAGCTGGCCGCGCTCTTGAAGATCGAAGAGCGAGTACGCCACCGTCTCTCCCTCGCGGTCGCTGACGATGGCGCCGTTGGTGCGCTTCGGCACCTTCCCCTGCCAAGGCTCGTAGCCGTCGAACTGCGAGGACATGATCCCTTCCCCGCGCGTGATGGTGAGGAACTCGTTGCGGAATCCGACCAGCCCGCGCGCCGGCACGCGAAACGAGAGCCGCACGCGGTCGGAGCCGATGTTCTGCATTTCCACCATGCGCCCCTTGCGCGGGCCGAGCCGCTCGGTGACCACGCCCACCGCGCTGGAGGGAACGTCGCAGACCATCAGCTCCATCGGCTCGTGGACGACGCCGTCGACCTCTTTGGTGATCGGCTCCGGATTCGAGACAGTCAATTCATAGCCCTCGCGCCGCATCGTCTCGACGATGATCGCGAGCTGCAGCTCGCCGCGGCCCACCACCTTGAAGGCGTCGGGGCTCTCGGTGTCGAAGACGTGGATGGAGACGTTCCGGTAAGCCTCCCGCAGGAGCCGCTCGCGCAGATTGCGCGAGGTGACGTATTTGCCCTCACGCCCCGCGAACGGCCCGTCGTTGACCTTGAAGATCATCGACATGGTCGGCTCGTCGACGTGGATGCGCTCGAGCGGAATGGGATGTTCCGGATCGGTGATGGTGTCGCCGATGGAGATCTCCTCGAGGCCAGCCAGGCAGATGATCTCGCCGGGGCCCGCCTCGGGGATCTCGATCTTCTTCAAGCCTTCGAAGGCGTAGATCTTGGTCACCTTGCCGCGCGGCGTGCTGCCGTCTTCGCGGCAGACGGAAACCAGTTGTCCGACTTCGATCGAGCCGGAAGTCAAACGCCCCACCGCGAGCCGCCCCACGTAGTCGTCGTAGTCGAGGTTGGCGACCAGCATCTGCAGCTTGTCGTGGGTCGTCTCCGCCTTGCGAGGCGGCGGGATGGTTTCGAGGATGGCATCGAGCAGCGGCTCGAGCGAGCGGGCGCGAGAGCCAGGCTCCTCGCCCGGATGCGGCGCGGCTCCCGGAGCAGCCGCGCGCCCCGCCGGCAGATCGTCGAAATCCGACAGCCGCAGCGACGCCCGGCCGGCGCGCGCCACCGCATGGATGACGGGAAATTCGATCTGGTGCTCGTTGGCCCCCAGATCGATGAAGAGCGCATAGATCGCGTCGAGCACCTCGGCAGGCCGCGCGTCCTGCCGATCGACCTTGTTGACCACCACCACCGCCGGCAGCCCCAGTCCGAGGGCCTTCTGCAGGACGAACCTCGTCTGCGGCAAAGGCCCTTCGGCGGCGTCCACCAGAAGCAGCACGCCGTCGACCAGCCGCAGCCCGCGCTCCACCTCGCCGCCGAAGTCGGCGTGCCCCGGCGTGTCGACGATGTTGATCTTCACGCCGCGATAGGTGACCGCAGTGTTCTTGGCGAGGATGGTGATGCCTTTCTCGCGCTCGAGGTCGCCGGTGTCCATCGCCCGCTCCTGCACCTGCTCGTTGGCGCGGAACGTCCCGGTCTGGCGAAAAAGCCAGTCCACCAGCGTCGTCTTGCCGTGGTCGACGTGGGCGATGATGGCGATGTTACGGATCTGCTCTCGGGACAGCATGGAGCGCTACCTTGCTTGTAAAGGATTCGAAAAGGGGCGAGGCTTCTATCTGATCTGGCTTGATTAGACAATCGAGCGATGCCGACGGTTCGCGGCCATCATCACCTCGCCATCCAGGTCAAAGACCTGCGGGCGGCCGAGCGCTTCTATGTCGAGGCGCTGGGGTTGCCCGTCGTGCGCCGTTGGCCGCGCGAGGATGGGCCGGGGGAGCGGTCGGTCTGGCTGGGGGTGGGCGCCGGCGAAGAATTCCTCGCGCTCGAAGCCTGCGATGCCGAACGGCCGCCGGCGCCTTTTCGCGATCCGCACGGTGGCCTGCACCTGCTTGCGCTGCGCATCGACGTCGCCGACCGACCGGACTGGGAGAAGAAGCTCGAGAAGCTCGGGGTCGAGATCGTGCACCGCACGCGCTGGACGCTCTATCTGCGCGATCCCGAGGGCAACCGGATCGGGCTCTCCCACTATCCGCACGAGCCATGATGGAGTTCTTCCACCGTGCCGCCGAGGGGCCGCTCGTCCGGCGGCTGCTCGACCAAGGGATTCGCGACCCACGCGTCCTGGCCGCCTTCGAGCGCGTTCCGCGACCTTTTTTCGTCCCCGAAGAGGCGCAGGGGGAGGCCGAAGCCGACCGGCCGCTCGACATCGGCCACGGTCAGACCATCTCGCAGCCCTTCATCGTGGCGGCGATGACGGAGGCGCTCCACCTGGAGGGGCGCGAGCGCGTTCTCGAGGTCGGCACCGGCAGCGGCTACCAGACCGCCATCCTCTGCGAGCTGCTGCCGCTCAGCACCGTCGTCCGCACCCTCGAGATCGTCCCGGAGCTCTCGGCTCGGGCAGAGAAGATTCTCGGCGAGCTGGGCTACGAAAACGTCGATTTCCGCGTCGGCGACGGCGCGCTCGGCTGGCCGGAGGCGGCGCCCTTCGACGCCATTCTCGTCGCGGCGGCGCCGTCGATCGTGCCGCCGGCGCTGCTCGAGCAGCTCGCGCCAGGCGGCAGGCTGGTCATTCCCGTGGGGCCGACGCCGGAGCATCAGGAGCTGCAGCTCTGGCGCAAGAACCCGGACGGCGGACTCGAAGTCCGGCCGCTGATGCAGGTACGTTTCGTACCCATGACCGGCGGCGCAACAGGGGTGCACTGAGCCGCCCTTCGCTGGTACGCTCGGCGGATGCGCTGCCCGGTGTGCGAGAGCGACAATCCCCGCGACGCCGCGGAATGCATCAGCTGCGGAAGAAAACTGTCGGGGAAGGCGGACGCCGTCGCCGACGGGCCGCTCCTCGAAGGTCTGGAGCAGACGCTCTACAGCGGAGGCGCGGACGCCCCGGTGCAGTTCCTGGGCGAGATCGAGCAGACCCGTCTGGTGACCAAGCCCATCGCCGTCGACGCAGAACTGATCCCCGGCGTCGAGCGGACGCAGCTCGAGATCGATCCCGCTGCAACCTCCCTCTGGAGCGGCGGCGTCGAAGTCGATCGCGGCCGCGAGACCGACGACGGCGTGCGCACGCTCGCGCCGCAGGACGAAGCTTGTCCTTACTGCGGCGCCGTCGCCGAGGGCGTCCTCTGCGACAACTGCGGCCGCCGCAAGACGCTCTACCTCGAGCCCGTTGCAGCCGGTGCCGGCCTGGACAGTGTGCGCTGCCCCGCCTGCCTGTCGCGGGTGCTTGCCGGGCCGCGCTGCAGCGACTGCGGCCTGCCGTTCCCCGTCACTGAAATCTGACTTCCGTCAAGATTGACGGGCGCCCTTTCCGCGGAGTACCACGCGCCGATGCCGCACGACCGCAGGGCCCTGGAAGAGGAGTTGGAACGTCTTGCCCGGGCCGCGCGCGTGCGCCGCTCGGTCGACGGCTTCACCCGCGCAGCAGTCGAAGGATTCTGCTGGGCGGTCGTCGCGGGCATCTGCGGCAGGCTGCTCTGGGACTCGAGCCAGCCGCCCATCTTTCTCTGGCCGATGCTCCTGCTGGACGTCTTGCTCCTCTGGGATGCCGTGCGCGGCTACCGGCGGGCGCACGCCAATCTGCGGCGCGAGCTCTTGCTCGAGGCGCGTGTGCGCGAGCTGCGCGTAGAATTGGGCATCGACCTTCCGCCGCAGGCGCGGAAGTTGGAGAGCGAGACCAGTCCTCTGCCGGGCGCAGCACCGCAGCCGAAGGGCAAGGCACTGGAGACGGGGACATGACGGCGCCCGGTCGTTTCATCGTCTTCGAAGGGCTCGACGGCGCCGGCACCACCACGCAGTCGAAGCTCCTGGCGGAGCGGCTGCAGCAGAAAGGCCGCACCGTCCACCTCGCCCACCAGCCCAGCGACGGGCCGGTGGGCCAGCTCATCCGCCAGATCCTCGCCGGCCGCGCCGCCACCACCCAGGCCGACGGCAAGCTGGGCATCGTCGACGAGCGCGGCATGGCGCTGCTCTTCGCTGCCGACCGCCTCGATCATCTCGCCTCGCAGATCGAGCCGCGGCTCGGGCGCGGAGAGGACGTGATCCTCGACCGCTACACCTTGTCCTCGCTCGCCTACCAGGGCGCGAGCGTCTCGCACGAGTTCATCCTGGTGGCGAATCGCTACGCCCGGAAGCCCGATCTGACCCTCTTCCTCTACGTGCCGGCCACCGTTGCGCTCGAGCGGGTGCGCATGCGCGGCGCGAAGCTGGAGCGCTACGAGACGGCCACGCAGCTCCAGGCGATCGAGCGCGAGTACTCGCGGCTGGTCGGCACGCTGGCGAGCGTCGTCTCCATCGACGGCACGCGCCCGGTCGCGGAAGTGTCCGATCTCTGCTACGCAGCGCTGCAGCAGCAACTCGGTTGAAAAGCGATGCTGAACGACACTCGCCGCATGGAAGAGCTGCACATCGTCCGCAAGATTCGCGAGACGGTGCGCCGCTGGTGGGGCATCGAGCTCTCCTTCACCGACGGCAACGGATTCGTCCTCGACCACGGCAAGGGGATCATCATCCCCCCGCAGAACCGCATCTGCACCGCCTGTCTCTCCGACAAGGAAGGTCTGCGCCGCTGCAACCAGAGCATCGAGCAGGCGGTGGCGCGCGTCGGCGACAAAGGACAGCTGCTCGGCCCTTGCCACATGGGCCTGGAGATCGTCGCCGCGCCCATCCAGTTCAGCGGCGACCGCCAGGGATCGCTCTTCGCCTGCGGCTTCTTGCTCAAGGAGAAGGCGGAGCACGCGCGGCCGCAAGCGATGGCCGAGTCGAAGACGCTCAAGCTGCCGGTCCTGGCCGAGGAGGCCTTCGACACCGTCCAGCGCATCGGCGAGCGCGAAGTGCCGCTGCTCGCCGATCTGATGGACACGACGGTGGAGGAGATCGCCGCCTACCAGGGCGCCTTGCTCCAGCAAGAGAGTCGCATCCGCGACTTGCAGGACGAGCTGGGCGGCCGCTACCGCTTCGCCGACATCATCGGCAAGAGCGAGCGGATGCGGAAGCTGTACGCTCTGCTCGACAAGCTGGTGGCGAGCGACGTCACCGTGCTCATCCACGGCGAGAACGGCACCGGCAAGGAGCTGATCGCCCGCGCGCTGCACTTCAACGGCCCGCGCAAGGACAAGCCGTTCATCGCGCAGAATTGTTCAGCTCTGAATGATCAGCTGCTCGAATCGGAGCTGTTCGGCCACGTCAAGGGCTCTTTCACCGGCGCGACGCGCGACAAGCCGGGCCTCTTCAAGGTGGCCGACGGCGGGACCTTCTTCCTCGACGAGGTGGCCGACATGTCGCCGGCCATGCAGGTCAAGGTGCTGCGCGTGCTGCAGGAGGGGACCTTCGTTCCGGTCGGCGGAACGAAGCCGGAAACGGTCGACGTGCGCATCATCGCCGCCTCGAACAAGGACCTGCGCGACGCGGTCGCCCGGCGGCAGTTCCGCGAGGATCTCTTCTATCGGCTGCACGTGGTGGCGTTGGAGGTGCCGCCACTGCGCGAGCGGCTCGAGGACCTGCCGGTGCTCGCGGAGCACTTCCTCGCCGCCATCGCGCAGCGGACCGGCCAGCCGCGGAAGAGGCTGCACCCTGAGGTGCTCGCCTCCTTCTATGAGTGGCACTGGCCGGGCAACGTGCGCGAGCTGGAGAACGAGATCGAGCGGCTGATGGTGCTGGCCGGCGACGCCGAGGTGATTCCCCCCGAGCTGCGCTCGCCGCGGCCGGGCACTCCCTCCGAGCCGACCCGGATGGCGGCGCTGGTGCAGCGCGGTCTGGGCAGCAACCTGGCGGCGGCGGTAGGCGCGCTGGAGCGCGAGCTGATCGAGACCGGCCTGCGCGAGACGGGCGGCAACAAGAGCAAGCTGGCCGAGCGGCTGGGCGTCTCGCGGACGACGCTGATCAAGAAGATCCGCGAGTACGGCATCGCCGGGCACCACGAGTGAGCAGCGCGGCCATCATCGTCATCGGCAACGAGATCCTCTCGGCCAAGGTGCAGGACGAGAACGGGCCCTGGCTGGCGCGCGAGCTGCGCGATCTCGGGGTGGAGCTGCGCCGGATCGAGACGGTGCCCGACGAAGTGCCGCTCATCGTCGATGCGCTGCAGAGGTGCCTCAAGTCGGCGCGCTGGGTCTTCACCAGCGGCGGCATCGGGCCCACGCACGACGACGTGACCATCGCGGCCGTCGCGCAAGCCTTCGGGCGCAAGCTGGTGCGCGATGAGCGAACGCTACTGCTCCTGCGCGCACGGTTCGGGTCGGAGCTCAACCCGGCGCGGATGCGGCTCGCCGAAGTTCCTGAGGGCGCGCGCGTCGAATTCCACGAAGGGTATCTCTTTCCCGTCCTCTCGCTGGAGAACGTCGTCATCCTGCCCGGCGTGCCCTCGCTCTTGCGCGAAGGCTTCACCAGGCTGCGCGAGCGGTTCCGGCAAGCGCCCATCTTCTCCCGCGCGCTCTATCTCGGGCTGGGCGAGGGGGCCGTCGCCGAGCACCTCGACGCCACCGTCGCGCGATATCCCGCCGTCGGCATCGGGAGCTATCCGCGCTTCGACGAGGCCGACCACCGCGTGAAAGTGACCTTCGACGGCCGCGACGAAAAGGAAGTGCGCGCCGCACTGGAGCATCTGCGCGCTCTCCTACCGCGCGGGGCGATCATCCGCGAAGACTAGAAGCCAACAGCCGGGCCCGGGTTCGTTTACGTTCACGGGGACGGGAACGGCTACGGGCACGGGTCGGGTTCGGCTACGATCTGGCAGCTAGTGCGCGCTCTTTTTCCGAACCCGTCGGCGTCCCCGTACACGCACCCGTGTACGAACCCGGGCCCGGTCTTTTTATTTTCTCAATGAGAGGTACGCTTCGCTGACCGCGAACCGTACGAGGCGCGCAACCTCGGGCCGGTCGAGCGCGCCATGGCACTCGGCAGCCACGATGGCGATGGCCGCGGCAGGATCGCCGCAGACCGCCATGCCCGCGCGCTCCGCGCTCTCGCGAATGCCGAGCGCGAGAGGTTCCCAGTTCGACGGCAATCCGGCGGCCGCTCTCGCCGCCAGCGGCGCGAGCCGCGCCCGGCCCTCTGACCCGACCGCACGCGCCAGCAACTCCGCCATTGCCGCATCCGCGGGGGGCAGCTTGCCGAGATCCGTCCCGGCCGGCGCCGCCAGCCGCACCAGCTCGGCCATCAGCGTTCCCAGCCGCGCGGGCGGCAGCGGCGCGACCGCGTGCGTGCCGCGCCGGATGTGCGCCAGCGCCCGGGCGAAGAGGAAGCGCTGCTGCCGCGGCGTGTAGCGCTTGGGCACCTCGGCGCCGACGAGGATGCCGGGCGTCTCAGCCACCACCGGCGCGACGACGGCAGGCTCGTTGCGGGCGAGGAAGAGCTGCGGCTCCGGCATTCCCAGGGCGCGGGCGATGGCCGCCATCACGCGGCGCACGGGATTGTCGCCCTTGACCAGCCCTCCGCGCCCGCCACTCATGTCGGTCGGCAGCGCGCGCGCCAGCTCGGGCGCTGCGGCGGCGAGGAGCTCACGGGCGGCGCCCTCGTCTTCGGTCGCATGCACCGCAGAGCTATCGGCGATCTGCGGCAGACCGATCGGGGGCGGCTGGGACGCCGTACCTTCGTGGACGGCGCGCTCCTCCGCAGTGGCCAGGTTGAGGGCGGACAGCGCCGCCGCCGCGCAGAACGCCGCGTCGGTCCTGCCGATCGACTGGAAGAGCGAGACCAGCCCGCGCAGCGACTCGGGCGAGGGCGGCGACAACTCGAGCAGCGCCCGATGCGCCCCGATCGAGTCCTGCGGCGCGCGCTGCGAGGTCAGGTCCGCCACGTGGCGCAGCGCCGCCCGATTGCGCGGCTCGAGCGCCACCGAGCGCTTGAAAGCGGCCAGCGCCTCCTCGGGCTGGCCGAGCGCGATGTAGCCGCGCGCCAGCTCGTCGGTCCATTCGGTCAGCTGCGCGCGGGTGGGCGACGGATCGACCGGCGCCGGGAACACCTCGAGCAGCTTGCGGTACAAGCGGACCGACTCTGCGCGCCGCAGCGCGGGCGCCCCGGGGGCGAGTGTGAGCAGCAGCGCAGGCTCGAGCGAATCGAGCGCGCCGCCGAGGAGCGAAAGCGCCTTCTCGGCTTCGCCCAGCCCGGCGTAGAGGCGGCCGAGGCGCAGGCCCCACGACTCCATCCGCGGATCTTGCCCGTCGAGCGCCAGCCGCTTCTGCAGCGCATCGGCGGCCTCCTGCGGCCGGCCGGCGGCCTCGGCCGCGTCGGCGCGCACCTCCAACGCCTTGGCGTTTTCGGGGTCGCGGGCGAGCGCGCGCCCGGCGGCGAAGAATGCGCCGTTCGCATCGTCCAGCTCGCGCAACTTGATCGACGCCGCCTGGATCCAGGCCAGCGCACCGGCCTTCGCCTCCGAGTGGTTCTGTCCGATGCGCTGGTAGATCTCGACGATGGCCGGAGCGGGATCGTCTCCGAGAACCGAGCGCAGCTTGATGGCCGCCTCGGAATTGTTCGGGTCTTGCTCGAGCACGCTGGTCAGGTGCTGCACCGCTTCGTCGCGGTCGCCCATGTCGACCGCGAGGAGCGCCGCTTCCACCATCGCGCCTGCCGCGAGCCCCGGGTCCTTGGCGAGCCCGGCCTCTATTGCGAGAAGCCGCATCACCTCGTGCTTGTCGCCGGACAGCTCCGCGATGTGCCGGGCGCCCTTCACCGCCAGGAGCGACTCCGGATCGCTCGCCAGCGCCTGCTGGTACGCCGCGCCGGCGTCCTCGATGCGGCCCTGCTCGGTGAAGATCTCGGCCTGCTGCAAGGCCAGCGCGGCGCGGGTATCGCCGTCGGCGTGGGCGCAGCGGAAGGCGAGGTGCTCGGCCAACAGCCCTTTCTGCCCGGACGAGCGGAGCGCCTCCTCCACCAGATCGAGCGCAACCCTGTCCTGCGGATTGAGCGCCAGCGCGCGCCGGTACTCCGCGACCGCCTGATCGCGCTCGCCCGCCGCCAGCCGATCCTCGGCGGACTCCGAGCGCAAGAGCGCCGCGGCGCGCGGATCCTGGCAGCGGGAAGCGAGCCTGCCGCGCAGCTCGGCCCGCTCGATGCGCGCATCGCTGCCTTTGTCCTGTCCGATGAGCGCGAGGAGCTGGGCGGTCGCTTCCAGGTCGCCCGGCGTCTCCTCGAGCAGCGCGCGCAGGAGCGCCGCCGCCCTGCCGGGCTGCCCGCCCCGATGGGCGAACAGCGAAGCCGCCCAGCGGCGCGCCTCGTTGCGCTCGGTGAGCGACTGGGCGGCGCCGGCCAGCTCTTCGAAGGCCTCGGCCGCGTCGAGATACTTGCCCGTCCAGGCGAAGAGCCGCGCCAGCTGCGCCCAGGCGAAGGCGGCCTGCGGGTGGGACTGCGCAGCCTTGCGGTAAAGCTCGAGCGCGCGCCGCGGATCGCCGACGCGCCACTCCGCCAGCTCGGCGGCGCGGCCAAAGGCCTCGGCTCGCAGATGGCCCTCCGGGACAGTCTCGGCGATCTGCACCAGCACCGCCAGCGCGGCTGCGTGATCGCCGCGCCGCAGCTGCAGTTGCGCCAGCCGGCGCAAGACGGCGAGGTCGGCTCCAGCCAGCGCCAGCGCCTGCGCGCAGGCCTGCACCGCCTCGTCGAGCTGGCCTTCCGCCTCGAGCAGGGCGGCGCGCTCGGCATGGAGCGCCGAGGCGCGGTCCGGGTCGGTCGCGCGCGCCTCTTCGGCGATCAGCTCGAGGCGCTCGGCCGGCGGCAGCGTGGGGAGAGCGAGCAGCGCATTGCGCGCCTCGCCCGAAGGCGGATAGACGCCGCGCGCCTTGTGCAGGAGCGCAGTCGATCGCGGGTCGTCGCCGGCAGCGCGAGCGAGCTCGCTGGCCTCGAGGAGCAGGTCGCAAGCGTCGGAGCCATAGGTCGAGTCGGCGCGCGCTTCCAGCGCCTGCGCGAGCTGCGCGAGATCGCCCGACTTGAAAGCGAGCATGCTCCAACCCTCGAGCCAGCGCGGGCTGCTCAGGCCGCGCGCCATGTCGGCGGCGCGCTGGGCGAGCCGCATCGCACGGTCGGGCTCCTCGTTGGAGAGAAGCGCCGCGGCGCGCGCCAGAAGCTCGCCGCCCAGCGCGCGCGGCAGCTGCGCCGAGGCATCTTCGAGCAAGTCGGCCAGCTCGGCCTGCCCGCCGATGAGCGGCAGCGTGCGGGTCAAGAACCGCAGCGCGCCGCCATGGCCGGGCACGAGGCGGAGCGCGCGCCGCGCCAGGTCGGCCGCCTCCTGCCGCTCGCCGGCGCGCTCCTTCCAGGCGGCCGCCTCGAGATAGAGCGCGGCGGCCTCGCGCGCGGAGTGCGACTCGAGCGACTCCCCCAGGGTCACGAAGCGCGCCGCCGCCTCGGTGGGATCGCGTTGCGCCACCAGGCGCGCGTGAACCGCGATGGCCGCCGTATCGCCGGGATTGTCGGCCAGGGCATCGGAGAGGAGCTGCTCGCGCTCGAGCGGGTCGTCGAGCAGCATCGCCGCGCGCATCTTGAGAGAGGCGCGCTCGGTCGGATCGACGGCGCCCTCTGCCCGCTGGCGGAGCATCTCGGGCAGCTCGGACGACTTCTGCTGCTCGGCCAGCTCCGTGCAGAGCGCCAGCAGCGCTCCGTCGCGGCGATTGTCTTCGAGCGCCGACTTCACTTCGGCCAGACCCTCGGCGGCGCGCCCGAGCCGGAAGGCGGCGATGGCCGCCACCAGCGCGCGGTCCGATGCGCTGCCGGTCCGCTCGGCGCGAGCGCGGCAGAGGCGGAGCACCGCCTCCCAGTCGTTGTGCGCGCGCAGCCGCAAAAGTGTGGCGAGAAAGCCGATTGGATCGTTGCCGTCGGCCTGGTTGAGGCCATGCACCGCCTCTTCACGCAGCGCCTCCAGCTCGCCATGGGGCGCGAGCGATTCAGCCGGCTCGACGAGCAGCTCCTCGACCAGGAGCACCGCGCGCCGCAAGAGCTGCGCCTTGTAGACCGGGTCGCGCGTGGCGCTCGCCCAGCGCACCAGAAGCCGCGCGCACTGGACGCGGTCGCCCTCGTGCAGCGCCGCCTCGACGGCCGCCTTGAGCAGCGCGGGGTGCTGCGGCGCAAGCTGCAGCGCCTGCTCGATCAACCTCTTCGCCTCCTCGCGCTCGCCCTGCTCGGAGTGAAGGAGCGCCTGGGCGCGGAGCGACTCGGCCCGCTGCTCCGGGTCCTTGAGGAGCGCCTCCTCGCGCTGGTGCAGCGCGAGCGCCTTCTCGTAACGGCCCGCGCTGGCGAAGAGCCGCCGGGCCGCCTCGAGATTCGGCCGGTAGAGCGGATTGAGGAGGAAGGCATTCTGGTAGCAGACCGCCGCGCTCCTCTGATCGCCGAGCTGTTCGACGAAGATGCGCCCCATGGCGTAGTGCACCGGCGCGGCCGCCTGGGTGCGGCCGAGGGCGCGCGCTTCGGCCTCGAGCTGGGCGAGGATCTCCTTGGCCGCCTGGACCTCGGCTTCGGTAGGCTCGCGCTGGGGGATCGGTGCTGGAAGCTCGGCGGTGACGATGGGGTCCATGCTGGCCCGAGCGTATCAGAGGGTCAGGCCTGCCGCCGAGCGCGCTTCGCCGTCGATCTGCGGCAGCATTTCGCGCAGAACGGCGATGTCCCGATGCAGCTCGCGGTCTGCGTCCATGTGTGGAACGCGGCTGCGGATGAGCTCATGCGCGGCCCGCGCGCCGACGCCCGCAAGGAGCGGCTTGCGCAGGTCGAGCGCCTGGGCAGCGACCAACAGCTCGATCGCCAGCCCGCTCCGCGCGTTGTCGACGACCGTCCGCGCCTTGAGGGCCGCCGTCATCCCCATGCTGACGTGATCTTCTCGTCCCGCCGAGGAGGGAATGCTGTCCACGCAGGCCGGATGAGCCAATATCTTGCTCTCGGCGGCGAGCGCCGCGGCGGTGACCTGCGCGATCATGAAGCCGGAATTGAGCCCGGAGTTCGCGGCGAGAAACGGCGGCAGGCCCGAGAGCGAGGGATTCACCAGCTGCTCCACCCGCCGCTCGCTGATGGTCTGCAGCTGCGCGCAGGCGATGGCGAGCAGGTCGAGCGCCTGCGAGACGGGCTGGCCGTGGAAGTTGCCGCCGCTCACCACCGTGCCGGCGGCGACGTCGTCGGTCGCGCTGGCGAAGACGAGCGGATTGTCGGTGGCGGCGTTGGCCTCGATCTCCAGCGTGCGCCGGACGAAGGCGAGCGCGTCGCGGGCGGCGCCGTGCACCTGCGGCGCGCAGCGGAGCGAGTAGGGGTCTTGGACCTTCTCGCAGGACTCGTCCTGGTGGCTGGCATTGATCTGGCTCTTGGCGAGCAGCGCTCGCAGATCGGCCGCGACGCGCGTCTGCCCGGGGTGGCCGCGCACGCGCTGGATGGCGGCGAGGAACGGCTTGTGGGAGCCCTTCAGCCCTTCGACCGTCATGGCGCAGGCGACGTCGGCGATGCGCGCGCAGCGCTCGGCTTCGAGCAGCGCGAGCGCCCCCACCGCCTCCATGGCTTGCGTGCCGTTGACCAGCGCGAGGCCCTCTTTCGCCTCCAGCACGACGGGCTGCAGGCCGGCCTTCTCCAGCGCTTCGCGCCCCGGCATCCGCCGGCCTTGGAAGAAGGCCTCGCCTTCGCCGATCAACACCAGCGCGAGATGCGCGAGCGGCGCCAGGTCTCCGCTCGCGCCCACCGAGCCTTTCTCGGGCACGATCGGAATGACGTCGCGCTCGAGCAATCCGACGAGGAGATCGAGCGTGCTCTCCCGGATGCCGGAGTAACCGCCGGCGAGCACGTTGGCGCGCAGGAGCATGAGCGCGCGCACCTCGCCAACGCTGAGAGGAGCGCCGATGCCCGCCGAGTGGCTGAGGATCAAGTTGCGCTGCAGCTTCTGCAAGTCGGCGCGAGGGATGGAGACCTCGGCGAGCGTGCCGAAGCCCGTGTTGATCCCGTAGGTCGGAGTCGAGCCCTGGGCGATGTGGTCGACCAGCTGCCGGGCCGCGCGCACCCGCTCGCGGGCGAGCGGCGCGATCTCGATGCGCGCACCGGGGCGGGCCACCGCGCCCACCTGCTCCAGCGTCAGATCGGCTCCGGAAAGAACGATGCGCATGCGCGCCGACCTTTACCACCTTCCGCTCGCGCGACGAGAACGAGGCGCCTTGGCACCGGCCTCTCTCCTCTACTAGTCTGCGGCGCAGACTTCGTCGAAAGGGGGGTCCGATGCGGGCTTTCGCCGCCGCAGCCTTTGCGCTTCTTCTCGCCTCCGCCGCTCGGGCCGATGACACGGCCGCGCCGGTCATCGAGCACAAGCCGGTGACCAGCGCGGAGCGTGGCGCGAAGTTCGTGCAGGTCTTCGCCAGGATCACCGACCAGTCGAAGTTCTTCCCGCAGGTCTTCTATCGCTACGGGCCCGGCGAGTATCTGAAACCCATCGACATGAAGCGGCTGCAGGGGCAGAAAGATGTGTGGGGCGCGAACGTCCCCGTCAAGGGCGACCTGATCGAGTACTACATCGAGGCCTACGACGAGTACGGCAACGGTCCCGGCCGCGCCGGCGATCCCGACAAACCTTTCCGCATCGACACTTCCGGCGAGGGCGGCGTCGCGCCGCCGCCTGTCGCGAAGACCCAGCCGGCGCCTGCGCCTCCCGCCGAGGCCGTCACGCCGCCGCCCGTCCGTCCCCTTCCTCCGCCCGCGGAGACGACGGCGCGCGCACCATCCGGCGGCCGCACCTGGACCTGGATCGCGGGCGGCGCCGGCGTGGGTCTTCTCACCGGCGGCCTGCTCGCGGGCGTGGCGTTCAAGAAAGCCGACGATGCCTACCAGAAGCGGCTGAGCGATCCACAGAATGGCGCGGTGTCGTTGCAGCAGCAGTACGACGCGAACAAGTCGCTCGGCACGACCGCGACCATCCTCAGCATCGCGGGAGTCGTGCTGGTCGGGACGGGAGTCGCGCTCTGGTTCTACGAGTCGCCGCGCGAATCGGCCAAGCCCGACCGCGGCTCGGGCATCTACGGCAAAGGCGAGAGCGAGCACGGCGTCGCCGTCGCGGCTGCTCCCGTCGACGGCGGGGGCGCCATCGCCGTCGCCGGCAAGTTCTGAAGAGACGCGTTGGCGCTCATCGTCCAAAAATACGGCGGCACGTCTGTCGGGGACGTAGAGCGCATCCGCAAGGTCGCCCGCCGCGCGCTCGCCACGCGCAACGCCGGCAACGACGTGGTGGTCGTCGTCTCGGCGATGGCGGGCGAGACCAACCGTCTCTTGAAGTTGACCAACGAGATCTCCAGGAGGCCGAGTGAGCGCGAGCAGGACGTCGTCGTCTCTACCGGCGAGCAGATCTCGGTTGGCCTCTTGGCGCTGGCCATCCAGGAACTGAACGGCAGTGCCCGCAGCTTTCTCGGCCATCAAGTGCGCATCCTCACCGACTCGGCTTTCTCCAACGCGCGCATCCGCAGCATCGATGCCGCCAAGCTCTTCGACAGCCTGAAGCGTCACGAGATCGCCGTCGTCGCCGGCTTCCAGGGCATCGACGAGCAGGGAAACATCACCACGCTGGGGCGGGGCGGCTCGGACACGACCGCGGTGGCGCTCGCCGCCGCGCTCAAGGCCGACGCCTGCGAGATCTACACCGACGTGGAGGGCGTCTACACCACCGACCCGCGCGTCTGCGACCGGGCGCGCAAGCTCGAGCGCATCTCCTACGAGGAGATGATGGAGATGGCGTCGCTCGGCTCGAAGGTGCTGCAGATCCGCAGCGTCGAGTTCGCCATGAAGTACAAGGTGCCGCTCTGGGTGAGATCGACTTTCAGCGACGACCCCGGCACCCTGGTGCGCGAGGAGGACAAGGCGATGGAGGACGTGCTGGTCAGCGGGATTGCCCTCGACCGGAACGAGTCGCGCTTCGTGGTGCGCGCCGTGCCGGACAATCCCGGAGTGGCGGCGCGGATCTTCGGGGCGCTCGCCGAGCAGGGGATCGTGGTCGACGTGATCGTGCAGTCGCCGGCGCGCGAGGACGGCCGCACCGACGTGGCCTTCACCGTCGGCCGGCCCGACGCCGACAAGACTTTCGAGCAAGTGAAGAAGATCGCCGAGCAGCTGGGGGCGGGCAAGGTGGAGCGCGAGGAGGGCATCGCCAAGGTGAGCATCGTCGGCGTCGGCATGCGCAACCACGCGGGCGTCGCAGCGAAGATGTTCCAGGTGCTGGGCGGCGAGGGGGTCAACATCCGCGTGATCTCGACCAGCGAGATCAAGATCAGCTGCCTGGTCGACGAGAAGCACGCGGAGCGCGCGGTGCGCGCGCTGCACACCGCTTTCGGGCTCGACGGGCCGCCGAAGCGCGGGCAGGAGGGCTGAGTGCTGATCCGCTGCCAGAGGTGCCGCGCGCTCTATTCGCTCTCGGACGGCGTCGCTCCGGCCGGCGCGCGCTTCAAGGTCGAGTGCGGCCGCTGCCTGCTGGTCTTCGAGGCAGCCGCGCCGCCCCCTCGCAGGGCGGAGGCAGTCCAAGGTACCGGGACTCCCGTAGGCACGGCCGTTCCTCAGAGAGAAAAAGATTCCTCACCCGAGGCCTGAAGTCTGAGGCTTGTGGCCTCGGCAGCAAGGCACGCCCCTTGCTGCGCTGCCCGGCATGCTCGCGATTCTCTTCTGGCTCGCAGTCGGTTGCATCCTGCATACCTACCTGATCTATCCGCTGGTGCTCATCGCCCTGGATGCGATCTGGCAGGCGCGCGGAGCCTGGTTCTACCTGAACGGCAACGAGCGGCGCCGCCCGCCGGCCCAGCTCGGCCTTCCGCACGTGTCGGTGCTGATCGCGGCCTTCAACGAAGCTCCCTGCATCGCCAGGCGCATCGAGAACCTGCTCGAGCAGGACTATCCGCCCGACAAGCTGGAGATCCTCGTCGGCTCGGACGGCTCGACCGACGAGACCGACGCCATCGTCCAGCACTACGCGGCGCGGTCGGTCCGGCTCTCGCGCGGCGAGCGCGTCGGAAAGGCCGGCGTGCTCTCGCGGCTCGTGTCTTTGGCCAAGGGCGAAGTGCTGGTGATGACCGACGCCAATACCACCTTCGAGCGCGACGCCGTCCGCCGCCTGGTGCAGCCACTGCGCGATCCCGAGGTCGGCCTGGTCTGCGGCCGGCTGCGGCTGCATTCGCCCGTCGGCGCGCCGGTGACCGAGAGCGCGTACTGGAAGCTGGAGAGCCTGCTCAAGCTGTATGAGTCGCGCCGCGGCTGCGTGATGGGAGCGAACGGAGGCATCTATGCCGTGCGCAAGCACCTCTTTGCGCCGCTGCCGGCGGGGACGGTGGTCGACGATTTCGTCGCGGCCCTGCGCGTGCTCGAGTCCGGCTCGCGGGTGCGCTACGAGCCCGAGGCGGTGGCGCACGAGGAGGCTGCGCCCGATCACACCGGCGAGTACCGGCGCCGGGTGCGCATCGCGGCGGGCTGCTTCCGCGCCATCTCGCAGTATCGCGACCTGCTTTCGCCGCGGCATGGCTTCACCGCTTTCGCGCTCTGGTCGCACAAGATGCTGCGGTGGCTGGTGCCGCACGCGATGGTGGTCGCGTTCTTGACGAATCTAATCATCGCGCGCAGCGGCCGGGTCTACTCGGTGACGCTGCTCGGCCAGTGCGTGCTCTACCTCTTCGCGGCGCTCAGCCTGCTCGGCCTCACGCCGCGCAAGCTGCGCGCGGTCACCGACGCCGCGGCCCACTTCGTCGAGATGAATGCAGCGCTGCTCGTCGGCTTCGTCAAGTTCAGCCGGGGCGCGCAGGGCCAGACCTGGACCCGCACCGAGCGCGCCCGGGCTGCTTGATCACTCGCGGCAGGCCGGCGAGCAAACCAGCGTCTTGCCGTCCGGCATCAGCTCGCAAGCTCCGCTGACGGTCTCGTCATCCCAGAGGAAGGAGCAGGCCGCGTCCTTGGTCAGCTTGGCGCAGGCATCGAGCGCTGCCTGAGGCGGCGGCGGTGGCGGGGGCAGGCAGACGGTGATGCCGTTGGGCAGCTTGTGGCAGACGCCGGTGAAGGTCTTGCCCTCGTCGGTGACCGTGCAGGCGTCGCCAGCATTGTGACCGTCGCAGGCGGTGACGAAGGGCTCTGGCTCAGGCGGCTCCTGCGGCACGCAGGCGAGCAATCCCGACTCTGTCACGGCGCGGCAGAAGCCATTCACCTTGACGGTGCCGGCGGTGAAGGAGCACGAGTCCCCCGGCTTTCCCGTGTCGCAGACCTCGACGGGCGCCGGCGGGCCGGGGATGCAGACCAGCGTGCCGTTCTCTACCGCCGCACACTCGCCGGTGACGGTCTTGTCGCCCACCTTGAAGCTGCAGTCCGCGTCCGCCTTCAAGGTCGCGCAAGCTGTCACGGGCGGAGAGGCAGGCGGCGGTGAAGGGAGACACGCGACCGGGCCGCCCGGGAAGAGCGCGGCGCACTTGCCGGTGAAGGTCCCCACCGTGCAGTCGGAACCGACGACCTTGGGAGCGGCGCAAGCAGCGACGAATTCGGCGGGCGGAGAGTGCTCGGCCTCGACGTCATCTTTCTCGGAGTGGGGAGGGGCGCACTCCACGCCGTCCTGCGAGAGCTGGGCGGCGATGAGCGCCGCGGCGCTCGAGGAAGCGGAGCTGGACGATTTGCCCCTGCCGCAAGCGGCAGCGAAAGCGGCGATACAGACGAGGGACAGTGCGCGCATTGCTGGAGCCTCCGAGGCGAGTACCCGACAGGGCCTGACGGGTTATCTGCTGCACCCGAGTAGCGTCTGTGACAAGGCGCACAAAAAAACAGCCCGGCTGTCTCACACAGCCGGGCCAGATGGTGACCCCAACGGGATTCGAACCCATGTTTGAGGCGTGAGAGGCCTCCGTCCTAGGCCGCT
>Ga0209471_1000283_pt1 | contig 35891 bp, 32 predicted proteins | sample GraSoiAngelo_128_FD_185885 | JGI IMG/M metagenome (GOLD analysis project Ga0209471, IMG submission 185885) | Grasslands soil microbial communities from the Angelo Coastal Reserve, California, USA - 14_0927_12_20cm (SPAdes) (version 2) | ecosystem: Environmental > Terrestrial > Soil > Grasslands ... | reverse complement strand
CCGAGCAGGACTCCCGCGGCCCAAAGCGCGAGTGGGTAGAGTTTTCCGCGGAGCTTGGTCATGAGTGTCTCCTTGGCAGATCTTTTTGCGTTCGAACCCTTCATCGTGCGGTGATGCAGCATCCGTGTTGCGGATGAGCGTGCATCCGCCGACTACAAAGCAAGTGATGTGCCAGTCGCCGTGGCGAGGCAACAACAGGGGGCGGTGTTATCGAACAAGAGGTTATCGGCCACGCGCCGCGTGGCGGCGAAGGGCGTTGCCAGAAAAGCTACACTCGGCGGGCGTTGTGTTACCCACGCGCTACACCGGCGCGGTCGATCCGCGCGTCCATGCAACCTGGCGCGCGCTGCGCGCTATGCTCGCGGGGCTTGCAGCCGCAGTCCGCCAGATACCCGCAGAAACGCACGGCCGAGCTGGCGCTGATTGGCTCAATGGTTCTGGCAGGCGCTGTGTCGCACGCCGCGCTCGCGGCTGAGGCCGATTCGCCGGGGCTGCCCGGCAATGCCGCCACCGCCCAGGAGCTTCCCCAGGTGATGGTCATTGGCAACGCGCCGCTACCGGGCTTCGGTCTGCCGTTGAATCAGGTGTCGTCGAACGTCCAGACCGCGGACAGTCAGGACCTGAAGCGTGCGCAGACCACCGACGTCGCCGCTTACCTGAGCAGGAGCTTCAGCGGCGTGAACGTCAGCGAGAGCGCCGACAACCCCTTCCAGCTGGACATCAACTATCACGGGTTCAGCGCCTCGCCGTTGCTCGGAACGCCCGAGGGCTTGTCCGTCTACGTCGATGGCGTGCGCGTCAATGAGTCCTTCGGCGACACGGTCAACTGGGACCTGATCCCGGAATCTGCGATCTCCACCCTGTCACTCATTTCCGGCTCCAACCCGGTTTTCGGACTCAACACTCTGGGCGGAGCGCTGTCGCTGCAAACCAAGAGCGGACACGACAATCCCGGAACTGAATTCGAAGCCTGTGGCGGCTCCTTCGGCCGTCGCTCGTTCCAGGGGGAGAGCGGAGGTGCGCGCGGGCCGTTCGATTACTTTGGCGCCGTTCAGTACTTCGACGAGAGCGGCTGGCGCGACATGTCACCGACCACCGTCTGGCAGGCCTTCGGAAAAGTGGGCTGGCAGAACGACAGGACCGACCTGGACCTGAGCTACACCTACGCCGATACGCGCCTGTTCGGCAACGGCGCGGCGCCGTTGAGCATGCTCTACTACCGGCGGGAGCAAAGCTACACGCCCGACTTCACCCACAACCTGCTGCACTTCGTGAACCTCACCGGCACGCAGTTTCTGTCCGAGCACCTGTTGCTCTCGGCGAACGCCTACTACCGCCGTCTGATCACCGCCAGCAGCAACGGCAGCAACAACGACAATTACCTCACCAGCGCCTACGCCGGGCCACCGCTCGATTGCAGCGTGTCGCCCGCCGACCGGCTCGCGATCGCTTATTGCTCGAACGCCACGACGCAGGTGTCAGGGCTGATTCAGCGTACGGCGGGATTCGGCGTGCAGTTGACCGACTCGCAGGACTTTTTCGGCTGGAAAAACCAGGGCATTCTCGGGGTCGACTACCACGATTCCGCCGACGATTTTGCCCAGGCATTCCGCAACGGGACGTTCGCCGCCGACCGCACGCTCATCCATCTCGCCAATCCGCTGAACGACGAGACGGTCATCTCGCTGCGCGGCAGCAACAGAATTTCGGGTGCTTACCTGACCGACACCCTGTCTGCGGGCAGAGCGGTTCACCTTACGGTCTCGGCCCGCTACAACCGCAGCACGGAAACGCTCAACGGCTATCACGTCGACACCGACGTGGGCGATGCGGGCTCGGGCTTCGATGCGGCCAGCCCGCTGCTCGGCCAACACACCTTCACTCGAATGAATCCCGCCATCGGTTTCACCGTCACGCCGACTGAATCGGTGACGTACTACGCCAACTACAACGAGGCGAGTCGCGCACCGAGCGTCGTGGAGCTGGCGTGCGCAAACCCGCAGCAGCCCTGCGGGCTGCCGAACGATTTTGCGAGCGATCCGGATCTGAAGCAGGTGGTGGCGCACACATTCGAGATAGGGCTGCGCGGCACTCGCGCGGATCGGCGCCTGAACTGGAGTGCCGACGCTTTTCGCACCTCCAATCGCGACGACCTCGAGTTCATCGCCACGACCACCAATGCAGGCTACTTCGACAACGTCGGCAGCACGCGCCGGCAGGGGCTTGACCTCGCCGTGGGCGGAAAAGCCGGCGGCCTGCAGTGGCGTCTGGCCTATAGCCTCGTCGATGCGACCTTCCGCTCGGGCTTTGTCGTCAGCGCCGAATCAAACAGCACCGCGGACGCCAACGGCGACATCGTGGTTCGTCCCGGTGACCGCATTCCCCTGACACCGCGCCACACCGGCAGGCTGCTGCTCGATTACCAGGTGAGTCCGCGCCTGCAGCTCGGCGGCAACCTCAGCGTGGTTTCGGGCTCCTATCTGCATGGCAACGAAAACAATGCCAATCAGGCGGGAGCCACCAACGGTGCAGGCGCCTTCATCTCCCCGACCGGCAGCGGATGGATTCCGAGCTATGCGGTCATCGGTCTGCAGGGCACCTGGCAGCTCGCAGATTCCGTCGAGCTGTTCGCCCGTATCGTCAACGTGCTGGACAAGCAGTACTACACCGCGGGCTTTCTGACCACCAACACCTTCAACCCGAATGGCACTTTCCGCTCCAACCCGCTCGAGCGGACCCACGAGAACGCGGTCTCTCCGGGCACGCCGCGCGCAGTGTGGGCCGGTGCAAGGGTGCACTTCGACTAGCAGGTGCGCACGAGGCTGTGCCATTTCCGTCACAGACTCGGGCGCAACGCACACCGGGCGCCGCGTGGTTGCATCGCCGTGAGCCGCTCGACATACTCAGCGTGTGGACCGGCAGTGCTGCAAATGACAGGAGAGCGGCTATGACTTGGGTGACTCCTGCTGCGATTGACTTGCGACTTGGCTTCGAGATAACGACCTACGTGGCCCATCGCTGATCGCGCCAGCCGCCCGCTGTCAGCGCGGGCGGCTCTTTCCTGATGCCGCTCGCTGTCCATGCAGCCTGGTGTGATGGGTGCGACAGCCAGTGGCAACCCTCCTGACACGGCGCATCCGCTCGACTCGAGCGTCGGCTGCGAGCGCGGTGGCCGTATGCGTGCTTTTGGCCGGCGCCGCGCCGGCCCGCACGGCGCCGCCGGTAGCCCCCGCGGCGCAGCCTGAATTCGGCGGCCAGTGCGCGCTGGGGCTCGCCGAGGGCCACTCGATCGCGACGGACTGCTCGATCAGCTGGACGGCAAAGGACGGCAAGCGCTACTGCTTCAGCAGCGAGCAGGCCAGGAAGCAGTTCCTCGAGGACCCGCAGGGCAACATCCAGCGCGCACTCGACTTCAGCGCGGCCGGCGCGGTGCAGGCGACCGGCGAACGCATGGACGCGTACAAGACCGAGGACGTCGAGAGCTTTGTCTCGCACGCCATCGCCGAGACGGCCGCACACAACAACGGCGTCTTTCCGCTCGTCGACCCGGTGACTGGCACCACGCTCAGGCTGATCTATGAAAAAATCGACTTCACCCGCACGCTGCACGGCTACGGCTTTTTTCCCGACGTGATCTTCCACGCACAGGAGGACCCGGGAAAGCGCTATCTGGTCGACTTCTGGGTCAAGCCGGGAGCGGACAAGCTCGAGATCGTCGATACCCGCATCCGCAAGGCGCCCAGGCGCGAGGGCACGGCGTGGACGCTGCAGACCCGCCAGCCGATTCCCTGGTGGTGGATTCCGGCATCGGAGCACCCCGGCAAGACCGAGCAGACCCGCGGCTGGGAAGTGATGTCGGCGGTGGAAGAGAGCGTCGTGCAGAGGCGCGATCCGAAGAATGGGACCATGAAGCTCAAGGATCCCGTGACCGGCGAGGCGCTGGAGCTGGACTTCGTGGGTACCCACCAACCCGTGCGCCGCCTGGAGCAGGACGGTCGCTACTTCGCGTGCACGGATTTCCGCAAGGCCGGCACGACCGACCAGTTCTACGATATCGACTTCTGGGTAAACGAGCACGGTGGCAAGCTGACGGTGGACGAGATCCGCTTGCACAAGGTGCCGGTGAAGCAGGAGGACGGCACCTGGGTGCAGAAGCCACGTTACAACTTCGACGATCTCAAGTTCGGCGTCGTCCCCTAGCAGAAGGTCGTGCCCTAGCAGAAGAATGTCCCGGCGCCGCCGCGGGTCGGCGGATGTCGCAGATGAACTCCAGTCACGCACACGCAGCGCTTGCGGCGCTGGTCGCCGCCACGGTGACACTGGTGCTGCTGGTCTTGCTGGCGGGGGTGACCCATGCGGGGGAAGACCGGGACGGGCACGCGCCGCAGCCGGGCCGCGGACCTGCGGCCCTCGCGCTGACCGACGCGCAACAGCGCGCCGCGGGCGTGCGGGTCGATCACCCGGTTGCCATGGCGAACGTGCCGCAGGTGGAGGCCTACGGTCTGGTCCTCGATCCGGCGGCGCTCGTCACCGACATGGGCCGGATGGAGAGCACGCAGGCCGCCTGGCATGCAGCGCAGGCGGACGTCGTGCGCGTGGCCGGGCTCTACCGGGACAACCTGAACGCCTCGCTCAAGTCGCTGCAGCTGGCGCAGGCGCAGGAGAGTGAGACCGGCGCGCAGGCCCGAGCGGCGGCGGCGGCGTTCGCGCTGCAGTGGGGGCCGGTCGCTGCGCTCGGCGCGCAGAAACGCCATGCCCTCATCGACGCCTTGAGCGCGAACCGCCAGCTCCTGGTGCGCGCGGGGCTCCCCGGACAGCACCTGGCGGACTCGGTCGGCCCGCGGGCGCTGCTGGACATCGACGGTGTCAGCGTCGCGGCGCGCGTGCTCGGGTCACTGCCAAGAACCGATTCACAGCTGCAGGGCGCCGCCTGGTTGCTGGCGATCGAGCGCGCGCCGGCGGGACTGGGGCCGGGCGCGCACGTGCGGGTGCTGCTCGAGCGCGCGCCGGTCAAGGGCCTGTTGGTGCCGGCGGTGGCGCTGCTGTACGGCGAGAACGGCGCCTACGTGTACCGTGACGCCCGCCGCGACCCGGGCGGCAAGCACCACTACGAAGCGGCCGCGGTGCAGTTGCTCGCGGCCGTGGGCGACAGCTGGCTGGTGAGCGGACTCAACGCCTCCGACGCGATCGTGGTGCAGGGGGCCGGTGTCCTGTGGTCGCTGCAGGGGATCGGCAGCTTCTCGGCCGCGGAAGAAGAGCACGACTGAGCCCATGCTCGCCGCCAGCGTTCGTGGCTCGATCGCGCACCCGAAGATAGTCACGGCGCTCTCGCTGCTGATTGCGCTGTTCGGCGTCAACGCGCTCCTGAACGCGCGGCTCGACGTGTTCCCCGACTTCGCCCCGCCGCACGTGCTGGTGCAGACCGAGGCGCCGGGGCTGGATGCCACCCAGGTCGAGGCGCTGGTGACGCGACCGCTCGAGGGTCTGCTCGCCGGCGCCGAGAGCATCGCAGCCATCCGCTCGACCTCGAGCCAGGGACTGTCGGCCATTCAGGTCGTGTTCGGCGCAGCGGGCGACCCGTATCGACAGCGCCAGGTGATCACCGAACGCCTGGCGCAGGCCGGGGCACTGCTGCCGGCCGGCGCCGGGCCGCCGCTTCTGTCGCCGCTCAGCTCCTCGATGGAGTACTTGCTGCATTTCGGCTTCACGAGCGATCGGCTCTCGCCGATGGAACTGCGTGACCTCATCCGCTGGACCGTCAAGCCTCAGATCCTCGCCGTTCCCGGGGTCGCGCAGGCGCAGATCTTCGGTGGCGATTCCCGGGAGCGGCAGCTGCTGATCGACCCGCTCAGACTGCAGGCGGCCGGGGTCACGCTCGATGAGGTGTACGAGGCGGTGCGCCGCGGCACCGAGCTCATCGGCGGCGGCTACCTGGAGACCGCCACTCAGCGCATCGTCCTGCAGGCCCAGGCGCCGGGCGCTTCACCCGCAGCGCTCGCGCAGGCGGTAATCACCGTGCGCGACGGCGCGCCAGTGCGCCTCGGCGACGTCGCCACGGTGCAGGACGGGCCGGCGCCGCGCATCGGCGATGCGATGATCGGCGGACGCCCCGGCATACTCGTGGAGACCTCGACCCAGTTTGGCGCCAACACTCTCGAGGTGTCGTATGCGCTCGAGAACCGCCTCGCCACGCTCGCCCCCGCGCTCGCGGCGCAGGGTGTGCAATACCATCCGGCGCTCTTGCGGCCGGCGAGCTTCATCGAGAGCGCGATCGCGAAGCTGCGCAATTCCCTGTTGGTCGGCGCCGTGCTGGTGGTCGCGCTGCTGCTCGTCACGCTGCGTGACTGGCGCGGCGCGCTGATCTCGTTCAGCTCGATTCCGGTGTCGCTGCTCGCGACGGTGTGGTTTCTCATGAGCCGCGGCATCTCGCTCAATACGATGAGCCTTGGCGGGCTGGTCGTGGCCCTCGGGGTCGTCGTGGACGACGCGGTGATCGATGTCGAGAACATCACGCGCCGGCGGCGCGAGGCGCCGCCCGGCACTGACGGCCGCCAGCTCTTCATCGATGCATCGCTCGAGGTCAGACGCCCGGTGTTCTACGCCACCGCAGCGGTGGCCGTGGCGTTTCTGCCGATCTTCATGCTGTCAGGACTGCAGGGCTCGTTCTTCCGGCCGCTGGCGACGGCCTTCATGGTGGCGGTCGGCCTGTCGTTGCTGGTCGCCATGAGCGCCACGCCGGCGCTGTGCGCGCTCCTCATGGGCCGCTACGTGCCGCGACCGGAGGCGCCGTGGCTGCGCCGCTGCAAGGCGCTGCAGCAGCAGGCCATCGCCCGCCTGCATGCACGCCCGCTGCGGGTTCTCGCCACCGTGCTGGTGACGGGAGCCGCGGGCGCCGTGCTCCTGCCTACACTGGGTGCGCGGCTCCTGCCGGACTTCCGCGAGGACTACCTGATCGCCCACGCCGCCCTGCGCCCGGGCATCGCGCTCGAGGAGACCGCGCGCGTGGGCCGGCAGATCGCCGCACGCCTCGCGGCCATCCGCGGCGTTCGCAGCGTCGCCGAGCAGATCGGGCGCGCGGAGAACGGCCAGGATCCCGATGCGCCGAACAAGAGCGAGTTCGAGATCCGGCTCGATCGCTCGCAGGGACTCACGACCGAGCAACTCGACGCCAAGGTCCGCGCGGTGTTCGACGACTTCCCCAACCAGCTCGTCGAGATCTATTCAGTGCTCGTCGAACGCATCGGCGAGACCCTGTCCGGCGAAGGCGCACCGTTTTTCGTGAGCGTCTTCGGCCCGGATCTGGACGTGGACGATCGGGTGGCTGGCGAGATCGCCGCGGTGCTGCAGCGCCTGCCGCAAAGCGGCAACGTACGCCTCAAGGCACCGGCGCGTCAGGTGCAGCTGCGCGTGGCGCTGCGCCCGGACCGGCTGGTCCTGTACGGGCTGGAAGCCTCCGCCGTGCTGCGCACGGTCAATGCGGCATTCCACGGCGGCGCAGTCGCCGAGCTCACGCGGGCCGATCGCAGCGTCCCCGTGACCGTGCACATCGCAGGCCCCCGTCCCACCCCCCGCAACGTCGGCGACCTGCTGCTGCGCGGCCGTGACGGCGCGCTGGTGCCGCTGTCCGCCGTCGCCACGCTCGAGCTGGTGTCAGCGCGCAGCCTGATCGACCATGAGAGCGGACTGCGCCGCCAGATCGTCGTCGTCAATCCGAAGACTTCCGACCAGGCGGGCTACGCACGGGCGGCACGCGCGGCGGTGGCGGCGCAAGTGAAGCTGCCCCGCGACGTCTATCTGCGCTACGGTGGTGAAGCGCCCGCGGTCGCGGCGGCCGAAAAAGACCTGCTGCTGCATGCGCTCGCCGCCTTCGTGCTGATCGTGCTGCTGCTGGCGCTCGCCTTCGGCCGCACCCGCCACGTTCTGCTGGTGCTCGTCGCCCTGCCGAGTGCGCTGCTCGGCGGCGTGGCGGCCGTGGCGGTCACGGGAGACACGCTGTCCCTTGGAGCGATGGTGGGCTTCGTCGCCCTGTTCGGCATGGCGGCGCGCAACACCATCCTGCTCATCTCCCACTACGACCACCTGGTCACGGTCGAAGGACAGCCGTGGGGACTGGCGAGCGCGGCGCGCGGCGCGGCCGAGCGGCTCACGCCGGTCCTGCTCACGGCCTCGCTGACGGCGTTCGCCCTGTTACCGGTCGCAATTCAGCTGCGCCAGCCTGGGCACGAGATCGAGGGGCCGATGGCGGTCGTGATCCTGGGGGGGCTGGTCTCCTCGACCCTCGTCACTCTGGTTCTCATCCCGCCGCTCGCGGCCCGCTGGCTGCGCCCCGGCTGACCCGGGCCGCGGTGACAGCCATGCGCCAGGATTGCTCGGAGCGCGTGTGTCACATTCGACACGACTCTGTGGCGGGCGCGACGCTTTGCCGCCCGCCGGTGCGAGGATGGTTCCGCGCCTAAATGAACAAGCCTATGATAATCGGCCTTTCTTGCAGCGAGTCCGGCGCTGGCACGGCACCTGCTAGAGGAACACCGGTCGCAAGGCCACGTCGCGGCGTCACGCGGGAGGGTGCGCCGTCGCTGAGGGCGGGGCGCTCGGAGAATCTAACGATACAACTCGAATCGAGGAGACGGCGTATGCAATTCGATTCAAAGGGAAAGCTATGGAGGATGTTGGCAATCCTCGCACTCGGGAGCGGGTGCACCGCGGCGCTCAGTGACGAGGTCACCGACCGCGCCAAGGATCCCGATCTGTGGGCGGCGCCCGGCGGCGACCAGGCCCTGACACGGCACAGCCGGCTGAAGGACATCTCGACGGCGAACGTGAAGGGCCTGCAGATGGTCTGGTCGCAGTCCAGCGGAACCCTGCGCGGCCACGAGGGCCAGCCGCTGGTCGTCACCGTCGGCAACACTCCCATGATGTACATGGAGAGCGGCTGGCCGAACATCATACAGGCGCTCGACCTCACCGATCCGGACCATCCGCGAGAGGTGTGGAACTACAAGAAGGCTACCAATCGCGATGACTCGGCGGTGCCGCGCGCCTGCTGCGATACCGTCAACCGCGGGCCGTCCTATGCGGACGGCAAGCTGGTGTTCGGCACCCTCGATGGCTTCGTCATCGCGCTCGACGCGCGGACTGGCAAGGAGGTCTGGGTCGTCAAGCACGCCTACCCCGCCAAGGGCGAGACCATCACCCCGGCGCCGCTCATTGCCGACGGCAAGGTGGTCATCGGCTTCGGTGGCGATGAGTTCGCCGCCCGTGGTCGCCTGACCGCCTACGACCTCGCGAGCGGCCAGAAGGTCTGGGAGTGCCAGAGCACCGGCAGCGACAAGGACGTGTGCCTGACGCCGGCCACCAACAAGGCGCACCCGGAATACGGCAAGGCCGGGTCGGATGTCGGTATCCACAGCTATCCCGGTGACGAGTGGCAGCGCGGCGGCGGGGCGATGTGGGGCTTCTACAGCTACGATCCGGAGCTGCACCTCGTCTATGCCTCGACCGGCAACCCCGGCCTGTGGAGCCCGTCCTATCGCTGCAGCGAGAAGACCCACGAGGCCTGCAACACGGGTAAGCAGGACAACAAGTGGTCGATGTCGATCTTCGCGCGCAAGCTCGAGACGGGTGAGGCGGTCTGGGTGTACCAGATGACGCCGTTCGACCAGTGGGACTACGACGGCATCAACGAGAACATGCTCGAGGACCTGACGGTCGACGGCAAGGCTCGCAAGGTGCTCGTCCACTTCGACCGCAACGGCTTCGCCTACGTGCTCGACCGCACCGACGGCACGCTGCTGCGCGCCAACAAGTACGTGACGACGAACTGGGCGGAGAAGGTCGACATGAAGACCGGTCGCCCGATCAAGGTGAAGGAGCATTCACCGTTCGCTCCCGGCGGCAACACGCAGGCTTGCCCGTCGGCCATGGGCGGCAAGGACCAGCAGCCGTGTGCGATCGACCCGACCGAGCCCGGCATGGCGTACTGCCCGACCAACAACTGGTGCATGGAAGACGAGCCCCAGGAGCGCTCGCATACGCAGCAGGGCACGGTGTACGTGTTCGCCAACGTGTACATGTACCCCGAGAAGCCCGGCATCACCGGTAAGTTCAAGAAGTTCAACTTCCTCACCGGGGAGACGGTGTGGGAAATCCCGGACCCGTATCCGAACTGGGGCGGAGCGCTGGTCACCGACGGGGGCCTCGCGTTCTACGGCAGCCTGAACGGCGACTTCCGCGCCGTCGACCGTGCCTCGGGGGAGGTGCTGTGGCAGCGTCGCCTGGGCTCGGGCATCATCGGGAACCCGATCACCTACAAGATCGCAGGCAAGCAGTACGTGTCGGTGTGGAGCGGCATAGGCGGCTGGATCGGGTTGCCGGTGACCGCGGGCCTGGACCTCAGCGACAAGTTCGGCGCCATCGGTGCAACCGCCATGACCAAGGCGGCGAACCTCGACAAAATCCCGATGGGCGGAACTCTTTACACGTTCCGTGTCGAATGAGCATGGTGAGGGCAAGTTGAGTTGGGAAGCGCCCGGTCTTTCAGACCGGGCGCTTCATTTCGGGCCGCGACTCAAGTCGCGGCCCGGCACCTTGGGGGCAGGCGATGGTGTGGAAACGGGCGGCGATGCTGGCGCCTGCCTCGCTGGCGATACTCGCGGCGAGCGCGGCAGTTGCGGGGCGCACCGGCCCCCTGCGCGTGTGCGCGGACCCGGGCAACATGCCGTTTTCCAACAACCGCGGCGAGGGCATCGAGAACAAGATCGCCGAGGTGCTCGCCCGCAACCTCGGCACGTGGGTGCAGTACTACTACCGGCCCGGCATCGAGCGGGGCATGACGCGCACGACCTTGTACGCCGAGGAGTGCGACGTGATGTTCGACATGCCGGTGGACAGCGAGCGTGTACTGGTCACCACGCCGTTGTATCGCACGACCTTCGTGCTCGCCTCGCGCAGCGATCGCGGCATCACCATCAGGAACCTCGACGATCCGCGCCTGAAGAGGCTCAAGGTCGGCGTCTACCAGACCTCGGCGATCCGCCAAGCGCTCGCCGACCATGACGTACGCAACGTCTCGATCCACTACCTCAGCCACGACGCGGACCTGGTGCCGGAGGATCAGCCGGCCTACCAGGTGCAGGAGGTGGTGGACGGCAAGCTCGATATCGCCGCCGTGTGGGGGCCGTTCGCCGGCTACTACAAGGTGATGAAGCACGCACCGATCGCCCTGCAGCCGGTCAACCTCATGGAAGACGCCGTACCGCTCGAGTACGACCTGGCGGTCGCGGTGCGCACGAGCGACAAGGACCTGCAGGCGCAGCTGGACCGCGCGCTGCACGCCGAGCGTGAGGCGATCCGTTCCATCCTCACCGACTTCGGCGTCCCCCTGGTTCGTTGCGATGCCTGTCTCGTCAGCGGCGACCTGCCTTCGCACGGACCCTATGCACAACCGAAGCGCGTGCCGGAGTCCGCGAGTGGCACACCGACCGTCAGCGTCGCGCAGCTCAACGACTGGCTGGCACATGGCGCGAACCTCAACGTCGAGCTCAACAACGCGGTGCTGGCCGGCGACCGGGTGCGCATCGCCTACCTGCTCGATCGGAAGCACGCACCGATCGACGCCCTGGACCTGCAGGGTGAGACCGCGCTGCAGGTCGCCATCCGCCAGAAGTCGCAAGCCCTGGTCCGCTACCTGATCGCGCACGGTGCCGGGGTGGCGGTTCCCGACCGCGACGGCTGGACGCCCCTCATGACGGCCGCGTGGGTGAACGACGGCCCGATTGTCACCCTGCTGGCCAGGCAGCACGCAGACCCTGACGCCGCCGGCGCGGGTGAGCTCACGCCGCTGGGCATCGCCTTGAGCGGCGGCAAGGATGCAGCCGCGCTGGCACTCATCGAGGCGGGGGCTGACGTCAATCGCCCGGTGGGGGCGGGCGGGTACACGCCGCTCATGCTGGCGGTCGCCCAGCATTCCAGGACCGCCGCCCAGGTGCTACTCAAACGGGGAGCGGACGTGAATGCCCGCAATCAGGGCGGCATCACGGCGCTCATGATCGCGGCGGCCGCCAACCAGCCGGAGCTCGTCGCACTGCTCGTCCAGGCGGGTGCGAACGTGGAGGCCCGCAGCGAGACCGGCGAGACGGCGCTGTCGATTGCGCGGGCGAGGGATTATCAGGCGGTGATGAAGCTGCTCGAGCAGCAGCCCTCGCCGGCGAGCTGACGCAGACGCACGTCCCGCGCGCCTCACTGTGATCGCCGATGAAGGGGTGGGTCTTTGAATGCGCGCACTGCTCGGCTGTATCTTCCTGCTCGCGTTCCCGGCCCTGAACGCCGACGAGCCCCAGGCGCCGCCGGCGCAGCTACCAGCGCCGCCCCAATCACCACCGGCGCAACCGCCCCCCCCGGCCCCCGCCAACACCCTGAAGCCCGCGGATCGCGTCGAGGCGACGCCCAAGGGGCAGCTGAAGAATCCCTACACCGACGACAACGCGGCGATCGTGGAGGCCGGGCACAAGCTGTACATGCGCTACGGCTGCAACGGCTGCCACGGCGGCAATGGAGGCGGTGGCATTTGCCCGCCTCTGATCAACGACGCCTGGGTGTATGGCGGGGATGACGACACGCTCTTCCGGCTGGTTACGCTCGGCAGTGACGTACTGCAGAGCAAGGGCTACAGCCGCATCGCCCAGGAGAACGTGGTCGCGCCCATGCCGCCGATGGGCCTGATCGTAGCGACCGACGACGAGCTGTGGCGGATACTCGCCTTCGTCCGTTCCAACTTTCACGGGGCGCCGGAGAACAAGTTCGGCCAGCCGCCTGAAGCGGTGTCGCCCACTCGCTAGTGGCCGCGCCTTGTGCGCCAGATCTGGCATCCTGTGGCACGCGCGGCGCACGCCGCTCACGTGCCGCGCACCGCGGCCGCGCGCGAAGCTGCGGCAAGTCACTGCAGAGAAAGGAGGTTCCCGGCCGCGCGGGCGCTGGCACGCGGAATGCTAGTAGCTAAGCGCTGGCGCACCACTCATCCGAGCGAGGAGATCCCACAGTGAAATCCAGAGCCGCGGTCGCCTGGGCTGCCGGCCGGCCATTATCGATCGAGGAAGTGGACGTGGCCGCCCCCAAGGCCGGCGAGGTCCTGGTCAAGATCGTCGCGACCGGGGTCTGCCACACCGACGCCTTCACACTGTCCGGGCGCGACCCGGAGGGTCTGTTCCCTGCGATTCTCGGCCACGAGGGCGGAGGCATCGTCCAGGAGGTGGGAGCCGGTGTCACGAGCGTGCGGGCCGGCGACCACGTGATCCCTCTTTACACACCCGAATGCGGCGAGTGCAAGTTCTGCCGCTCAGGGCGGACCAATCTGTGCCAGAAGATCCGCGCCACGCAGGGCAAGGGACTCATGCCCGACGGCACCACGCGCTTCTCCACGGGAGGCAAACCCGTGCTGCACTACATGGGCACGAGCACCTTCTCGGAGTACACGGTGCTGCCCGAAATCGCGGTCGCGAAGGTGAATGCACGGGCGCCGCTCGACAAGGTCTGTCTGCTCGGCTGCGGCATCACCACCGGCATCGGCGCGGTGCTGAACACCGCCAAGGTGCGACCGGGCTCCTCCGTCGCGGTGTTCGGGCTGGGGGGCATCGGCTTGTCGGTGGTGCAGGGGGCGGTGATGGCCAAGGCCGGGCGAATCATCGGCGTCGACACCAACCCCGAGAAATTCCCGATGGCCCGATCGCTCGGCGCCACCGATTGCATCAACCCCAAGGACCACAACCTGCCCATCCAGCAGGTCATCATCGACATGACCGACGGCGGGGTCGACTACTCCTTCGAATGCATCGGCAACGTGAGCGTCATGCGCTCCGCGCTCGAGTGCTGCCACAAGGGCTGGGGGGAGTCGATCATCATCGGCGTCGCGGGCGCGGGCGAAGAGATCCATACCCGCCCGTTTCAGCTGGTCACCGGCCGCGTGTGGCGCGGCTCGGCGTTCGGCGGCGTGAAGGGCCGCTCGCAGCTGCCCGGGTTCGTAGAGCGCTACCTCGGCGGGGAGATCAAGATCGACCAGATGGTCAGCGAGGTGCTGCCGCTCGAGGAGATCAACCGGGCGTTCGACCTGCTGCACGAGGGCAAGGTCATTCGCTCCGTCATCCGCTTCTGAATCGGAGCTTCAACTTTGGCGGGACGCGTCGAAAACCGGCGGTTACGCACTGCAGCAATGCGCGGTGCTGTCGGCGACGGGCCGTTTGCAGTAGCCTCTCGCATGGAGCACTCATGTCACGGATGGGTGAGAATGCTCAGGGCGCCGACGCAGGGGGGCCCGGACGAGCGTTCGGGGGACGCCACCATGCAAACGCGATTGAGCACCCAGAGCCACGCGGACCTGATTCGCAGTGTCATCGCCGGACACCGGGCGGGGCTGCCGATCGATGAGGTCATACGGCGCTCGTGGAGCCGCTGTCTCACGACCTACGCGCTGGACCCCTATCAGAGCAAGCGGCCGAACAGCGTCGAGCATGCCGACCTGCTGGCACGCAGGCAGCGCATCGGCGCCGTGCTGCCGATTGCGCGCATCGAGATGGAAAGCCTCGGCAAGCTCCTGCTGCACTCCCAGTACAGCATCATGCTGACCGATCGCGATGGCGTCATCCTCAGCTACGTCGGCGATCCCGGTTTTGCGGCCACGGCGCGCCGCTGCGGGTTCCGCGAAGGCGTAGTGTGGAGCGAGCAGGAACTGGGCACGAACGGCATGGGGACCTGCCTGACGACGCAACGGCCGATCGTCATACACCGCGCCGAGCATTTCCTCGCCCAGAACATCCAGCTGACCTGCTCCGCGGCCCCGATCTTCGACATGCGCGGGCAGCTGCTCGCCGCGCTGGACATTTCGGGCGCTTCCGCCAATGCGCAGACCCATACGCTGGCGCTGGTCGACATGGCGGCGCAGAACGTGGAGAACCGCGCACTGCTCAGTGCGTGCCGGGACTACTACGTGCTGCGCTTCCACCGCTGTGCGGAATTCGTCAGCACGCCGGGGGAGGGCGTGGTCGCCTTCGATGAGGCGGGCACCATCAAGGGCGCCAACCGCAGTGCGCTGGAGCTGCTGAGATTTCGCGATCACGAGGCCCTGTGCGGGCAGCGCGTGGACCGCGTCTTCGAGACCCCCCTCGCGACCCTGCTGCAGCTGGCCGCGCGCCACAGGTTCCGGCCCGAGCCCCTGCCGTCGCCCTTGGGAAGGCGGCCGTGGTTCGCGATGGTGCAGGCGCCGGTGGAATCGCAGCGCCGCGCGCTCCCTTCGGCCGGCACTGCCGGGAGCGCGGCCGGCATTGCGCGCACGGCGGAGTCGGACCCCTTGCAGTGCCTGCAGTCCACCGATCCGGTGATGCAGCAGAGCGTGCAAGTCCTGCGCCGCGTCATCGATCGGGACATCTCGGTGCTGTTGCTCGGGGAAACCGGCACCGGCAAGGGGTACTGCGCGCGCGCCATCCATGCCGCCAGCCGCCGCGCCGAGAAGCCGTTCCTGTCGGTGAACTGCGGCGCCATCCCCGAGCCGCTGATCGAGAGCGAGCTGTTCGGCCACAAACCCGGCGCGTTCACCGGCGCCGCCCGCGACGGCAGCGTGGGCCGCATCCTGCAGGCAAACGGCGGCACGCTGTTCCTCGATGAGATCGGCGACATGCCGCTGCCACTGCAGGCGCGCCTCCTGAACGTCATCGAGGACCGCGAGGTGCTGCCGCTGGGTGGAACCAAGGCGATTCCGGTCGATGTGCGCATCATCAGCGCGACACAGCACGATCCCGTGGAGCTGATCGCCAAGGGGCAGTTCCGCGACGACCTGTACTATCGCCTGAACGGCATCACCGTGCGCATGCCCCCGGTGCGCCAGCGCGCGGATATCCCGGATCTGATCCGCAAGCTGGTGCGCACGGAAGCCGGAACCGAGAACGCGGTTGACATCGATGTGGCGCTGCTCGAGCGACTGGCCAGGTATTCCTGGCCGGGCAACGTACGCCAGCTGCGCAACGTGGTGCGCACGATGCTGGCGCTGCGCAGCAGCAATCGCCTGACGCTCGCGGATTTCAACGACAGCTGGCTCACCGGCGCCACGCGCCCCGAGGAGCCGACGATGGAGTCCGGCAGCCCGGCCGAAGCAGACGTCGAGAACGTGCTCGGCAGCGCCGAATGCGACGCGCTGCGCCGGACGCTCGAAGCGTTCCACTGGAACATCAGTGCCGCGGCCTCGCGCTTGCATCTCAGCCGGCGAACGCTGTACCGCAAGATGCACCGGCATGGGCTGGCACGCGCGGTGCCGACAGGGCTCGCGATAGTGGCTCGCGAGCGCGAGGCGACTCATGACGAGGGCGGCGCACGGGCGCCGCCGAAAGGCCCGGCCGACGCGGGCCAGTAAACGCTGGCGAAGCGGGTTTTCATGGCGGAACTTTCAAGCGAGGCAGGACTTATGGCAGTTTCAATTCACCCCTCCGTTGACAACGGCGTAAAGAAGGGTAATCCCAATTTCGCCGGCGGCACCCTGACCTGCAAGTGCGCCCAGATGCCGGTCACGGTCAGCATCGGGGCGAACGTGGCGTTCAATCATGCGTGCGGCTGCACCAAGTGCTGGAAGCCCAAGGGCGCGCTCTTTTCGGTGGTCGCGGTGGTGGCGCGGGACAAGCTCGCGGTCACGGCCAACGGCCAGAAGCTCAAGATCGTCGACCCGAGTGCGACGATCCAGCGCTACGCCTGTACCGGATGCGGCGTTCACCTGTACGGCCGCATCGAGAACAAGGGCCACCCGTTCCATGGGCTCGACTTCATTCACGTCGAGCTGTCGAAGGAGAAGGGCTGGGAAGAGCCGCGGTTCGCAGCGTTTGTCTCCTCGATCATCGAGTCCGGTGCCAAGCCCGAGCAGATGGGCGCCGTGCGCGCGCGGTTGAAGGAGCTCGGTCTCGAGCCCTACGACTGCCTGTCGCCGGCGCTGATGGACCTGATCGCAACGCATACCGCCAAGGCGAAGGGCGTGCTCGCGGCCTGAGCGCGAGGGCGCGGCGCCCCTCGCTCGAGGCGCCGTGCGCTCAGGTGCAACGGGTCAGAACGTCCCGGCGACGGAGAACGGCCGCCGGCCGGTGGCGTCCGGGGAGCCGAGATAGCGGATGTTGTTGACGAGCTCGGGCGTGGCGCCGGCGCGCGCCGCGACCAGCCCCTCGAGCTCGAAGCCCGGCTGACGCGTCAGGCGCAGCGTGCCCTCGACGGCGAGTGGGCCGTCGAGGTCGCGCAGTTTGCCGGTCGGCTCGCCCGGGCCTCCGGGGAAGGTCACCAGGTAACTGCCCAGCGGCGTCGCCGCACCTGAGCGATCTTCCAGGTCACGCGCCTCGATGCGCCCCTGAAGCGCGGTGATGACGCCGTGCTCGAACTGCGCCAGCGCGAGATCCAGGTGCGCGCGGCCGTGCAGAGCCGCCGGGAGCCCCGGGATCAGCGCCGGATCGAGCGGCAGGTCGGCGCGCGCCTGGCGTACCGTGACGCGCTGGCCGAAGCGAAGCTCCACCTCCGCATCGAGGTTGCCCGCGCCGCGCGTGACAGCGATGTGGGCGGCGAGCTCACCGAGCAGCAGCCGCCCCGGGTGCAGCTCCCAGCTGACATCCCCTACCGGCGTGCGCTGCACCGTGAGGGCGGTGCAGACTCCGCTCCACAGCGAGCCATCGACGCCGGCGCAGGAGGCGCCGCGCACGCCGCCCGCCGGGATGATCCAGGCAGCCGGCATGCGGGCGAGGAGAATGGCCGCAAAAGCGACCGCCGCCAGCAGTGCGATCCAGATTCCTCGCCTCACTTCAACCCGAATGCAGGACGATGGCGGCGTTCACCAGCCCGGGCGTATCGGTCTTTTCAATGGTGGCCGACTCCACGCTGACGCCGTTCTGCTGGGCGAGACGGGCGAGCCAGCCGACCAGGCTGTCGAAGGGCGCCTTGGCGAGCCGTACCGACAGGCTCCCGGGACCGCCCGGTTCGCTGCCCTCGAGCGCGCCCGCCAACCCGGACTCGCGCGCCGAACGGTCGATGATCACCAGCAGCGATTCACCCGTGGACGCCGGCGGTGGCGCCGAGGCGGCGAGCTCGAGGGCGACGCCCTGCATCCAGGTCAGGTCGGCGCGCTTGCGGGCAAGCCGCTCGTGCGCATGCGCGACGCTGCGATCGAGGGGAATCACCACGCCGAAGACGAGGATCGCCGCCGCGAGCGCGAGGCCCCCCAGAGCCAAGCGCCGCTCGCGCTCGGGAAGGGCCGCGATGGAATCGAGCGACAGTGAATGGAGCGCCAGCTTCATGGCTTCAGTCCCTAGGTGCCGCCGGCGCGCACCTGGATGTGTCCCTCGTAGCCCGAGGGGGCGTTGCCGCCGCCCGTGAGGTCGGCCTGCCAGCCGCTGTTGCGCAGCGCCTGGCTGACGCGGTCGAGACTCGCGGCATCCGGAGCGGAGAGTTTCATGTCGAGCGCGCCGCCGTGAAACTGCAGAGCCTGCACGCTCATGCCGGGAGTGGCATCGCGCGCCTGCGCCAGCGCCTGCAGCGCGGGCAGCAGCCCGCCGCCGGCCCCGCGCGCCGTGTTCAGGCGCTGCTCCATGCGGCGGCGTGCATCGAGGGTGTTCGGATCGCCGGGCATGGCCGCGTGGAAGGTGTCGCGAATCGAAGCATCGAGCTGGCGCTCGCGATTCTTCAGCAGCTGCAGCTCGCCGATCTTGCCCGCGAGGTGCAGGCTGACGAGAGACATGAGCAGGATCGCCGCCACCCGCCAGGCCTTGAGTCCGACCGCGCGCGCGGCCGTCGGCGCGTAGCTGCCCTGCAGCAGGTTGATCGGCGTCGCCGCCGGCAGTTGCTGCGCGAACAGCGCCAGGGGTCCGCCGGTGAGCAGCTGGATCTTGATGCCGTCGAATCGGGCGCGCGCCGCTTCGATCTGCGCGGAATGCCGCTGCCACTCCGCCGCTCCGGTGTACAGAATGAGGCCGCGCGCGCCGCTCGGCGGCGCCTGCGCGCCTGACTGCGCGATCTCGAGCGCTTCCCCCAGCGCATCCGCGGGCAGCGTCACCGGGCAGGCGCCGGGCGAGCGTACCAACACCGCGTCCTCTTCCAGCAGCACCACCGCCTGGCCCGGATTGTGCGGCAGCAGCTCGCTGTCGGCGTAGATCGCCTCGGGCTCGAGGCCGCTCGCGCGCAGGGTCGCCAGCCACTCATCGAGCAGTGCGCGCGCTACCACTGCGACCGGCGCGCGCGCGGAGTCCCCGGCACGCTTGCCGATGGCGAAATGCAGATCGTCGATGTCATCGGCCAGCTGCTCTTCGAGCGCGTACGGCACGAGCTGCTGCAGCTTCGCGCCGGCCTTGACCGGGATCTCCGGCTCCGCCAGCAGCACATCCGCGCCGGGCACCAGTGCGCACACGCGCCGTCCCGGGGCGCGCGCGGCCGCGAGCGTCAACGGACCGCTTTGCGCAGGACCTGCCGGCGCACCGCGCGCATCGGCGATGAGCCAGGATGCCGGTTCCCCGGCGGCGCGTGGCAGGCGCAGCAGCAGCCAGTCAGCCATGGGCGGATACCGTCATATCATCAGTCGGGCGTGAAGCTGCGCAGGATGGGACGCACGCTGCTCTGATCCTGATACAGAAGACTGTACAAGTTGAATTCCGCGCTGCCAATAGTGATGAAACTCGTCAGGCGGAAGTAGCTCGAGACCTGCGCGATCTTCGGCCGCACCTCGGCGAGCAGCTTCGGATCCGCAAAGGCCGCCTCGTAGTCGCGCTGCGTGGGGAAGCAGCCGGGGGCGTTGGCGCGGTTCTTCGCCAGGGAATCCGCATCGGAGCTGAAGTCCTGATGCCCGAGATACGCATCCAGCACCAGTGCGGGCGCCGTGCACAGGTTGACCGGCGTGTCAAAGGGGAGCGCCGTGACATAGGGCGCGAGCTTCAGGTAGCGATCGCGGCCGAAGTCCGGCAGCGCGAGCAACTCGCTCACGCTCGTGATGTAGCGGTTGGCTGTCCGGTACGGCGGCGTCTGGCCCATGTAGACACTGTCCTCCGCGCCATCCGGCACCGATGGGGTGATGTTCCCGTCGATCCAGTCGACGATGTAACCTGCCCATTTCGTCTCCACGCCTGCCATCGCCAGCAGCAGCGTGAAGGCCTGCAATTGCACCGGGTCCGCCGTGGTGTCGTTCTTCACCAGGTTGTTGAGGTTGAATCGTCCCTGCAGGTCCTCGAGCGAGGCCTCGAGCATCACGCCCGGAACCACCTCGATGGGTCCGATGGGCTTGGCCCAGCCCTGCCCGGGATAGGTATGGTCCTTGTCGTTCTGCCGTATCTGGCGCAGGCCGTAGGCGGCGAGCGCCTCGGCTCCCTGGGCGATGAGCAGCGCCTGATCGAAGGCATAGGTCGCGGTGCCCCGCCGCGCGCTCAGCGCGTTCTCGTACGCCACCGCGGCGGCGATGATGGTGCCGAGCGCGACCAGCAGGATCGCCACCAGCAGCGCAATGCCGCGCTGGCCGCGCGGCGCACGGCCAGGGTGGCGCGAGCGCTGCGGGACGCCATTCACCCGGCGATCTCGATGATGCGCACGATCTTGCCCCAGTCCTCGGTGTCGAGTGTGATCTCCACCGCCAGCGGACGCTGACGCAGGGTCCATTCCTGCTGCTGGATCACCGCGGTGCCCGGCGGCCATTGCTCCTGCCACTGATGGGACTGGTCGAGATATCGCAGGGTCATCGCCTTGACGTGTGTCATCAGGTTGCGCTTGCTCGTCGTGCTGGCGAGCGTGGGATCGAGGACGTTCCAGTACTCGCGCCGCAGTGTTCCGTTCTCCAGGAAATACGCCACGCGCTGCAATCCCGGGCGCTGCAGCCCGACCGGGTTCGCCCAGCCACCGCGGGTGAGGGCGACGATCGGCTGCGCGCCGGGAACCGAGCCTTGCAGCGCAGGCTGCGCCGGCTCGTCCCCGACGGCCTGACGCACCGGACGCGGGGCGAGCTGCACGAAGTCCTGTTCCAGCACGCGCACCGCCGTTTGCAGCTCGAGCAGGTGCGCCTGTTGTTGCTGGAGCGAGTCGCGGCTGGTGGCCGCCTGGCTGATGGCGCCGTACCCCATGGCGAACATGACCGCCGCGATGAACAGCGCCACCAGGAGCTCGAGCAGCGTGAACCCGCGGCCTGCGGCGCTCACCGCGACCCCCGTGGATTTTGGGTGCCGGGGCTGGCGGCCAGCCCGCTGAGAGTCTGGGTGCCCCAGGGGGGCTGGAAGCCGTTAGGCGTCCCGACCGCATCGCCCCAGATGCCACTCACCGTGGTGAACCAGCCGCTGTCATCACCCGCCTTGACGTCCGCGGGGCGCACACTGATGTCGATACGCTCCACTCCCGGCACCTCGGTGGCCACCACTTGCTGGCGCCAGTGCCAGCTGCGGCCGGCAAAGTCGCTGTCGCCGTCGGTGTTGCCGGTGGAGGGCTGTTGGCCGGACAGGCGCAGGCTCGCGATCTGATTGAGGGCCACCCACTGGGCGAGGGTCTTGTCGCGCAGGTAGGAGAGCGTGTTCGCCGAGGAGGTCAGTGCACCCATGACCGCCGCCATGCCGATCGCGACGATCGCCAGCGCCACCAGCACCTCGATGAGCGTAAAGCCGTCGCGGCGGGCGCGCCTCACGGCTTCCCCTCCACCATGGGCTGCTCGATCACCTGACCCTGATCGTCCTGCGTGAGGGTGACGCTGCGCGCACCGCCGTCGCGCTCCACCGTGGCGGCGAAGCTCGTCAGATCGCCATTCGAGAAGATCATGACCTGCGGAGTCTTGTCCTTGGCATCCGCCGGACGGGTCAGCACGATCGGGCGCGCCTCCACGGTGAGTCTGACGCCCAGCCCGTCGGGGAGCTTGCGCGCGCCGAGCGCATCGTCCTCGAACACGCTGCGCCAGCTCGCGCGGCGCATGTCATAGGTGAGGAACTCGTAGCCATCGTCCTGGAACAACACCCCGTACTCGCGGGTCTGCAGCTCCGCCTGCTCGCGCGCGTAGGTGAACAGCGCGAGCAGCCGATCGCTCTCTTTTTCCAGCTCCCGGTCGCGTCCCGTCAGGCTGACCGACAGCAGCACGCCGGCGGAGATCACCCCGATGATGAGGACGACGACCAGCATCTCGACCAGCGTGAAGCCGGCCCTTTGAGCGCACCCGCGTTGCATCGTGCTGCGGCTCTAATCGCCGAGATTCCAGTTGCCGATATCGGCGTTGATGCCATCGCCCCCGGGCTGGCCGTCTGCGCCCAGGGTGTACAGGTCGTACGCCTTGCCGTGCGTGCCGGGGAACGTGTACAGATAGGGGTTCCCCCAGGGGTCCTTGCTGGTGCGCTCCAGGTAGCCCCCGGGCCTCCAGTGCCTGACGGTGGGATCGGTGGGCTGCTGCACCAGTGCCGTGAGGCCCTGCTCGGAGCTCGGATACTTCGAGTTGTCGAGGTAGTACATGGACAGTGCCGCCTCCAGCGCCCGGATGTCCTCCCTCGCCTTGGCGACGTTTGCCTTGTCCACATTACCCATGAGGCTCGGAACGATGAGCGCCGCGAGCAGGCCGATGATGATGACGACCACCATGATCTCGATGAGGGTGAAGCCGCGCGCACGCCGTGCGCCGGGACGTCTGCTACCCTCGCAAGCGATGTTATTCATGCGCTGCGTGTCCGGGCGGTGCTGCCGCCGTTGAGGCAAAAACGGGTCGGAATCATAGAGCAAATGGGGTCGAACGGCCTGTGAAGCCCGCGCTCAGCGTGCTCCGGTCTCTCAATTGCGACGGCCGCCGGGGGCTGGCGCTGCTCGGCGCCTGCGCCGTGCTGCTGTTGGCCGCGCTCACCGGGGAGGCGGGTCGGGCGCTGCTGCGCTATGAGCGCGGAGCGCTCGCGGCCGGGCAGTGGTGGCGGCTGCTGACGGCCCACGTGGTGCATCTGGATATCCGGCACGCGCTGCTGAACAGTCTGGGGCTCGCTCTGCTGTGGGCGCTGTTCGCCCGCGACTACTCCCCGCGCCAGTGGGGGGCCGTAGTGCTGGGCGCGATGGCGGCCATCGACGCAGGGCTGTGGCTGTGCGATTCGACCCTTCTGTGGTACGTCGGTTCCTCCGGCGCCCTGCACGGGGTGATGGCGGCGGGTGCCCTGGCGCACGTGCGTCGCGGGCAGCGCGACGGGTGGGTGCTGGCGGGGCTGCTCGCGATGAAACTGGCTTACGAGCACTGGCTGGGGGCGCTGCCGTTCTCCGGGCTCGACACGGTGGTGGTGAGTGCGCACCTGTACGGGGCGATCGGGGGCACCGCCGTGGCCGGGTTCCTGAGGCCCCACAGAGCGCCGCTATAATTTCGGCCCCGGGCTTCGGAAGGTAGTGCATGTCCTTTGCGTTCGTGTTCCCCGGCCAGGGCTCGCAGTCGGTCGGGATGCTCGGGGCGCTCGCCACCGCGGACAGTGCCGTTCGCGCCACCTTCGACGAGGCTTCCCGAGTGCTCGGCTTTGATCTGTGGAAGCTCGTGAGCGAAGGTCCGGAGGAGGCGCTCAACGCCACCGAGCGCACACAGCCGGCAATGCTCGCAGCCGGAGTGGCGGTCTGGCGCGTGTGGCGCGCGCGCGGCGGCGCGCTGCCGGAGGTGGTCTGCGGTCACAGTCTCGGGGAATTCACCGCGCTCGTGTGTGCGGAAAGCCTGTCGTTTGGCGCCACGGTGGAGCTGGTGCACTTCCGCGGCCAGGTGATGCAGGAGGCCGTGCCGGCCGGGAGCGGTGCGATGGCGGCCATCATCGGCCTGGACGATGAGGCGATCGAGGCGGCGTGCCGGGAAGCCGCGCAAGGGGCCGTCGTGGAAGCGGCCAATTTCAACGGCGCGGGGCAGGTGGTCATCGCCGGTGAGAAGGCGGCGGTGCAGCGCGCGATCGAGGCCGCCCGGGCACGCGGAGCCCGGCGCGCGGTGGCGCTGCCGGTGAGCGTGCCCTCGCACACCAGCCTCATGCGCGGCGCGGCCGAGCGCCTCCGGGAGCGGCTGCGCTCCCTCGAGGTGCGCGCACCGCGTATCCGCTACGTGAGCGCGGTCGATGCGAGCGCGCACGAGCGCCCCGAGGAGATCCGCGAGCTGCTGGTGCGGCAGCTGTCGAGCCCGGTGCGCTGGTCGGACACCCTGCGCGCAGTGACCGCGGGCGCGATCGCGCAGGTGATCGAATGCGGGCCGGGCAAGGTGCTCACGGGCCTGAACCGCCGTATCGAGCGGCGCGCGGACCTGGATTTTCTGGCGCTGGAGGACCCGGCCTGCATCGAGGCCGCACTCGCGTCGACCCGAGGGGGTTCCCATGCTTGAGAACGAAATCGCACTCGTCACCGGGGCCTCGCGCGGCATCGGGCACGCCATCGCGCTCACCCTCGGAGGGGCCGGCGCGCGGGTGATCGGCACCTCCACCAGCGCCGAAGGCGCCGCACGTTTGAGCGCCACGCTCGCGTCGCATCGATGCAACGGGCGCGGCGCGGTGCTCGATGCCGGGGACGCCGCCTCGGTCGACGCCTTGATGGGAGAGCTCGAGGGCGCCGGTGAGCTGCCGACGATCCTCGTCAACAACGCTGCCGTCACGCGCGACTCGCTGCTGCTGCGCATGAAGCCCGAGGACTGGGAGGCGGTCATCACCACCAATCTCACGGGTGTGTTTCGCCTGTCCAAGGCGTGCGTGCGGCGCATGATGAAGGAGCGGCGCGGCAGGATCGTCAACCTCACCTCGGTGGTGGGTGTAACGGGCAACCCCGGACAGGCCAACTATGCCGCGGCCAAAGCCGGACTGCTGGGATTCACCAAGTCACTCGCCCGGGAGCTCGCCTCGCGCGGTATTACGGTGAATGCCGTAGCCCCCGGCTTCATCGATACCGACATGACACGCGCGCTGAACGAGGCGCAGCGCGCCGCGCTCGTCGGGCAGATCCCCATCGGCCGGCTCGGGACCCCCGCGGATGTGGCCGGCGCGGTCCTGTTCCTGGTCTCACCCCAGGCGACCTACATCACCGGGGAGACCCTGCACGTCAACGGCGGCATGTACATGCCGTAGGGGAGGGGCGTTGGACGCACGCCACAAGTGCGGCGGCCGCGACGGCGAGCGCGCGGAACCGGCGGTCAGTTTCGTCAGTAAAAACAATCACTCGCACCGGCGGCGGGCGAGTGGCAGCCCCAAGGGTGTTCCCCTACAATACCGCGCCCGCTACCGGCCTCGCGAGGCGAAGGGCGGGGCAGCCCCTTCATGAAGCCTACATAAGGACCCATCGCTAATGAGCACAGTTGAGCAGCAGGTCAAAGCCATCGTTGCCGAACAGCTGGGCGTCAAACAGGAACAGGTCACGAGCGATGCCTCGTTCGTCGACGACCTGGGAGCCGATTCACTCGACACGGTCGAGCTGGTCATGGCCCTCGAGGAGGAATTCGAGATCGAAATCCCGGATGAGGACGCCGAGAAGATCACAACCGTCCACCAGGCCATCGACTACATCAACGAGCGCCGCAGCAAGTCCTGATTCCACACCGGGCGCGATCCAGGTAGCGTGTGAGCAAGCGCCGTGTCGTCGTAACGGGCCTTGGAGTGGTGTCCCCGGTCGGGAGCACCGTTCAATCGGCATGGGATGCCATCCTGCGCGGGCAGAGCGGCATCGGTCCGGTGACGCGCTTCGACGTGTCCGCGTTTCCGGTGCGCATCGGCGGGCAGGTGCGCGATTTCGACGTCAGTCAGTACATCTCGAGCAAGGAAGCCCGCCGCATGGACGAGTTCATGCAGTACGGCGTGGCTGCCGGAGTGCAGGCGGTCGGCGACGCCGGGATCGACTTTGCCAAGTGCGATCCGGCGCGCTGCGGCGCGGTATGCGGTGCCGGCATCGGTGGCCTGTGGACCATCGAGACCGAGTACAGCGAGTACCTGAAGGCGATGAGCCCGCGCAAGATCTCGCCGTTCTTCGTCCCCGCGACCATCATCAACATGATCGCCGGGCACCTCTCGATCCGTTACGGCCTGAAGGGCCCGAATCTGGGCGTGGTGACCGCCTGCACCACCTCGACGCACGCCATCGGCCTAGGGATGCGCACCATCCAGTACGGCGATGCGGACCTGATCATCGCGGGCGGCGGGGAAATGGCCACCACGCGCTGCGGGCTGGGGAGCTTCGGGCAGGCGAAGGCGCTCTCCACGCGCAACGACGCTCCCACCGAGGCGAGCCGCCCGTGGGACCAGGAGCGCGACGGCTTCGTGCTGAGCGATGGGGGCGGCGCGATGCTGCTGGAGGAGCTGCAGCACGCGCGCCGGCGCGGGGCGCGCATTTACGCGGAGCTGGTGGGCTTTGGCATGAGTGGCGATGCCTATCACATCACCGCGCCCCCCGAGGACGGCGACGGTGCGCGCCTGGCGATGGAGAACGCGCTCAAGGACGCCGCGCTCAATCCCGCCGACGTGCAGTACGTCAACGCGCACGCGACCTCGACCCCGCTGGGCGACAAGGCCGAGACGGTCGCGATGAAGCGCGCCTTCGGCGAGCACGCCAGGCGCCTCGCCGTGAGCTCGACCAAGTCCATGACCGGGCACCTGCTCGGCGCCGCGGGGGTGGTGGAAGCGATCTTCTCGGTGCTCGCGATCCGCGATGGTGTCGCGCCTCCCACCATCAACTACCGCACGCCCGACCCCGAGTGCGACCTGGACTACGTCCCCAACAGCGCCCGTCGCATGAAGATCGACGTGAGCCTCTCGAACTCCTTCGGCTTCGGCGGCACCAACGGATCGCTGGTGTTCCGGCGCTTCAGCGCCTGAAGGGCGCGAGCCAAAAGGTAAGTCCGCCACGCACGCATCGCTGGTCCGCGAGCTCGACGTTCCCCCTGAGGTGTTGCGTCGCCTGGCGGCGCGCTTCCCCGACCGCTACCCGTTGCCCGGGGAGGCCGGCGGTGCCTAGCGCGCGCACACGCCATCGGCTGCGCGTCCTGGCTGGCGCCGCCGTGGTGCTCCTCGCCCTGCTGGCGCTCGCGGCCGCGGGAGGCTATTTCTGGCTGCAGCAGCAGTTCGAGGCGCCGGGACCCGCAGCAGTGGCGGCGCGCATCCTGATCGAGCCGCGCGCGAGTCTGCGCAGCGTCCTCGGCCGGCTCGAGGCGAGCGGTGCGGTGCGCAATGCGCGCGCCGTGGAGGTGTATCTGCGCCTGCGCCGCCGCGAGCCGCGCGTGCAGGCCGGCACGTACGAGATACCCCCGCAGGCCAGCCCTGGGGAGATCATCGCGCTCTTCGAGGAGGGCAAAGTGGTCCTGGAGCAGCTCACGGTCGTGGAAGGATCGACGTTCGGGGAGTTCCTGCAGGCGCTCGATCAGCATCCCTACGTGCTGCATACCCTGCGCGGCAAGAGCCCGGCCGAGATCATGGCGGCGCTCGGACACGCGGGGGTGCGCGCCGAAGGTGAGTTCTTTCCCGACACCTATCGCTTCGCGGCGAACACTCCGGATGTCGCGATCCTGGCACTCGCCTACGACGGCATGCAGCGAGTGCTGGCCGCGGCGTGGGCGCAGCGCAGCGCCGAGCTGCCGCTCAGCACGCCGTACCAGGCGTTGATCCTCGCCTCCATGGTCGAGAAGGAGGCCGCGCTCAAGAGCGAGCGGGCGCGGATCGCCGGAGTGTTCGTCAACCGGCTGCGCAAGGGCATGCGCCTGCAGTCCGACCCGACGGTGATCTACGGTCTCGGCGAGAAGTACGACGGCTCGATACACACCCGTGACCTGCTCAAGGACACCCCCTACAACACCTACACCCGCGCGGGACTCCCCCCGACGCCGGTGGCGCTGCCCGGACGCGAGGCGCTGGTGGCGGCGGTGCGGCCGGAGCCCACCGACGCGCTGTACTTCGTCGCGACCGGCCTGGGCGACGGGGCCCATCACTTCTCCAGCAGCCTGCAAGAGCATAATTCCGCGGTGAAGGCCTATCTCGCACGGCTGCGCACACCCGAGCGCGGCGCAGTCCACAAGCCGGTCGCGGTGCATCCGTGAGCACGCGCGTGCCCGTGCGGGCGGGCAAGTTCATCACCCTCGAGGGCATCGAGGGCGCCGGTAAATCCACGCTCGCGCAGTTCATGAGCGCCTGGCTCGGACGCCATGGTATTACGGTGCGCCTGACGCGCGAGCCCGGCGGCACGCCGCTCGCGGAGCGGGTGCGGCAGATCGTGCTGGAGCGCGGCGCGGAGCCGGTATCGCCGCTCACCGAGACGCTGCTCATGTTCGCCGCGCGCGCCCTGCACGTGCAGAACGTCATCCGCCCGGCGCTCTCGCGCGGGGAGTGGGTGGTATGCGATCGCTTCACCGACGCCACGCGCGCCTATCAGGGGAGCGGCCGCGGGGTGGACGCGGCGCTGATCGAGGCGCTCGCGCTGGCCGTGCACGGCGATCTGAAGCCCGACTGCACGCTGCTGCTCGATCTGCCGGTGAGGGTGGGCCTCGGCCGGGCGCGCGCCCGTCAGGGCGCCACGGCGGATCGCTTCGAGGCGGAGACCGTCGGGTTCTTCGAGAAGGTGCGTGAGGGTTACCTCGCGCTGGCGCGCCGCGAACCGCAGCGCTTGCGCATCATCGATGCCGCGGCGCCCCTGTCCGAGGTCGAGCAGCGCATCGCGCAGGCTCTCGGGGAGCTGCAGGCGCGGGAGCGGCGGGCGTGAGCCGCGCCGGTGACGAGGCATTGCGCCCGGCGCCCCTGGTGAGCGCCACGCCTGACATGCCCTGGACGGCTGCGCAACGCGCCACCCTGAGCGGCGCCCTCAGGGCAGGGCGCATGCCGCACGCGCTGCTGATCCACGAAGCCCCGGGGGCCGGCGGGGAGTGGCTCGCGACCTGGGCGGCACAGCTGGTGCTCTGCCAGAACGCTGCCCAGGCGCCCTGCGGCGCCTGCGCGCCCTGCCGGCGAGTCTGGGCGCAGCAGCACCCCGACCTCGCCTGGGTCCGCATCGCCGAGGACTCGCAGCAGATCCGCATCGAGCAGGTGCGCGATCTCGCCGCCGACCTCGCGCTCACCAGCCACGCCGGCGGCTACAAGGTCGGCATCCTCACGCCTGCGGAAGCGCTCAACCGCTTTGCGGCCAATGCGCTCCTCAAAACGCTCGAGGAGCCCCCCGCCCGCACGCTCCTGGTGCTCGTGACGACCCAGCCCTCGCGCCTGCCCGCCACGGTGCTCAGCCGCTGCCAGCGGTTGCGGGTGCGCGCGCCGGCGCGCGCCGAGGCCGTGGCGTGGCTGACGGCGCTGCGGGGCGCCGGTGACTGGAACGCCGCGCTCGATGTGCTGGGAGAGGCTCCGATGCTCGCCGCACGCACCGAGCCCCTCGAGGTGGCACAGACGGCGGCCGAGGCGCACGCTACGCTCGATGCCCTGGCGAGCGGCGCGGGCGACCCGGTGGCCGCAGCGGAGCGCTGGGCGCGGGCCGAGCTGCCCCTGCGCCTGCGGTGCTGTGAGAATTGGCTCACAGAACATATCCGCCGCCGCGAGCGCGACGGGGCCTTTTTGACAGAAGTGCGGGCTGCCCCCTACTTGCCGGCCGGCGATGCGTTCTTGAATATACGTGAGCTGTTCGGGCTGCTGGACGAAGTGCGGGAGCTGCGCGCCACGCTCGACGTGCCGTTGAACCGGGGCCTGGCGCTGGAGGCTCTTTTCAGGCGACTCGCGCCCGCACACGGGCGCCGTGAGGACGGAAATTGAGAGTGGGGAACAAACCGGGTCTGCTGACCCTCACCATCAAGGACAAGAGCGCCCTGTATCTTGCCTACATGCCGTTCGTGAAGAACGGCGGGCTGTTCATTCCCACCAACAGCAATTACCGTCTGGGCGATGAGGTGTTCATGCTGCTGAACCTCATGGGCGAGGACGAGAAGCTCCCCGTGGCCGGGCGGGTCATCTGGGTGACGCCCAAGGGCGCGCAGGGCAATCAGGGCAAGCGCACCGCCGGGATCGGCGTGCAGTTCAGCGAGCAGGACCGCGGCCAGACGCAGAAAAAGATCGAGACCTATCTCGCCGGCGCGCTCTCAGGGGACAAGGCGACGCACACCATGTGACCCCGGGCGGCGGGTGCGCCGTCCCGATCTCCGGGAGCTTGATGATGTGCCAACGCGCCGTTACGGCGGTTGCCGTGCGTTTCAAGGTTTCTCTGCTGCGCCGCCGCGCACCAGCTGCAGCCCCTCACTGCCGCTCACCCCCCCGGTGAGCACGTACGCATCGAACCCGCGCTCCACCAGGATATAGGCGGCGGCGGAACTGCGCCGGCCGGTATCGCAATACACGACGTAGGGCGTTTTGCGGTCGAGCATCGACAGCTTCAGGCGGATCAGATAGAGCGGCACGTTGAGCGCGCCCTCGATGGTGAGGGTTTGATGCTCGCTCGGCAGTCGCACGTCGAGCCAGCGGCCACCGCGGGCGATGATGGCGCGCGCCTCCGCAGGTGAAACCCACTGCAGGAGCGGGGCGTTCATCAGCTCGCGAAAGTCCTGCTTGTTGAGGCGCATCAGCACGCCCTCGGTGGTCATGGTGACGGTGGCGTTGCGCTTGGCTTCCGCGATCAGGGCCTCCTCGCCGAAACTGTCGCCCACGCCGAGCTCGGCGAGCTTGATGCCCTCGCGGCTCAACGGGGTCTCGCGGGTCACGGCGCACTTGCCGTTGACGATGATGTAGAAATAGTCGCCTTCATCGCCCTGCTTGATCACCACCTCGCCGGCGCGACAGGGCACGCGCTGCAGGCGCTGGAAGATCGCCTGGATGTTGGCCGGCGGAATGCGGTGAAAGGCGTTGGTCTGCAGCAGCGTCGTCATCCAGTCATCCGAGCCCGCGCTCTGCAGCTGCGCCTGCAGCTCCTCGACCTCGTAGGTGCCGGTCTGGTCCCAGGTGATCATGACGTCCAGCAGGTCGCTCTCGATCGACAGGTAGCTGATGTCTTCGACCGCGCGGACAGTGACGCGGCGCGGCAGCTTCGGATACAGCGGGTTGCGCGCCTCGGGCGTGCCGCTGCGCAGCATCGCGATGTTGCGCTCGTTCTCGTTCACCTCGACGCTGCCGCTCACCAGCCACAGGGTGCGCTTGTCGGTGTCGCCCTGGCTGAACAGCACCCGGCCCGCAGACAAGGTGCGCACACTCACCTTCTTGGCGAGCGCAGCGAGATTCTCGCGCTTCATCGCATCGAGCGGCGCGAAATTCTTGAGCAATTGAACGGATGCTACCTGCTCTTCGGCCATTTCTGCCCAAGCCTGGCGTGCATGGAGCCGGACTGGAACAACGCCACGGCGCTGCGCAGCGGTCGTCGCGCGGCACAGCGGTCGCGCCGCTGTGCCCGTCGGATGGTAGCACAGGCCTTTGTGCAGGCCTTTGGGCGCGCCGCAGGCGCCTCAGGACTCGGCACGGCTCTCGATCGAGGCCCAACCGCGGTCGGGTTGGAAGCGCTCCCCGTAGCGTGCCGCAAGCTCAGTGAGCCGCGCCACCACTGTCGCTACGCCGCGTGCACGCGCGTAGGCGAGGGGACCGCCGCGAAAGGGTGCAAAGCCGGTGCCGAACAGCACCGCGGCGTCCACGAGCTCAGGATCATCCACCACGCGCTCGCGCAGGCACGCCACGCATTCGTTTAACAGAATCAGGATCAGGCGGTCGAGCAGATCCGGCGGCGCCCTTGCGGCGGCGGGTGCCATGGGCTTGACCGCCTTGCCGTCCCGCCAGACATAGAAGCCGGCGCCGCTCTTGCGGCCGAGCCTCTTCGCCGCGAGGAGCTCCGTCAGGCGCGGCGCTGCAGAAGCCGGGCGGCCGAGTCCGCGCGCAATGATCTCGCCCACGTGAGCGGCGACGTCGAGCCCCACGATGTCGGTGAGCTCGATCGGGCCTACCGGCATGCCGAAGCTCACCGCCGCCGCATCGATCACCTCGAGCGGAACGCCTTCCTGGGCTGCAAGCATGGCCTCGTGCATGTAGGGCGTGAGCACCCGGTTGACCATGAAGCCGGGGGCGCTGCGGCACGGCAGCGGCAGCTTGTCCAGGCGGCGCGCAAAGGCGGTCGCGGCCTGCAGTGCGGCCGGGTCGGTGTGCTGCGCGTGCACGATCTCGATGAGGGGCATCTGCGGCACCGGGTTGAAGAAGTGCAGCCCGACGAGGCGCTGCGGGCGCGCGAGCTTCGCCCCCAGGGGCTCGAGCATGAGACTGGAGGTATTGCTCGCCAGCAGGGCGCCCGGCTTCAGGCGTGGCTCGAGCTGCGCGTACAGCTGCTGCTTGGCCTCGAGGTTCTCGTAGATGGCCTCGATGACAACATCCGCGTCGGGCACCCCCTCGCCGGCGACATCCGCGGTGAGGCGCGCGCGCGCGGCGGCGTTCTTCGCCGGCTCGCGCAGGCGCTTGTCGAACAGCTCCTGCGCCCGCGCCAGCGCCGGTTGCAGGTACTCGAGGGCGCGATCCTGCAACGTGACCGTGAAGCCGCGCAGCGCCGACCAGGCCGCGATGTCCCCGCCCATGACCCCGGCGCCCACCACGTGCACGCGGCGGATCTCGGCGGCGCTCTTGCCGCCGGCGCTCTTCAGGCGATCCTGCAGCAGGAACACGCGCACCAGGTTGCGCGAGCTCTCCGTGGTGAACAGGTGCGCAATCGAGCGGGCTTCGGCCTCGAACGCCTGGGGTCCGCGCGCCCCGTAGCGCGCCCACAGATCGATGATGGCGTAGGGGGCGGGGTAGTGCTCGCGGGGCGCTCGCCTGGCGACCTCGCGCGTCAGCGAACGCCTCACCAGCGGCCGCAGCGGGGCGCTGCTCAGCAGCCGCTCGGGCCACGGCGCGCGCCGCGGGGCGCTCGCCCTGAGCAGCATCTCGCGCGCGCAGCGGCGCAGCTCAGCCTCCGGAACCAGCCGGTCGATGAGTCCCAGGCGCAGCGCCTTCTCGGCACGCACCGGCTTGCCGCTGAGCATCAGCTCCATGGCCGCTCGAACGCCGGCCACGCGCACGCTGCGCACCGTGCCGCCAAACCCGGGGTGAATCCCCAGCAGCACCTCCGGCAATCCGAGCGACAGCCGCTCATCGGCCACCGCCACGCGGTAGCGGCAGGCGAGCGCGAGCTCGAGTCCGCCGCCGAGGGCGAAGCCGTGAATCGCCGCCACGCTCGGGCACGGCAGCGCGGCGAGGCGATTGAGCACCTGCTGACCGCGGCGAATGAGCGCATAGCCGCTCGCGGCATCCGTGATGCCGGTGAATTCCTTGATATCCGCGCCGGCGACGAAGCCGCTCTTCTTGGCCGAGATCACCACGGCCCCGCGCGGCAGGTCCTTCTCGAGCGCAGCGAGCAGGCCGTCGAGCTCGCCGAGCACGCCGCTCGAGAGCACGTTGGCCGAGGTGCCGGGCTTGTCGATCGTCAGCCAGGCGATCGCGTCGGCATCACGCTCCAGCTTCCAGGCCGCCGTCGCGGTGTCGTTCATGTCAGGCCGCCGAAGCCGCGCGCGCCGGGGCGCTGGCGCGGATCTGGAAATCGCACACCAGCGGGCGATGATCCGAGAGGCGCACGTCCGGCACGCGGAAATCCGTGACCTCGATGCCTTCGCTCACCAGGATGAAGTCGAGCTCGATGCGCGGCACGCGCGCCGGAAAGGAGGGGAGGCCTGCGGTATTGGCGCTGCGCAGGCCCGCCGCACGCATGAAGAGGTAGATCTCGTGCGTGCCCCAGAAGGTATTGAAGTCACCGGCCACGATCACCGGCTTCGCCGCCTGCACGATCAGATCGTGCAGCGAGCGCAGCTGGTAGTGCCGCTGCCGGAACTTCAGCGACAGGTGCACGAGGAACACGCACACGTCCGACAGCTCCAGCTCGATGATCAGCCGCTTGATCCCGGTATCGAAATAGTGGAAGCGCTCGCCGTGCACGTTCGGGGCGGACAGGAAGGCGTTGCCCTGCTTGCGCACGATCGGCATGAGCTGATTGATCGAGCCGGTGCCGTACTTGCACTGGTAGGTCGAATAATGGCCGAGCTGTCCGGCGATGTGCTCCGCCTGATTCAGCATCCCGGTGCGGATCGAGCCGGTGTCCACTTCGACCAGTCCGACCACGTCCGGGCGCTCGGAACGGATGAACTCGGTGATGCCGCTCAGCACCTTGCGGTTGCTGCGCAGGTAGCCCGCGCCCGGCACCGGCAGGTGAAAGGCGGGCCCGGTGCCGGTGGCGTAGCGGATGTTGTACAGGAGCAGTCGCACTGTGGGGCAAGACCTGCCTTAGGGAGCGTCGCCGCGGGGGCCTCATTCTAGCCCGCGGCGCCGGGGCCTGCGGGAACGGCGTCGCCCGGCGCGCGCGCCGGGGACGCGCCTGGACGCAGCGGCGCGCTCAGGATGCACGAGTTTCGCCGCGCTCGCGCTTGTGCCAGACTCCCGCGGGTGTCGCAGAGCAATCCAGTCCGGATCTTCGTCACCCACGCCTGGGAGAACAGCGACGACTACCTGCGCGTGTTCGAGTATCTGGAGAGCCAGCGCAATTTCTTCTATAAGAACTACAGCACCCCCGAGCGGCGCCCGCAAGGCGACAGGGAGGCGCTGCGTGAGAATCTGCGCCAGCAGATCACGCCGGCCGAGGCGGTCATCGCGCTGTCGAGCCTCTTCGAGGCGCACGAGGGTGAGCTCACTTTCCAGCTGCTGTACGCCCAGGCGAGCCACAAGCCCGTGATCCTCATGAAGCCTTTCGGTACCCGCAAGGACGTACCCAAGGCGATCCTGGACCTCGCCGACGAGGTCGTCGAGTGGGATGAGCGGGCGCTGGTGGATGCGATCCGCCGCCAGGCGCGTCACGAGGAAACGACGCGCTGGGACACGATCGAGTTCAAACTCGACTGAAAGACCCTGCGCCTCAGCGGCGTAATGGACTAATTGCCCCAGCAGTACGGCGTCGCAACCGCAGCGCCGCCTGAGCCATTCGCGTATTGCTGTCCCGCGGAGTCCACCGAGAACGAGGTGCACTGCGTGTCGTTGACCTGGCTCTGGCCGGGGACCGGCGTGGCGGTCACGGTATACGAGGGGGCCGTCGCGATGGCACTGGGGCCGCACGCGGGCGAGCAGACGGTCACCTGGTAGTAGCCGCTACCCACCGGAAAATTGGTGAGGGGAACGGCAGCGGTGCCGTAGCCAAGCGCATTCGCGGTGCTCGTGTAGGCGGCGGGGTTGGTGCTGAGAAAGCGCTCTTCGCGTCCCGCCAGCTCCAGCACCGCGGTCTTGGCTTCCGTGCGGCGCGACTGGCGAATGTAGCTCATGTAAGAGGGGATGGCTATGCTGAACAGGATGGTCGCGATGGCCACGACCACCATGAGCTCGATCAGAGTGAAGCCCATCGCGGGGCCGGATGAGCGTGCCGCGCTTCGCAATTGCATGGTGGCTCTGTGTCGGTACTAGCGCAGTTCGATCCAGGTCAAGCGGCGGCCCGCGGTGTTCGGCGGCAGGTTCAGTCCGAGGGTGCCGCCGAGGAGGTTGTCGCCGTTGGCGCCGGCGCCGCTCTGGACCTGGTTGGTCTCGTACACGAGGAAGTGCGTGCCGGCGGCGTTGCTGGTGACGAACGGGCTGCCGGTCGCGTTCGTCAGAATGGCGATGGCATTCGTGTCCGTGTACCTCGGGTTGGTGTTGACCGCCACATTGGCGGCCTGGCTCGGGGGCAGGAACACCTGGTTGAAGGCCGCTCCCGTCATGGCCGACAGCACGTAAGTGAAGCCCGTGTCGGATGGGTTGCCGCACGAAGTAGGAGTGTTGGTCGCCGGTACGATCGAGTTCACGGTCAGCGCCTGCGACACCAGTTCCGCGCCGTAAATGATCTGCTCCTGGGCGCCCGGCAGATTGATGTACTAGCCGAACTGCTTGTTGCTCGAGCAGGTCGAGAGCGCCGCCCAGCAGATCGTGGCGTTGTTCGCGATGTCG
>Ga0209471_1000282_pt1 | contig 36043 bp, 35 predicted proteins | sample GraSoiAngelo_128_FD_185885 | JGI IMG/M metagenome (GOLD analysis project Ga0209471, IMG submission 185885) | Grasslands soil microbial communities from the Angelo Coastal Reserve, California, USA - 14_0927_12_20cm (SPAdes) (version 2) | ecosystem: Environmental > Terrestrial > Soil > Grasslands ... | reverse complement strand
GACACTCGCCCTGACCTTGATGGCATCGGTCGGCGTACCGGGAGCGTGGAACGGCATGCGGCATTACCAGGACGGCAAGGCGAGGCTGGTCACGCTGGACTATCCCGGGTGCGCCGCCGAGATGGAACAGGCGGTCGAGTCGGTGCCGAACTCGCCAAAGGTCTGGGCTTATGAGGCGTATTGCTTCCTCCTCGACAAGGACACCAAGGCTGGGCTCAGCGCCTGGTACACAGCACGGAGCTACGACCCCGCGATCACGCTAGACACGCCGTCCGACCAGCTGGCTTTGCTGGCCAAGGTTCGGGCCGCCAATGTCGCGCCAAAGGTGACTGCCAAGTGAGCGGAGCGCCCGAGCCGATCCAGGAAGACCTGCCGTTCGAGTCGAGCGCCCCGACGCCCGCCTCAACTGACACGCCCGCCTGGGTGGCGGCGCGACCGAAGGCCGAGCTGCCCCCCTCGCTCTATGACCAGCTGCTGAAGCGGCTGCGTGCTATTCCCTGGGCACAGTGGCGTGCGGCGGCAACCCCGGTGCTGAAGTCGGGCGCTGAGCAGCTGGGCACCGCCGCCAAGCTCGCCGTGAACCGCGGCGGCAGCGTCGCTCGCGTCGCGGTCAAGCGCGGGGCACCATACACCGTCCGGCTGGCCAAAGCCACCGCCCGGATCAGCTTGATCCGCGCCTTCCCGCTGCTGATCGCCCGCACCATCCATCTCTTCGGCTTCCCGGCGGTGGTGCTGCGCACCGCGATCCAATTCACGGTCGCGCACCGCTTGGGGCTCGCGATCGACGAGGTCACCTACTTCGTGGTCGACGACCCGGCGGGCTACACGGTGTATGAAGCGCCGCCCTGGCTGGGGACGGCGATCGCGATCGCCTACATCCCGACCCTCGTTCTTTTTATCCTCGCGATCCTCTGCCTCGCGCCGGCGCTGGCGCCGCGCACCGTCCTGCACCTACCCATCTCCTGGGTGACGGGCGTGCAAATCTGGCTTGGATTGGCGTTCGCCGCGCATGCCCTCCCCTCTTATGAAGAAGCGGGCCCCGTCGCAGAGCAGGCGCGGGTGGGAGTCGTTAAGGCCGACCCGGTCTCGGTGTTCTGGCTCATCCCCGCGCAGATCGTCGCCGTCCTGACCCGCTTCGGCGGCATCGTCCCGGCGGTTGTCGGCGTGCTGGCCTGCTGGTGGCTGGCGTCGGCAATCTTTCACTAAGCGCGGCGGTCCACGACACCCTCTTTCCTGTACGCTTCCTCGGTGGCCAGCAGCCGCTCCCTGGGGGTACTGTTCAGCCTGCTTGCCGCCATCCTGGTCGCGGGGTGCGGCGAGGATAGCGGGGCCGCGCCACCTCTGCAGGCCAGTGCCCCATCTTCCGTTGGCTGCAAGAGTGGGCAAGGATACCAGCACACGACGCTTGGCTACCATCTCTGTTTCCCGGATGGCTGGACCTCGCGCGATTACACCGCTGAGCCCGGCTCGGGCGGGGCCATTAGTGTCGTCGCCTTGGGCGCCCCCTCGACCGTGCCGGCCCATGTCCCAGCTTCCGGAACCTTTACCCCACCCATCGAGATCCGGGTCGTCGCGGGGCCCAAGGACCAGGCCGAAGTGAGTCTCGCGCAGGGCAACACGGTGACCTCAACCACCGTGGCGGGGATTAAGGCCGACCTGATCAAGGTCGTCGATTCCGGTCCGGCCAACGGTGCTGTCATCGTGGTCTTCGAGCGCCAGGGCAACACCTTCGAGATCGAAGAGGCACCGGGGGCCACCAACGATGCGGCCTTCCAGCAGGTCCTCGACAGCTTCTCCTTCCCCTCCAGCTGAACGGCGACCGCCGGCTGCCGGTAACGAGGCCGCGGCTTCGTTGAATCGAGAGGCAGATGCGCATCACTCAAGTCGGCTCGAGGAACCTCCCGACGCTCTATCTCGCCCTCTTCGGCGGCCTTCAGCTTGTCTTCCTGTGGGCCTTCCGAAGCCGGTTCGGGGTCGGCATCCCGATCCTGGGCACGATCTTGCTGCTTGGACTCCTGGTGCTGATGCTCCGAGTCAAAGGTCGCTGGACATGGAAGCTTCTGGTCCTCGCCCTGCTGGTCGGCGTGATTACGTTCGGGCCAAGCATCGCGGCCATGGTGCAGCGGCAGCACAGCGGCCTCAGCTTCGAGTGCGATTGCATGGCCATGGACGAAGTGGCCATCGACCGACTGATTCACGGGCAGGCGATCTATGCGGTCGACTGGTCACACACCCAGGCGGCCGGCTATGCCCGCGTGTGGGGAGGCCTCGACATCCAGTACTACGACCACTTCCCGCTGATGGGCCTCTCGGCCGTCCCCGTTCGCGTGATGGCGGACACGGTCCACGTGCCCTTCGACTACCGAATGGTCCTGATCGTGTTCTCGCTGATCGCGATGGCCGCGATCGCGTGGCTGCCCGTTCCACTTCCGGCTCGTTTCGCGGTGATGGTCGCGATGCTGCTCAACCCCGCCCTTAGTCTCGGCGCCTGGACCGGACATGACGACATCTGCTACCTGGCGATGTTTTTTGTCGCGCTGACCTTGCTGGCGCGGAAGCATCTGCTGATGGCGTGCCTGGCGTTCGGCATCGCCGGCGCCCTCAAGCCCTTCGCATTGCTTGCCCTCCCGTTGGTTCTGACCATCATCTGGCTGCGCCGGGCACAGCCCCCCAGTACACGCCTCAGAGCGATCGCGATCGCGACCGCCGCGTTCGCTTTGCCCATGCTGCTGACTGTGGGACCGTTCCTGCTGGGGGACGCCGCTGCCTTCTATCGCGACGCCGTCGTCTACCCGACCTCGCTGCTTCCCATCGGGGGGTATGGATTCGGCGCGCTCCTGGTCGCGCTCCACATCGTGCCAAGCGAGGGCATGTTTCCGTTCTCGCCGTTCGAACTGGCCGCGCTGATTCCCGCTTACTGGTTCGCACTGGGGGCACTCGGCCGCCGCCGGACCCTCGGACAGTTCGTGGCGAGCTACTGCCTCGCGCTCTTCGCCTTTCTGTTTTTCGCCCGCTATTTCGCGGACAACTACCTGGCCGCGCTGATTGCGCTCGTGCTTTGCGTGCCCCTCCTTAGCGCTGCCCTGTACGACCCGGCGAAGGAGGTCCCTGCCCGCCCCGTGCCGGAGGGAAGGCACGGCGGCGCGACGGACTCCGGCGCTTGGCGTGTCGCCTCGTAGGTATGGACCACTCCTCGATCAAGTCGTGGCCTATGAACCGGCACAGGGGCTTGGTGGCACCGGCCCCGATTCGATGCCGGGCGCCGGGCTCCGGCCGGCTGGTGGAGGCGGCGAGAATCGAACTCGCGTCCGAAGCAGCGTCCCGCAAGACATCTACGAGCGTAGTCCCGGATTTGATCTCACCCTGGCGTCTCCCATGGGACCGGATCCGTCAGAGCCAGTCGCGGTAAGAAGTCCCCCCGGCGGCCGCGACGCCCGCCGGAAGCGAGTCAGCGGAGTTTACGCCGGCGACCGCTCCTGCTGACCGAGAGCGGGCCGGCGCCGGGGATAAATCCCCGGTTGACTACGCTACTTACGCAGCGTAAGCCAGTTGACGATTGGCGTTTATAGCCTTGCCGCTTTTACGTGCTCGGCGACACGGCCCGCCATCTTGCAGACCACTACCCCGTCGAGACCTGGCGCCCCCGCCAGTCGGTCGGAGCGAACTTATTTTACCCCGCCGCGTGGTCGAGAGAAACGTACGGAATTTCTCGTAACCGGGCAGGCCGCCTGGACGCCTTGAAGACGGGGTCGTTAGCCGAGTGCTTACCTGGGTCGGGCAGGCTGGTGGCATGGCAGCTTTGTGGCGCGCGCTCAGACGACTCGAGGCTCAGGCGGGCCAGGCGCTGGTCGAGTACTCGATGATCATCTGCCTGGTGGTCGTGGTGCTGATCATCATCGTGATGCTCATCGGCAACCAGGCCCAGAACATATATTGCAACATCTCGGGCGGCATCGGCGCCTAAACCCGCGTTCTGACCGCCCGGTCCATCTCTCGGCGGGCGTCCCGAGCCGCGATCGTCTCCCGCTTGTCGTACTGCCGCTTGCCTTTGGCCAGGCCGATCTCCAGCTTGACCCGGTTTCCCTTCCAGTAAAGGCGCAGCGGAACCAGCGTCAACCCCTTCTGCTTGAGCGTGATCTCCAGGCGGATGATCTCCGACCGGTGGAGCAGCAGCTTGCGCTCGCGCTTGGATTCGTGATTGCTGCTCTGCCCGCGTACGTAGGGACTGATATGCACGTTGACCAGGAAGGCCTCTCCCCGACCGAACCGGACGTAGCCCTCGCGCAGGTTGGCGCCACCCTCGCGCAGCGACTTGATCTCGGTGCCGACCAGCTGAATCCCGGCCTCGACCGACTCGAGGATGAAGTAGTTGTGGAAGGCGGCGCGGTTGCTGGCGATCGTGGTATCCGCGTCGCGCTTCTTCTTCCCCATCAGCGCCGCCCTCGCGCCCAATCGGCCGCCGTCATCCGCCGCCCGCCGGGCGGCTGGACCTCATCGACCACGTAGGTTCCGTCCACCGTCGGCACCGGGATGCCGTCGCCCGCCGCACCGTCGAGGTGGCCGCGGATCACCTTCACCTGGGCACCGTTGAGCGTGATCCAGCAGCCGAGCCGCTCGCTCAACGCCCGCACGCGACGGTCGATTTCCTGGGCGGACATGGTCGCCGGATCAAGCTTGCCATCCTGCGACGTGAGACGCGGCGCCTGCGTCGCGCCCTCCGCCGGCTGGGCCACCGGGGTGATGCGCCCGCCTGCGAAATCGTCGAGGGTCCGGACCATCAGCCGGGCACCCAGGTTGGCGAGCTGGCCTTCGAGCGGACCGGCCGTCGCATCCGCGGCGAGCGGCACGCGGGCCTGAGCCAGGATCGGTCCAGTGTCGACGCCGGCATCCATCTTCATGATGGTCACGCCGGTCTCGGTGTCGCCGCTCAGAATCGACCACTCGATCGGCGCGGCGCCGCGGTGCGCAGGCAATAAGGAAGCATGGACATTGAGCGTGCCCAGCCGCGGTGCGTTGAGCAGGCTTGCCGGAAGGATTTGCCCATACGCCACCACGACCATGACATCCGCGCCGACGTCGCGAATCCGCGCTTGCGCGGCGTCCTCCCTGATGCGCTCGGGCTGAAAGACCTCCAGGCCAAGTTCCAGCGCGAGCCGCTTGGTTCCCGATTGGAGCAATCGGAGTCCGCGGCCGGCGACACGGTCGGGCTGGGTGACCACCAGGGCGATCTCGTGCCCGGCCTCCCGCAGCTGGTTCAACGTCGGCTGGCCAAATGAGGCCGTGCCCGCAAAGACGAGGCGCAGCTTAGGCGCCGACGAGTTCCGCTTCTTTCTCCTGCTCCTGCGGCTCGACCTTGCGCAGGGTCTCGAGACTGGTCAACCGGTCGGTGAACAAGATGCCGTCGAGGTGGTCGATCTCGTGCTGGATCGCCCGCGCCAGCAGGGCGTCGCCCTTGATCTTCACCGTCTTGCCGTGGCGGTTCAGGCCCCGCGCCACCACCTGCATGTAGCGCTTGACCTCGCCCACGTAGCCGGGCACCGAGAGGCAGCCTTCCAGGCCGATCTGCTCGCCCTCCCACTTGACCATTTCCGGATTGACCAGCGTGTGGAGGTTGGTATCGGTCTTGATCACCACCACCCGCAGCCCCACGCCGACCTGGGGCGCCGCCAGCCCCACCCCGGGCGCGGCCACCATGGTGTCGACCATGTCGTCGATCAGCTGCCGGATGCTGCTGTCGACGCGCGGTACCCGCTTCGCCTTCTGGCGAAGGATCGGTGCTTCCTGGGTCAGGATGGGAAGGACAGCCATGGTGAGTAACTTACATCGGGTCGACGTCGAGGCTCCAGCCCCGGCCGCGCGGTAAGCCGTCTGCCGCCCGGTGCAGATCGGTCCCCTTGAGGGTCACCTCGAAGCGGAATTCGTCCTTGAGGCGATACACGAACGCGGGAGATGGTCCGAGGACCTCGATGTCGCCCAATTTGAGCAGCGCGATTGTAGCACGCAGATGTTCGGTAGCCGTCTTCGCCTCGAGCTCCGCCCGAGCCTCGTCGCGATGCCCGTAGGTCGCCACGATCAGCTCGCCGAAGGGCGGAAATCGATAGGTACGGCGGACCTCGAGCTCCTCGCGGTAGAAGCCGCGATAGTCGTGGTAGCGGGCGTGGCGAATGGCCGGATGCTCGGGCGTGTAGGTCTGGATGAACACCTGCGAGGCGCGCGTCCCTCGCCCGGCGCGGCCGGCAACCTGGGTCAGCAGGCTGAAGGTGCGCTCGGAGGAGCGGTAATCCGGGAAATGAAGGCCAGTGTCGGCATTGACCACGCCGACGGTTGTGACGCGCGGAAGGTCGAGGCCTTTCGCTACCACCTGGGTGCCGACGAGGACGTCGGCCTCACCGGAAACCATGCGCTCGAACACGAGGTCCGCGGCATCCGCCGTTTTCATCACATCGCGGTCAAGCCGCAGCACGCGGGCCGACGGGAACAAGGCGCGAACTTCGTGTTCCACCCGCTCGGTGCCGATGCCGAAACTCTTGATGTAGCGGCTCCCGCATGGCGGACAGCGCCGCGGCATCGGCTCCTGGCTGCCACAGTAATGACACTGCAGCCGGTTCAAGCTGGCGTGGTAGACGAGGGCCACGCTGCAGTGCGGACACTCACGCACCGCGCCGCAATCGCGGCAGAGCACGAAGGTCGCCAGGCCTCGCCGGTTGAGAAACAGAATCGACTGCTCCTGCCGTTCCAGCGAGCCGCCAATGGCGGCCTGCAGCTCGCGGCTGAGCGGACTGAACTGTTGGGCGGCAAGCTCCGCCCGCATGTCGACGACGGTCACCGGGGGCAGAGGGCGTCCCTGCGCGCGGTGCGGCAGCTCGAGCAAGTGCTCCCGGTCCGAGAGCGCGGCGCTATAGGTCGCGACGCTCGGGGTCGCGCTCCCGAAGACCAGCACCGACCGGGTGCGCCGCGCCAGCCAGCGCGCGACCGTCGGCGCGTGGTAGCGCGGCATCCGTTCCTGCTTGAAGGCCGACGACTCTTCCTCATCGATCAGGATCAGTCGCAGGCGTGGCAGGGGCGCAAAGACCGCGGTGCGCGGCCCGATCACGATGTCCGCTTCACCGCGGCGGATCCGCCACCACTCCGCGGCCCGCTCCGCCTCGGTCAAGCCGCTATGCAAGACGGCTAGCCGGCCCGGGAAACGCGCGGCAAAGCGGCCGACGGTCTGCGGCGTGAGCGCGATCTCGGGCACCAGCACCAGGGCCTGCCCACCGGCCGCGAGCACTTCGTCGAGCAGCGCCAGGTAGACCTCCGTCTTGCCGCTCCCGGTGACGCCGTGCAACAAGAACACCTCCGACTCCTGCCGGGCGATCGCGACGCTGATCCGCTCGCGCGCCGCCAACTGCGCCGGCTCGAGCACGATGGCCGCGGACACCGTCACCGCATTCGCCTTCTGGAGAATCCGGCTTTGGCGACGGCGCTTGACCGTCCGGCGCACCACGGCGCGGACTCGTGGCGGCACGACCGCACGAATCACCTCGTCGAGCGGCACGAGGTAATGCGACGCGACGAAGCCGGCCAGCTCCACGAGGACGGCGGGCAGCACCGGCTCGGCGTCGATCATCGCCTCGATCGGTTTCAGCTCCAGCACCGCCGGTGCCTGGTCCAGGGCATAGACGAATCCGGTCACGGATCGCTTGCCGAAGGGGACCCGCACGCGGTGGCCGACCTCGATCAGCCCGATCAGCTCGTGAGGGACGGCATAGTCGAACAGGCCGCTGTGGCTGCCGACGCGTGCATCGACCGCGACCTGCGCGACCTGGCGGACCGCGGTCTCAGGTACCGCGGTTGCGATAGGCGTCAATGGCATCCCAGATCCGTCCGGCTACCTCCCACTTGGGCAGCCGCGGGACCTCAGCCACGACACCCGATGAGCCAACGATGGTGACAGCGTTGTAGTCGCTGGCGAGGCCCTGGCCGTCGACCCCAACCTGGTTGGCGACGATCATGTCCAGGTCCTTGGTATCCAGCTTCTGTTGCGCCTGGGATCGAAGGTCTTCCGTCTCCGCGGCGAAGCCCACCCGGAACAGTCCGGGGCGGCGCCCAAGCGATTTCAGGATATCGACATTCGGTCGCAGGTGGAGATCCAGGGGCTTGTCGGTTCGCCGAAGCTTCGAGGGTGCAACCGTGTCCGGTGCATAATCAGCCACCGCCGCCGCCATCACCAGGACGTCCGCCCCAACCGAGGCGCGCTCAAGCGCTGCGAGCATCTCCTTGGCGCTGCCAACCGCGACCTCGTCGATCCCCTCCGGGTTCGACGCCACGGTCGTGACCAGGGTGACCGCCGCGCCGCGGGCCGCCGCCACCTCCGCCAGGGCGCGCCCCATCTTGCCACTGGAAAAGTTGCCGACATAGCGCACCGGGTCGACCGCTTCCCGGGTCCCGCCGGCGCTGACGACCACGCGGAGCCCATCGAGGTTGCGACGCTGGGCGAGCACCGCCTCGAGGACGGCGACGATCCGCTCGGGCGCGGCCAGCCGGCCCACGCCCACCTTCCCCGAGGCCAGCCGGCCGCTCGCCGGCTCGACGATCACAGCATGGCGCGATTGCAGCGCCGCCAGGTGATCCTGCGTCTGCTGGTGGGTGAACATCAGGTCATTCATCGCCGGGGCGATTAAAAGTGGCGCGCGGCTCGCCAGCACGGTCCCCGACACGATCTCGTCGGCGATTCCGAGCGCCAGCTTGGCGATGGTGTTGGCGGTGGCCGGAACCACCCCGATGACCTCCGCCCATGCCGCCAGCTTGATGTGGGTTTCCCCACCCCCTGTGGCCACCAGCCAGTCGGCGGCGACGGGATGGCCGGACAGCGCTTCGAAGGTGAGAGGCGTCACGAACCGCGTCGCCTCGGGCGTCATCAGGACCCGCACCTCGGCGCCGGCTTCGGTCAATAGCCGGAGGCACTCGATCGCCTTGTAGGCGGCGATTCCGCCGCTGACCGCGAGGGCAACGCGGCGGCCGTTGAGCCGGCCCTCGCTCATACGGGCGCTTGCCGGCGAGCGTGTTCCGCGGCGATCATGGCCAGGATCTCGCGCGCCGTCTCGTCGATATCACGATTGCAGACCACATGCTCGTAGTCCTTCGCCAGGCCGAGCTCGATCAGCGCCTCGCGTTGACGGATCGCGAGCGCCTGGGGCGACTCGGTATTGCGGCCGGTCAACCGGGTCAGCAGTTCCTCGGTCGAGGGCGGGGTGATGAAGATGAACAACCCGTCAGGTTTGCGCTTGCGGACGAAGGTCGCGCCGTGGACGTCGATCTTCAAAATGATGTCCTCGCCCCGGTCGAGCGCCTCCTCGACGCGGCGGCGGGAGGTGCCGTAGTACTCGTCGTAGACTCTGGCCCACTCGAGGAACTCCTTCTGCTCGATCAAGCGAAGGAACTCGGGCTGGGTGACGAAGGTGTAGCTATGGCCGTCGACCTCTCCCGGTCGCGGCGCCCGCGTCGTGTACGACACCGAGTACTTCAGCTGGGGCGCCAGCTCGAACAGGCGCCGCAAAACCGTATCCTTCCCCACTCCGCTTGGACCGGAGATCACGATCAAGAGCCCCTGCTTGGGCTGGGTCATCTGATCACCGCATTTTACGTTGGGACAGCGAATTCCACGCCAATTCGAAATCGTCCGGCGGTTGACTTTCCCAGGTCATCACTTTGCCGGTTCGGGGGTGCCGGAGCGTGAGGGCTTCGGCATGGAGGGCCGGTCGGGCGATCAGGGGCGAACGGCGGCCGTAGACGGGATCGCCCAGAACCGGGTGATGGATATAGGCGAGGTGGACGCGGATCTGGTGGGTGCGGCCGGTGCCCAACGTAACCGCCAGCAGCGAGTGACCGTTCGCCACCGCGAGTCGCCGGAACTCGGTGATGGCCTCCCGACCCCCGGCAACCACCGCCATCCGCTGCCGGTTCTTGGGATCGCGAGCGATGGCGGCTTCGATCCGAGCCGCCTGGTCGGCGACCTCGCCCACCACGATCGCGCGATACCGACGGGTCATGACTCGCTCCTGGAGCTGGCGCGCCAGCTCGCGGTGTGCCTGGTCATTCCGCGCCACCACGATCAGACCGGAGGTATCCCGGTCGAGCCGGTGCACGATGCCCGGGCGCTCCACGCCGCCGATCGTTGACCAGCCCGGCCCGCGGCCGAGCAACCCATGGACCAACGTGCCGGTCGAATGGCCGGGTCCAGGGTGGACCACCAGTCCCGCGGGTTTGTCGATCACGACCAGGTCCTCGTCCTCGTACACGACGCGAAGATCCATCGATTCGGCGTCGAGCCGGCTGGGCGCGGTGGCCGGCACCTCCCAGCTGAGGCGATCGCCCGCGTGCAGCCTGGTTGCCGCGCGCGCCGGCGCATCGTTGAGGCGGACGTGCCCGTCGACGATCAGCCGATGCACCTGGCTTCGGCTCTGCCCGGAAAGCAGCCCGGCCAGGTACTGATCGAGGCGAGGGGCGTCGGCCGTGACGGTGTGCTGGGCCGCCTCGCTCAAGCCCGCCGCGATCGGCCGCTCCGCCAGACGGTGCCGACCAGGAGCACGGCCACCCCCACGGTGATCGCCGAGTCCGCCACGTTGAAGATCGGCCAGTGCGGTACCTGGATGAAATCGACGACGGAACCCTTGACCCCCCGATCGTAGGCGTTGGCGACGGCGCCGCCAAAGACGAGCGCCAGGCCGAGCCGGGCCGGCCAGTCCCGCGTGGGTAGCCGGCCGTAATAGAAAAGGATGGCGACCATGACAACCGCCGAAATCAGCAGGAAGCCAAGGGTGAAGTTCTGAAAGAGGCCGAAGGCCGCCCCAGCATTTCGGGTCACCGTGAGATACAGCACGTGGTCGAGAACCTGGCGCGGACCGTAAGGAACGCCGAAGTGCCGCTCCACGTAAATCTTCGTGATGCGGTCGACAATCACGACGATGGCCGCGACCACCGCGAGCAGCCCGTAGCTGCGGAGCCGGCTCAGTGCGAGGCCACCCGAACGACGCTCACCCTGAGGCTGTGCCCCTCGATCTGAAGCGTTTCGACGGAGGCCCCGTTCGGTGCCACACCGCGCGCGATCGCCACGGCCAGCGTTTCGGTGGCGATGTAGTCGCGCCAGCGTTCGAGCGCCTCGGCGAGGATCCCGTCACCCTCGTAGTAGAGGCGGATCCGGTCCTCGACGGCGAAGCCGGACTGCTTGCGCAGCTCCTGAATCTTGCGGACCAGGTCGCGGGCGAGGCCCTCGAGCTTCAGCTCGGGACTGATCTCCGTATCGAGCGTCAGACTGCCACCCTCACCCTGATATCGCGCAGCCTTGATGTTCAACTCCTCGAGCAGGATGCTTTCGAGCTCGGGGTTGAGTTGCTTTTCGGCGATGGTCACGGCGAGCAACGGCTGGCGCACCTTGATGCCCGCGGTATTACGTGCGGCCAGGCCGGTCGCGACCAGCCGTCGCACGACGGACATCTGTTTGCGCAGTTCGTCGTCACGCCAGTCGGCCGCAGGTACCGGCCAGTCGCTCAGGTGGACGCTCTCGGGTTGGCCACCTTTGCCCGCGGCCAGGTTCTGATAGATCGTCTCCGAAACGAACGGCATGAAGGGAGCCAGCAGCTGCGCCAGGCTGACCAGCACCTGGTGGAGCGTCTGATAGGCGCTTCGCTTGTCAGCGTCGGATTCCGATTTCCAGAAGCGGCGACGCGAGCGTCGAACGTACCAGGTGGACAGGTCGAGCACGAACCCCTCCAACCGTCGAGCCGCGGTCGGTGGGTCGTACGCCTCCATCGCCTTCTCAACGTCCGCAATCGTCACCGCCAGCTCGGCGAGCAGCCACCGGTCGAGCAGCGCCCGGTCGCGAATGGGGACTGCCGCTCCGTCGGGGTCAAAGCCATCGAGCCGCGCGTAATTAGCGAAGAAGCCGTAGGTGTTCCAAAGGATCAGCATGAAGCGGCGGATCACATCTTGCACCGCTGGAAGATCGAAACGGTAGTCGTTGCCGATCGCAACCGCGGAGAAGAAATACCACCGGGTGGCGTCCGCGCCGAACTTGGACATCACCTCCATGGGGTCGACCGAGTTTTTGAGTGACTTGCTCATCTTTCGGCCCTGCTTGTCCAGAACCGTTCCATTGACGATCACGTTCTTGAACGCCGGCTGGTCGAACAGCATGGTGCCGATGGCCAGCAGGCTGAAGAACCAGCCGCGCGTCTGGTCGAGACCCTCGGCGATGAAGTCCGCAGGGAAGCGCTCTTTGAAGAGTTCCTGATTCTCAAATGGGTAGTGATATTGGGCCATCGGCATGGACCCGGAGTCGAACCAAACATCGATCAAGTCGGCGACGCGACGCATAGTCCCATCGCACTTCTTGCAGGGCAGCGTCACCCGATCGATATAGGGTCGGTGCAGGTCATCGTTCACGGTGAGTCCGAGCTCAGCGACTGAACCGATGCAGCGACTCTCGTCGCACTTCTCACAAACCCAGACGGGCAGCGGGGTCCCCCAATATCGCCACCGGGAGAGCGACCAGTCGACGAGCGTTTCCAACCAGTTGCCCATCCGGCCCGGGCCGACGTGGGACGGAACCCAGTTCACCACGCCGTTGTTGCGCAGCAGCTGGTCCTTCACTGCCGTTGTCTTGATGAACCACGAGGTCAGCGCGTAGTAGAGGAGGGGTGTACCGCAGCGCCAGCAGAACGGATAGGTGTGCCGGATCGTCTCCGCTCGGTACATCAGGCCCCGCTCCGTGAGGTCCTCGATGATCTTGGGATCAGCCTTCTTCACGAACAGCCCGGCGAATGGCGTGACTTCAGGCTTAAATCGGCCCTGCAGGTCGACGACATGTCGAACCGGGATGCCTTTCTTTAGTGAGAGATCGAGGTCATCGACGCCGTACGCCGCGGCGGTGTGGACGATGCCGGTGCCATCTTCCGTGGACACGAAGTCCGCATCCACGACGAAGAACGCAGGTTTATCGGGTACCAGGTACTCGTAGAGCGGCTTGTACCGTTTGCCCAACAGGCTCTTCGCATCCACATCGCCTTCGACCTGGTACTCGCCCTGGAGAATCGAGAGGCGCGCCTTTGCCAGGATGTAATGTTCATCTCCCTGGCCTACCCGCACGTACGGAATATCGAGACCCACAGCCAGTGCCACGTTGCCGGGGAGCGTCCAGGGGGTCGTCGTCCAGGCCAGAAAATAGGTCTTCGGCTCGTCTTCTAGTTCGAACTTTACGTAGACCGACGGATCTTCGACATCATCTCGATAGCCTTGGGCCAGCTCATGGCTCGACAGTGGCGTCTGGTCCCGGGGACAATATGGGACAACTTTGAACCCCTGGTAGAGCAGGCCTTTGTCCCAGAGTTGCTTGAGAATCCACCACACGGTCTCCATGTACGTCGTGTCGAGCGTGCGGTAGGCCTTGTCGAGGTCCACCCAGTAGCCCATCCGCTCGGTCACCTCGGCGAACTGATCGATGTACTTGAAGACGCTCTCCCGGCAGAGCTTGTTGAAGGCCTCGACACCAAACTTCTCGATGTCCTGTTTGCCGGTGAACTTCAACTGCTTCTCGACCTCGATCTCGACCGGCAAGCCGTGCGTGTCCCAGCCGGCCTTTCGCTCGACGTAATAGCCGCGCATCGTCTTGTAGCGCGGAAAGAGGTCCTTGAGGGCACGCGACAGGACGTGATGGATTCCGGGGGGATTGTTCGCAGTCGGTGGGCCCTCGTAAAAGATGAACGGTGGCCTTCCCTCGCGCTGCTTGAGGCTCTTGTGAAAGATATCGCGTTCCTTCCAAAAGCGAAGCACCTCGAGTTCCAATTCGGGGAAGCCGGCGCGCGTCGAAACCTCTTGGAACATGGACGCCAATTCTAAGCGGTAATCAGCCGAGGAACTGGCCGAGGACGTAGAGCACCGCGATCGCGATCATGGGCGAAAAGTCGATGCCCAGGCCAGTGGGGATGACCCGCCGGAGTGGGCCCAGGATGGGCTCCGTGACATCCACCAGGAATCCCATCATCGTGCCGTGGTAATCACGGATGAACCAGGACGCCGCGGCGCGCACAAAGATGGCAAAGATGAACAGGTAAATTAGGACCTGCGCGAAGGTGTGGAGGTAATTGATGGCGGTATGCACGAGAAGTTCAGCGCGGTCCGAAGAGCGCGCGGCCCAATCGTAGCATCGTGGCTCCTTCCTCAATAGCGATCGCGTAGTCGTCCGTCATCCCCATCGACAGGACCGGCAGGGGCACGCCCAGCTGCTGGCTCGTTGTGTCGCGCATAGACCGCAGCTCCCGAAAAACCGGTCGCACCTGTTCCCCATCGTTAACCATTGGCGCCACCGTCATCAATCCGCGGAGCCGCAGATGCTGGGCCCCGTTGACGGCGCGGGCTACCGCCGACAGGTCCGCGGGCAGCGCTCCGGTCTTTTGCGGCTCCTCTGCCACATTGACCTCGATCAGGACATCGAGTGGTGACTCGAGGCGACGGTCGAGCGCCTCGACCAGCCCGACGCTGTCGATCGACTGCACCATCCGAAAGCGGCTTTCGATGAACTTGATCTTGTTCGTCTGGAGATGCCCAATCAAATGCCAGTCGAGATCCGCAGGGCCGATCTCCTCGATCTTGGGAAGGGCTTCCTGCACCCGGTTTTCGCCAAACTGCCTGAGGCCGAGACCGATCGCCTCGCGGATCCGTTCGACCGGCAGCGTCTTGGTCACCGCGACCAGCACTACCTCACCCGGATCGCGCCCGGCGCGCTCGGCACTGCTGGTGATCACCTGGCGGACGCTGCCGAGGTTAGCTTCCAGCGATTCAGGCATCGATCACGGCGCAACCACAACGGAGAGGAAGCGCCCCACCCGGCCACCTCGATGGGAGAACCATCGGTCCTGTTCGCGCGTGCACCAGCCGGCGCTGTGGATCCGGTCAGGCGCGACCCCGACGTCTTCGAGCTGAAGCCGAAGCACGGCCTCGAGGTCGAGCCGGAGGTCTCCGCCGTTCGTTGCCAGGTACCGATCCTGCCGGCCATAGCGCGCCGAAAACTGCTGCCCGACATCGGCGCCGACCTGGTAGCAGCGCCCGCAAATACCAGGCCCGATGAGAACGTCGATTTGGCCGGGCCAGGAACCGTAGCCGGTCTGGAGCGCCTGGGCGGTTTTGGTCGCAACCCCCGCCAGCGTGCCACGCCAGCCCGCGTGCGCACCGGCGACCACCCCGCGACTTGCGTCGACGAAGAGCAGCGGGAAGCAGTCGGCATGGTAGGTCACGATCGCCTGGCCCGGCACGTCGGTCGCGAGGGCATCCGTCGAGAAGACGCATTGTCCCCCTTCCGGCCGCGCCCGATGGAAGGTGGCCACGTTCGCGCCATGCTCCTGCACGGTCATCAAGGCGCGGTCGAGGTCGAAGCCGACCTGCGAGGCGAGCTGCCGCCGCCGCTGGATGACGCTCTCAGGGTCGGCCGCGCCGGTGAGTCCCATCGACCCGAGGGCCGCCGTGCTGAAGCCATGGCGCGCCGGGAAGCCGGCGACGCTGAGGACGGTGGCGAGTTCCACCATCGAGCGGCGTCAGCCTCGCTTTTCTCGGCTCAGGAGTTGGTCGATCTCGTGCTTGACCTCCTGGAGGTCCATGAACGAGCGGTAGACGGAGGCAAAGCGGATGTAGGCCACTTCGTCCAGGCCACGGAGCTTATCCATCACCAGCTCGCCGACCTCACGCGAGGGGATGTCGACCTTGCCCCGGGTTCGCAGCTCAGCCTCGATCTCGTCCACCACCCGCTCGATCGTGCTGTGCGAGATCTCGCGCTTGGTGGTGGCTTTCATCAGCCCGCTGAAGAGCTTCTGGCGATCGAAGTCCTCCCGGCGGCCGTCTTTCTTCATCACGTAAAGCGGTACCGTCTCGATCCGCTCGTAGGTGGTGAAACGCTTGGTGCACTGCAGGCACTCCCGGCGCCGGCGGATCGACTCGCCGGTATCCGAGTCCCGGGAATCGACCACCTTCAGGTCGATGTGACCACAATATGGGCACTTCATCTCAGGTCAGTATCCCAGATCTTGTGGTCATCAGTTAAAACGAGGGCGAGGAGCGGGAAGGGGGCGCTCCTCGCCAGAGGTTATCGGCGACCCCGCAGAAAGGCGGGAATGTCGAGGTTCGACGGGTCGAACCCCTTATAGGCCGGCACTTCCTCGACCGGCGCCGGGCGACTGTATTGCTCGTCGATCTCGCGACTGGTCTCGGACCCGGTAATGAAGCCGGTGGCGACCACCGTGATCTTGATCTCGCCGGACATCTTCTCGTCGATGACCGTTCCGAAGATGATGTTGGCGTCCTTGTCGGCGGCGGCGCGCACGATCTCGGCCGCCTCGTTGACCTCGTGCAGCGTGAGGTCGGTGCCACCGGTGATGTTGAAGAGGATGCCGCGGGCCCCGTCGATCGAGGTCTCCAGCAGCGGGCTGGCGACGGCGTCGCGGGCGGCATCGGAAGCGCGCTGATCGCCGCTCCCAAAGCCAATCCCCATCAGGGCCGCGCCCTGTCCGGACATGACCGCCTTGACGTCGGCGAAGTCCAGATTGATCAGGCCCGGCTGGACGATCAGGTCCGAGATGCCCTGCACGCCCTGCCGCAGGACGTCGTCGGCGATCTTCAGCGCCTCGGTGAACGGCACCTTCTTGTCGGTCACGTCCAATAGCCGCTGGTTCGGGATGATGATCAGGGTATCGACCTTCTCCCGTAGCGTGGTCGAGGCCTCTTCGGCGATGGCGCGGCGGCGGGTTCCCTCGAAGGTGAAGGGCTTGGTGACCACACCGATCGTCAACGCGCCGTTGTTGCGGGCGATCTCCGCGACCACCGGCGCGGCGCCGGATCCGGTCCCACCGCCCATGCCGGCGGTCAGGAACACCATATCGGCGCCTTGCAGCAACTCCGAGAGTTCCTGCTGGCTCTCCTCGGCCGCTTCGCGACCGATGGTCGGATTGCCGCCGGCACCGAGGCCGCGGGTCAGCTTCTTGCCGATATTCATCTTGGTCTGCGCTTCGGAGTGAGCCAGCGCCTGCAGGTCGGTGTTGATAGCGATGAACTCGACGCCGCGCAGCTTCGAGCGGATCATCCGGTTGACCGCGTTGCTCCCACCGCCACCGATACCGACGACCTTGATCCGCGCATTCCCTTCCAGGGTCCGGTCGACGTCGCGCATTGCTTCCTCCTTATCGCGCTCCAGGCGCGCCCTTACGAACCGTTCAGCAGAGACGCGCGGGCCCTGGCCGCCTCCGTAATCGCCAGGAATCACCGGTCGCGAGGCGAGGCCCTTCATTCGAAGCTGATCGTCGATGTTCATATCGGCCTCCTTCCTCTTAGAAGAAATCCTTGATCCAACGAACAGTCTTTGCGTACACCGCCGACGCGCCCGCGCCAACGGGTGCGTGCCCGTTGCCGTGGTGCCGAAGTTTGGTTCCCCACCGCAGCAGCCCCACCGCCGTCGCATAGGCGGGTCCGCCCACCTGGTCGTTCATGCCGATGGTTTGCCCGGGCGCCCCGATACGGACGGGCAGCTCGAGCAGGCTCTGGGCAAGCTCCGTGAAGCCGAGGAGGCGGCACCCACCGCCGGTGAAGACCACGCCCCCCGGGAGGAAGCCGTCGTGTCCGCCACGACGCATCTCGAGCTTGACCATCTCGAGAATCTCGCGGGCCCGGGGCGCGATGATCTCGGCGAGGTGGCGGCGTGGCACCGCTTGCATGCGGTCCTGCCCGATCTGGTGCACCTCCACCATCTCCTCGCGTGGGATGCATGCCGGGATCGCGTGGCCGTAGTTGATCTTCAACATCTCGGCCTCGGTCAGGGTGGTGCGGAGCCCGATGGCGACGTCATTGGTCACGTGCGTGGCTCCAACGGGCAGGACCGCCGTGTGCACCACGCTGCCCTCGTTGAAGAGCGCCACGTCGGTCGTCCCACCGCCAACGTCGACAAGCGCCACACCCAGGTCGAGCTCGTTGTCGTTAAGGACCGCCTCCGCCGACGCCAGCACCTGCACCACCAGGTCTTCGACGCTCATGCCCGCCTGGTGAACGCACTTGACGACGTTTTGCACCGCGGTCAGCGAGCCGGTGATGATGTGCGTCTCGACCTCGAGCCGGGAGCCCGACATGCCGACCGCGTCTTTGACCCCCTCCTGCCCGTCCACGACATACCCGCGGGGGACGACGTGGATGATCTCGCGGTCATTGGGCACCGAGACCGCGCGCGCCGCGTCGATGACGCGGGTCACGTCGTCGTGTCCGATCTCGCGGTCCGATCGCGCGACCGCAATCACGCCCCGGCTGTTCTGGCTGAGCACGTGGGTGCCCGCCATGCCGACGAAACAGGACTCCAGCTTGTGACCGCACATGCGTTGCGCGGCGTCGACGGCGTGCGTGATGCCGCGGACGGTCTTCTCCATGTTAACGACCACGCCGCGACGCAGACCTTCGGAAGGCGCCTCACCGACGCCGACGATGTTCAGTCCGCGCTCCGTCGGCTCGCCGACGACGCAGCAGATCTTAGTTGTGCCGATATCGAGTGCTGTGACGTATTTAGATCGAGGCAAAAACCTTTCCTGGAACGTTGGCTGGAACCGGCGAGCCCATTATAGTGTGGTCCCGCCCTCGTGACAACACAACTGGCCTCGAGTTATCCACAGGCTGGCACTGCGGCGCGAGGGCCTGAGGGTTAGACAGGTCGGGCTTCGATCACCGAATGGGTCGATGCGGTCGGGATGATGGCGCTCAGCTGGAAGCCAGCATTCGCGCAGAGGCGTGCGAATTCGTCATGATCACGCTCCTGGCCGCCAAGCATGACCAGCATATTCAGGTCAGAAAAGCGAGCCGGGTCAGGCTCGTTGGCGGGTTTCAGGACGTGTTCGACCAGCAGCAGTCTGCCGGCGCTGGGGACCGCGGCCCGGCACGATCGAAGAATCGCCAGCGATGCGGCGTCATCCCAGTCGTGGATGATGCTCTTGAGGATGTAGGCATCGGCCCCGGGGGGAACGGTTTCGAAGAAGCTCCCGGCCACCAGCTCGCAGCGATCGGTCACGCCGGCCCGCTGGAGCACGTCACTCGCCCCGGTGAGCACATGCGGCAGGTCGAACACAATGCCCCGCATGTCAGGGTTGGCGGCGAGGATCGCCGACAGCAGCGCCCCTTCCCCACCACCAACGTCGACCATCGAGCGGATTTGCGAGAAATCGTAGGCGGCCACAACCGACTCGACCATGCCGGCCGATAGGCCCGTCATCGCGGCATTGAAGATCGCGTTTTCCTCCGGGTGGGCGGCCCGCCAATCCCACGCCGTGACGCCATAGAGCTCACGAAAGGCCGATGTTCCCGATCGGAGGCTGCGCTCGAGCTCACCCCAGGTGCGCCAATGATCCGGTCGGCCGACGCGCATGGCCCAGGCGCGCATGGAAGCGGTCACATCCGAGCGTAAGTAATTGGAGAGCGCGGTTTGTCCGAACCGACCGTCGACGTAGGCGAAAATGCCGACGCTCGCGAGGGCACGGAGCAGCCGGTTGAGGGCGGACGCCGTCGTCCCGGTTGCCGCGGCCAGGTCGTCGACCGATCGAGGGCCGTCGCGGAGCAGGTCGGCGAGGCCGAGGGTGGCGGCGACATGAATCGCTTGCGAGACCTGAAACCCGTTGGTGAGCCGCCGCAACGTGTCAAGGAGCGACCGGTCGTCCGGGGTCATCGCCGGATGCTACAAGAGGTGGCGGCGGATGACGGCGAGATTGTCGAAGATGCGGACGCCGAAGGCGACGATGGCGGCAAAGTAAAGCTCGACGCCGAGCTTGTCGCCCAGGTACGTGAGTGCGCCGGCCGCGAGAGAATTCACGAGCAGCCCGGAGATGAACACTTTGTTTTCGAAGTTTCCGTTCAACCACGCCTTCACCGCCCCCAGGACCGAGTCCAGTGCGGCGAGGATCATCACCGCGGTATAGCGCGAGTACCCGGGCGGGATCTGCACCGGGGCGTTGAGGCCTAGGACGATCCCGAGGATGCCGAAGACGATCACGGCCGCGACCAGCCAGACGGCTTCGCGCGAGCCGCTGGCCGGCAGCCTCATTTGCGCCCTCGCATCTGCACCGCCGGCGCGCCCGGGTTTTCGAGGTTGATGTACTGGATCTGCGCGGAGGCGAAATCGATCCGGCTGCCCAACGCCCGCAGGGCCGCCAACTTTGGCGTTAGCGTCGCGCGATCGTCGCTCGTGACCATCTGGCCAAAGATGATGGCCCATCCGCGGTCGGTTTGCGCGGTCAGTACCTGGCGGCGGTCGAGCTGAAACGACATTAGCGAGATTTTGAACGCCGGGGCAAAACCGGCCTTCAACTGCAGCAGGATGGGCAGGAGGTCGCGGTCGACCGCGCGCTGGCCGTAGGCCACCGGGCCGAAGTCGGGTCGGTTGATCACCGTCAGTCCGCCGGCCTCCGCGGTCGGGTCAAGAACCTGACCGAGATCATTCATGGCGTAGGTCGCCTCGCCCACCTGCAGCACGGCCGACGGCTTCCATTCGGTGATGTTTGCCGTGACGCGATCGGGCAGGGCCAGGCTGACATTGGCGGATCGGACCCACGGCATCGCCGTCAGGCGCTGCTCGAGCTCGCCGTGGTTGAGAAAGAAGATGTTGCGGTCGGGCGGGAGCGCCAGGGCGGCGATGATCTGGGCCGGCGTGAGATGGGTCGCCCCGACGATCTCCACCTGGCGCGGTCGAAAGGCCGGCTGTGCCAGCAGGAAAAGCGCGGCAAAGATTTCGGCGCCGAGGATCGCGATCTGGGCCACCGCCCAGATCCAGCCGCGCGAAGAGGTGGTGGGCTTGGCGGGCGCTGGAGCCGTCCGCCGCCGCCGCTTCTCGATGGTGCTGACCGTCATTCGCCCGCCTCCGGCGGAAGCAGGCGGCTGTCGATCGCCGTTTGCGAGCGCTGCCGATCATTGAATCGTTCGATCGCGAGCTCGACCAGACGCTCGATCAGCTTCGGATAGGGCAGACCCGAGGCTTCCCAGAGCTTGGGATACATGCTGATCCGGGTAAAGCCGGGAATGGTGTTGAGCTCGTTCAACAGGAGCCGGCCACTGGTGCGCTCCAGGAAGAAGTCCACCCGGGCCATGCCGGCCGCGTCGACCGCCTGGAAGGCGCGCACCGCCATGCGGCGAGCTTCTTGCGCGACCGCATCGTCGACGGGTGCCGGGATCAGCAGCCGCGACCCCTCGTCGAGATATTTCGCCTCGTAATCGTAGAACTCGTGCGCCGGTACCACCTCACCCACCACGGAGGCTTCGGGCTCGTCATTGCCGAGCACACTGATCTCGAGTTCGCGAGCATCGACGGCCCGCTCCACCAAGAGCTTGCGATCAAAGGTGCTGGCGAGGCGAAGCCCCTCGACCAGCTCGGCCCGGTTGTGCGCCTTGGTCGTCCCGACGCTCGAGCCCGAATTCGCGAACTTCGTGAAGCACGGGTATCCGAGCCGCTCTTCGACGCGCGCGATGAACGCGTCTCGGTCGCGCTCATACTGGCGGCGCGTGACCGGCAGGTAGTCCACCACCGGCAGCCCGGCGGCGGCAAAGGCGCGCTTCATGTAGATCTTGTCGAGGCCGAGCGCGGATCCGAGCACGCCGGCGCCCACATACGGCAGGTTGGCCAGCTCGAGCACCCCCTGGACGGTGCCGTCCTCACCATTGAGCCCGTGAAAAACGGGAAAGACCACGTCAAGGGGTGGAATGCCCCCACCCTGCCCGCCGACAGCGGGGGAGGCCGATGTCTGAGGTCCGTTCTGAGCCGCGACCAGGGAGTGTTGCGTTGGGTCGGGTGGCAGGTAGACATAGTTGCGGGCCGCGACGTCGCTAACGAGCCGCTTGAGCGAGTCGCCGGTCAGCCAGCGGCCTTCTCTGTCGATGTAGAGTGGCACCGCCTCGAAGCGTTGCGGATCCATGGCGGCGATGATCGACTGGGCGGAAAGGATCGAGACCTCGTGTTCGGTCGACCGCCCCCCGAACAGGACCCCGACCCGCAGCCGCTTCACGCTTGCTTAGCCCGGCCGATGACGCGGATCTCCGGTTCCAGCTCGATGCCGAACCGTTCTTGGACGCGATCCCGCATCTCGGCCACTAAGGCTAGCACGTCATCGGCACTCGCCCCGCCCAGGTTGACGATGAAATTCGCGTGTTTCGGCGAGACCTGCGCGCCGCCGATTCGCAAGCCTTTGAGGCCGCAGGCGTCGATCAAGCGGCCCGCGGACTCGCCTGGTGGGTTCTTGAAGGTGCTGCCCAGGCTGCGCTGCTCGATCGGTTGGGTCGCGCGCCGATGCTTCTGCACCTCGAGCAGCCGCTTGCGCACCGCAGCCGGCGGTTCGCTGGTCGTCGCAAACGTCGCCGAGGTGATCACCCATCGATCCCGCGATCGTTTGAAGACCGAATCGCGATAGCCGAAGGCGCACTCCGCCGCCGTCATCACCTGTCGCGTGCCCTGGGGGTCGACCAGCTCGGCGCGCAGCAGCCGGTCCTTGACCTCGCCTCCGAACGCGCCCGCGTTGCCAAACACCGAACCGCCGACGGTGCCTGGGACGCCCGCGCCAAACTCCAGCCCGGTCCGGCCTGCCCTGGCCGTTTCCGCCGCCAGCTTTGGCATCAGGGTCCCGGCGGACACGGACACGGCATCGCCGTCGATCGAAATTCGAGCGGTGCTCAACTTGATCGTGAGCCCAGGCAATTCGTCGCTGGCGAACAGCGTGTTGGTCGCCGCACCGATGACGAGGTAAGGGACCTGGTCGCGATTTAGCCGCCCGACCAGTTCGGGCAAGGCCGCGTCGTCGGATAGCTCCAGGAAATACCGAGCGCGGCCGCCGATGCCATACCAGCTGTACGGTTGCAGCGGCTCATGCTCCCGAACGCCGGGATACGAGGTAAGCCACGCGTCAGGCAACCGGTGAGCGCTCCAGCACCTCGGCGGTCTTGCCCACGGCATCGTCAAAACCGCGCACCGACATGAAGACGATGGCGTCGCCCGGGCGCGCGGCGGAGGCAAGCTTGTAGGCCGCGGAGCGCGCCGAATCGACGGTCACGACTTCGTCGACACCCCGGATGCGATTCGCCAGGTCCTGCGCCGTAACCGTGTGGGCGAGGTGCCGCTCGCGGGCGGGCTCGATCGGACCGATGACGACGAGCGCGCAGCCCGCAAAGGCGTCGGCGTACCCATCCATCAGGGCCAGCGTCCGCGAGTAGGTGTGGGGAACAAAACAGGCCAGCACCCTGCCGGGATGAAAGCGCTCCTGGGCCGCCTGCAAGGTGGCGCGGACTTTCGCCGGGTGGTGCGCGTAATCGTCGACCAGGGTGACGCCGCGCACCTGGCCGCGGATCTCGAAGCGGCGGGAGACCCCCTGAAAGCGGCCGATGGCATCCACCGCGACCGGCACCGCCACGCCCAACCGCACGCTGGCGGCCAGCGCCGCGAGCGCGTTGGTCGCATTGTGCTCTCCCGGAAGTCGCGTGCTGACCACGGCGAGCACTTTGCCCTCGTGCCAGGCGGTGAAGCGCATCCCCTCGCCGTCGATCTGGACGTCGCGGCCCTGCCAGTCAGCGCCGCCCCGAAGCCCGTAGGTCTCGACGTTGGCCCGCGTCCGATTGAGGAGGCGTCGCACCGTCGGATCATCGGCGTTGGCAATCAGGCGATCTTCCTGCCCGAGGTCCTCGAGGAACTGACGGAACACCGCCTCGTAAGCAACCGGGTCCGGAAAGACGTCGGGATGGTCCCAGTCGATGTTGGTCAGGACCGCCAGTTGCGCAGAGAAGTGCAGGAACTTGGGCCGAGGATCGAACACGGCCGAGGTGTACTCGTCGCCTTCGAAGACGAATTCTCGGCCGCTGCCCCAGGCGGCCGCCGAGCCGAGATCTTTGACCGCCATCCCCAGGCGAAACCCGGGATTGCGCCCCGCAGACCGAAGAATCCAGGCGATCAGGCTGGCGGTGGTCGTCTTCCCCGCCGAGCCCGCGACCACGATTCGATATCGGTCCGCGGTCAGTTCCCCCCAGTATTCGGCCTCACTCACCAGTCGGATATGATGCCGGCGCGCGGCTTCGGTTTCGGGATTGCCCTCGCGCACCTGGTTGCCCTGGACGACCAGGTCGGGCTTCCCCCAGCGCGTGAGGTTGGCGGCGGCATGGCCATCGACCCATTTGATGCCGGCCTTCGTCAGGATGTCCGTCGTGGGCGGGTAGGCGTCCTCATCCGAGCCGGTGACGACGTTACCCAATTGCTTGGCGACCACCGCCAGCCCCGATACGGCGTAGCCGCAGATGCCGATGAAGTGGATGCGCATCAGGAACTGGCGGCGGCTTGGAGCAAGCCCGCCACCTCCTCGGCAGCCCGCGGTCGACCCAACCCGCGCATGGCGATCACCATCTTGCTATACCCGGCGGGGTCGTCGGCGATGGCCGTGATTTCCCGGGTAAGGCGCGGGCCGTCACACTCCTCGTTCGCGATCACCCGCGCCGCGCCGGCGCGCGCGAACGGTTCGGCGTTGAGCCGTTGATGACCACCGGCAAAAGGACCCGGAACGAGCAACATGGGAACGCCCGCCGCGCTGACCTCGCTGATGCTGCCGGCGCCCGCACGACTCAGAACCAGGTCGGCCGCATACACCTTGTCGGCGAGGTCGTCGGCAAACGCAAATGGATGGTAGCGTCCACCCGACGACGATCCGAGGCTCTCCAACCAGCGAAGGTCGCGCTCGCCGGTTTGATGCCAGACGTCCAACCCCAGGCGGCCGGTGAGCTCCGGCGCAGCCGTAGCCACCGCCTCGTTGATGCGGTGCGCGCCCTGACTCCCGCCCAGAATCAGGAGCCGCTGCGGGCTCATCGGGAAGTCCTCGCGCCGCTTCCAGAATTCGCTGCGGACGGGCGTGCCCGTCACCACCGCCTCGGCGTGGAGGTGGGGGGCCGACTCCGAATAGGCGGTGGCCACGACCCTGGCCACATAAGAGAGGAGCCGGGTCGCTCGCCCAGGCATGGCGTTCTGTTCCTGGAGGACCACCGGCACGCGGGCCATGGCGGAGGCGAGGACGACCGGCGCGCTGACGTAGCCGCCGGTGCCGAGCACGACGTCGGGACGGAACCGGCGCACGATGCGAGCCGACTGCAGCAGCGCCTGCGGGGCAACAAGGGGAAACGACCAGTTGCGCCAGAGCTTCTCCATGTCGAGCTTGGCGGCGACGATCGTTTGCAGCGGGATGCCATAGCGCGGCACGACCCGCTCCTCCATGCCACCTCGCCGCCCGACATAAAGGATCTGGGTGTCAGGTGCGTTCCGCGACAGCGCCTGCGCGACGGCGATCGCCGGGAACAAGTGTCCGCCCGTTCCGCCGCCCGAGATCAATACTCGCATGCCGGATCCATCCCACCTTCTCGCTCTGGGTCGAAACGTTCATCAGTATGCCGACCGCCAGCAGCGTGATTGCCAGCGATGAGCCACCATAGCTGATGAAGGGCAGCGGGATGCCGGTGGTGGGCAAGGTGACGGTGACGGCAGCGATGTTGATCAGGGCCTGCAACGCGATCCAGGTCGTGACGCCGCAGGCGAGCAGCGACCCGAAGGCATCCGGGGCTTTCAGCGCGACGCGGTAGCCGCGATAGGCAAAGAGACCAAAGAGGCCGAGCACGGCGCTGGTGCCGAGCAGTCCGGTCTCCTCGCCGACGATGGCGAAGATGAAGTCGGTGTGGGCAAAGGGCAGCCACTGGTACTTCTGAATACTGTGACCCAGGCCAAGGCCGGCGAAGCCGCCCGAACCGAGTGCCACCACCGACTGGATCGCCTGGAAGCCGGTGTTGAGCGGATCCGACCAGGGATCGACGAAGGCGAGGATGCGATGCAATCGGTAGGGCTCCATCCGAATGAAGAGGTAGACACAAAGCGCCATGATCAACGCCAGCAGGAGCACGTGGCGCTTGCGCCCACCGGCCACCAGGAACTGGGCGAGCAGAATGCCGGCGACGATCAGGGTGGTGCCGAGGTCGCGCTCCAGGATGACCAGCAGGACCGTAAATCCGAGCAGCGCGAGAAAGGGCACGACGCCGTTTTCCAATGACGACAGCCGATCGCGGTGCCGCTCCAACCAGAGCGCCATGAAGACGATGGCGGCGATCTTCGCCAGCTCAGCGGGCTGCATCTGCAGCGGTCCGAGTCGCAGCCAGCGCCGGGCACCGTTGACTTCGACGCCGAAGTGCGGCAGCAGCACCAGCACCATGAGGACCACCGTCACCAGGCCAAGCGGCATGGCGAGCGGACGCAGGCGGTGATAGTCGAGGTTGGCTCCGGCAACGAGCAGGATGACGCCCAGCCCCAGCCACATCAGCTGGTGCTCGAAGTAGTAGGCGGCATTGTGGAACCACAACCACCCCTGCACCTCGGACGCGGAGAAGACCATCACCAACCCGAAGGCGGTCAGCGCCCCGACCGCGAGCAGGAGCGCCCGGTCGCCGCGACGCCAGAGGCGGCTCGAGGCTAGCGTGCGCGACGCGGCCGGAAGCTCCAAGGCGGCCCGCGCCCTCATCGCAGCTCCTGAAGGACAGTCGCCTTGAAGCGTCGCCCGCGGTCCTCGTAATCGCGGAACATGTCGTAGCTGGTGAAGGCGGGCGACAGCAGGACCACCGATCCCGGCGCCGCCAGCGCCGCTGCCTTGCGCACCGCATCCGCAAGGTCGGTGGCGCGCTCGACGCGCGGCAGGCCTGCCTCACGGGTGCGACGAGCCAGTTCCTCGCCGGTCTCGCCCATCGCCACCAGCGCCACCACCCGCCGCGCAATGGCCTGCGCCAGCGGTTCGATCTCGATCCCCTTGTTGCGGCCGCCGGCAATCAGGACGATCGGCTCGCTGAACGCGGCCAGGGCTTTGTAGGTCGAATCGGGGTTGGTGGCCTTGGAGTCGTTGTACCAGCGAACGCCGTTGAAGGTACCGATCGGTTCGAGCCGGTGCTCGACCGCCTTGAATTGGCGGACCGCCTCAGCCATCCGTTCGAGGTCGACGCCCGCGGCGTGACCGGCGCCGATGGCGGCCATCACATTACTGAGGTTGTGCTCGCCGGGGAGCGGCACGTCCGCGGCGCGCAGCACATGCCGCCGGTCGCCGGCCTCCGCGATCGTGACCCACTCATCGCTGACCATGACCCCTCGATCGACCGGCTGGTTTATGCCAAAGCCGATAACCTGCCCCCGCGTTTGCGACTGCATCGCGGCGCAGGCGGGGTCGTCGAAGTTCAGCACCGCGTGGTCGTCCTCCTGCATGAAGCGAACCGCCCGCGCCTTGATGTCCCGATAGCGCTCGAAGGACTTGTGCCGATCCAGATGGTCGGGGGTCACGTTCAGCACCACCCCGATGTGAAGGCGAGGCTTCGCGATGGATTCCAGTTGAAAGCTACTCAACTCCAGCACGACCCAATCGTCAGGTTGCAGCTGGTCGATACGGTCGAGCACAGGCTCACCGATGTTGCCGCCCCGCATCACGCGCAGGCCGCCGGCCCGCAGCACCTCGGCCGTCAGCGCCGTGGTCGTGGTCTTGCCATTGGTCCCGGTGATGCCGGCGATGCGGCTCCGGCAGGCCCTGAAGAACAGGTCGATCTCGCTCGTGACCTCGATGCCGCGCTGTCGCGCGCTCTCGAGCAGCGGCTCGTCCCAGGCGACCCCGGGGCTGACGACCAGAAGGTCGGTGCCGTTCAGGTCTTCCGTGCCGTAGCCGCCGAGCCGGGCGGGGATCCCTGCCTTCGCCAGCTCGGCCCGCAGCTCTGGTGTATCGGCGCGATCCACGACCCGAACGGAGCCGCCTCGTTGGGTGATGAAGGATGCCGCCGCCCGGCCGCTTCGCCCGTAGCCGACGACGAGGGCGTGGCGGCCGCTGGTGTCGATCACGCCGTGTGCCCCGGCCGCGCCAGCGCCAGCGCCAGCGCGGCGGCAATCAGCGAGCCAGCCCAGAAATAGAGGGCGATCGGCATCTCGCGCCATCCGGAGACGATGAAATGGTTGTGGAGCGGCGACATCCGGATGATGCGCTTCCCGGTCATCTTGAAACTCGCCACCTGGGCGATCACCGAGACGGTCTCGACGACGAAGACCAGCGCCAGCAGCGGGAGATACCAGAGAAAGCCGGTGGTGATGGCGGCCGCCACCATCGCCGTCCCCAGCGCGAGGCTGCCGGTGTCGCCCATGAAAATGCGCGCGGGAAAGAGGTTGTAGAAGAGGAAGCCGCAAAGACAACCTGCCAGGATCGCCGGCATCAGCCCGGCGCCCGGGTGATGCTGCAGGACGGCGACCAGGGAGAGGGCGCCGAAGCTGATAGCCCCCGCTCCGGCGGCGAGGCCGTCGCTGCCGTCCGTCAGGTTGAAGGCGTTGGATCCCGCGGCGACCGCAAGCGCGCTCACCAGGATCATCCAGCCGCCGATCGCATGCTGGCCGTCGAAGGGTACCAGTTGCGAGGTTAGACCCCAACGTAGCGCGAGGACGCCGAGCAGCGCGCCACTCGCGAGCTGGATGACGATCTTGTAGCGCGCCTGGAGCCCGAGGTTGCGGCCGCCCCGAATCGCCGCGTAGTCGTCGATGAAGCCGAGCGCCCCGCCCAGGGCGAGCGCAATCAGCACGAAGCCACCGGCGATTGAGCGGTCGGCGACCACATAGAAGAGCAGGGCCACGACCAGGAACACGAGCCCGCCCGCCGTCGGCGTTCCCGCCTTGGCGTGGTGGGCGGCAGGACCCTCCTCACGGATCTGCTGGCCCATGCGGGCACGTGCCAGCCGGCCAATCGCGGCCGGGAATACGAGCGCGCTGACGACGAGGGCCGCGACGAACACGATGAGGGGCGTCATGGGCCCTCGCGAATTTGCTCGACCACTCGTTCCAGCCGCATACCGCGGGAGCCTTTGACCAGCACCTGCGTCTGCGGAGTCAGCAGCGGCGCCAGCGCCGCCACCACCTGGTCGGCCCCCTCGACCACGTACGCCCGCTCCTTGGCAAGACCGGCACGGCGCGCGGACTCCACCACCCGCGGGGCGTACTCCCCCACCGCGATCACGACGTCGGCGGTTTTCCCCGCCAACGACCCGATCTCGTCGTGCGCGCGCGCGGCATGGTCGCCCAACTCCAGCATGTCGCCGAGGACCGCCACCTTGAGCGACCCTTTCGGCGCCAGCGCGAGAACGTGGAGCGCGGCCTGCATCGAACCAGGACTGGCGTTGTAGGAATCGTCGATCACCGTGGCGCCGTTGCGGCCGCTGACGATGTTCATTCGCCGGGCCGGCGGCGTGAAGCCGTGGAGGGCCGATGCGATGGCGGGCCCGTCGAACTCGAATTCCAGCGCGACGGCGGCCGCGGCCAGCGCATTCGAGATGCTGTGCTCCCCGGGAAGGCGGAGATAGACCTCGGCCTTGCCTCGCGGCGTGGCCAGCGTGAAGGTGCTGCCTTCGAGGCCGTGTAGCCGGATCCGCTCGGCGCGCACGCTGGCGTCGCTCGCCAGCCCGTACTGCGTGAAGCGACGGGCCACCGCCGACATCGCCCGCACCCTCGGGTCGTCGGCATTGAGCACCGCCAACCCGCCGGGCGCCAGGCCCTCGACGAGCTCGCGCTTGGCGGCGGCAACCGCGTCGATCGATCCCAGGAATCCGACGTGGGCCAGTCCGACGTTGAGCACGACTCCGATCGTCGGCGGGGCCGCCAAAGTCAGCTCCCGGATTTCGCCTGCCCGCGACATCGCGTACTCGACCACCAGGGCTCGATCGCGTGGGTCCATCTGAAAAATCGTCATCGGGATCCCGGTATAGGTATTGAGGTTGCCCTCGCTCTTGTGCACGCGCAGCCGGCGCCCGAGCACGTGGGCGATCAGGTCCTTGGTCGTCGTTTTTCCGGCGCTGCCGGTGATCGCGACAATGGGCAGCGCCTGGCGGCGCAGGCGATCGGCCGTGATGTCGAAGAGGGCTTGCCGCGTGTCCTCGACCACGATCACCGCGGCGTCGTCGATTGCCGGCGGTGGCTGCTCACACAGGATGCCGGCGGCCCCGCGCTCGATCGCCTGCGGAATGAAACCATGGCCATCCTGCTGCTCGCCGCGCAGGGCAACGAAGAGGCCGCCCGGCTTCACCTCGCGCGAATCGGTGAACAGCGCGCTCAACGAAACCTCCGGCGAACCGCGGAGGAGCCGGCCGCGCGTCGCCTGCACCACGTCCTTTACCGACATCGCCACAGTCCCCTTATTGTCGCTGGCCGTATCACGGCGCGATCTGCCACTGGGTGATCAGGGCGCTGGCGACCTGTTTCCAGATCGGGGCGGCGACATAGGCGCCTTCGAAGAGCACCTTCGGCTTGCGGGTGATCACCAGCATGATGAACTGCGGGTGATCGGCGGGCACGAAGCCGACGAAGGAACCGATCGTCTGGTCCTTCGCGTAGCTCCCGTTTTCCGGGATGCTGGCCGTCCCGGTCTTGCCCGCAATCCGGTTCTTGAAGCCATCGATGCGGGCCGCAAAACCGGAGCCGTGCTCGACGACGCCGACCATCATCTGCTGCATCTGCTGCGCGGCTTTGGCGCTGATGACCTGGCGGACCACCCGTGGCGCCACCGGGTGACGAGTGCCGTTGCTATCGATCACCTGGTCGACCACATGCGGCCACACCAGGTTGCCGCCGGTGGCCGCCACGTTGACGGCGGCCAGCATCTCGATGGCGGTGGTGTCCACCCCCTGACCGAAGGAGGCGGTCGCCAGCTCGACTGGTTTCCACTTGGCGAGATCGCGGAGCGGCTCCGCCGTCTCGGCGGCGACATCGATCCCGGTTCGGGAACCAATGCCGAACTTTTGCAGATACTGATAGAAGGGACCCGCACCCTCCAGCTGCTGCGCCTTGATGGCGCCGACGTTGAGCGAGTTCTGCAGCACCTGGGTCATGGTGACGTTGCCGTGGGCCCGGTTGTCCCAGTTGCGGATGGCCACCCCACCGACGACGGCGACGCCGGTCTCGTTGAAGCGCGTGTCGGGCGTGATGGCGTGGTCATCGAGAGCGCCGGACAGGGTCACGACCTTCATAACCGAGCCCGGTTCGTAGAGATTGGAAACGATCGGATCGATGAACTGCGAGGTCGGCGTCGTCGCAAACTGGTTGGCGTTATAGCTCGGCGCATCGGCCCAGGCGACGATCCGGCCGGTGGTCGGCTCCATGATGATCAGCGAACCGCTCTCCGCCTGATACTTCTGTATCCCGTCGGCAAGCGCGCGTTCGGCGACGACCTGGATGGTCCCGTCGAGCGAAAGTTGCAGCGAGGCGCCGTCGACCGGATCGCGGCGCTGCCTGTCGCTCAGCACGATCGGCCGGTTCGCCAAATCGCGCACCGTCGCCTCGAAGCCATCCTGACCGTGCAGGATTTTGTCGTAGTAGCCCTCGATCCCGTAGTTGCCGACGCCCTCATCGTTGGCGAAGCCCAGGAGGTTGGCGGCCAGCGTGGAGCCGGCCACGCCACCATCGACATAGGATCGCTGCGTCTCGGCCACCTTGCCGATGCCCGACAAGCGAAGCTTGTCCAGTTGCTGGGCAACGGACGCGGGCACTCGCCGCGCCAGGTAGATGAACTTTCGCGTCGTCGCCAGCTTGGCCTGGATCGCCTCCGGCGTGATAACCAGAATGGGGGCGAGCTTGGCGGCGATGTCCGCTCGCTCCCGCGCCGAAATCTGGTCCGGCGAGGCGAAGATCGAGAAGACGGGCGTGTTGGTGACGAGCAACGCGCCGTTCCGATCCAGGATATTGCCGCGCACCGCCGGCAAGGCGATCGTGTCGTCGTGGTAGACGGCAGCCAGCCGGGCCATATCGGAGTGACGGATGATCTGCCAGTACGTCAGGCGGCCGAGCAGCACCAGGTAGGCACTCAGGATGAGCGCCATCAATGTAAGGATACGACTGCGAGGCTCGAGTTCCTGGACGCCCCTCACCGCCGCCGCCCGCTTAGTGGGCTGGTTGCGAGTTCAGCGGGCGGCCGATGACGGCGCCCAGCACCGCCAGCACACCGTCCCAGACGCCGGACCGACCCTGGTTTTGCGGACGGGGCCCGAGCGCAATCGGCGACTGCGTGGAATGGACGTACTGCCACCGGCTGGGGTGGGAGAGGCCAAGTTGCACGGCCGCGGTGGCGACGCGGTTGGCGGCGCGATCGCCGGCGAGCTGGGCCAGGAGCTGGTCGTGCTCGGCGGAGAGGCGGGCCTGTTCCTGCTTCAGCGTCGCGATCTGGTAGCTCGCCTGGGTGGCGGCCGCGGATTGCCCCACCAACAGCAAGGCCGCCGCGATCAGCGCGGTCGCGCCCACGAGCGGCGAGATCGATGGCCGGCCGCGACTCCGGCGCGCGCGCGAAGGGGGTAACGCGCGCGCCGGAGGGGTCGGATCGGGCCGGCGGGGCCGCAACACTAGTAGATGCCCAGGAGGGAGGGTTTCCACCATGCGGCCGCTCAGGTATTGACTTGTGGAATGACATGGGTTGGGTTCATAACTTCTCCGCGACTCGTAATTTCGCCGACCGGGCGCGAGGGTTTTCCCGCACCTCGGCCTCAGAGGGGGTGATCGGTTTGCGCGTCACGACGCGCACCGAACGCTGGTGCCCGCAGATACAAACGGGCGCTTGGGGCGGACAAATACAGTCTGTTGCTTCGACGTTGAATAGGTTCTTTGCAATCTTGTCCTCGAGGGAGTGGAAGGAGACGACCCCGACGCGCCCACCGCTTGCAAGCACTTGGATGGCTGCCTTCAACCCTTTTTCGATCGCCTCGAGCTCGCGGTTGACCGCGATCCGGAACGCCTGGAAGGTGCGGGTCGCGACGTGAATGTCGCGGGGCCAGGCGCCCCGCGGGATGGCCCCGGCCACCACGTCGACGAGATCCGCTGTGGTCGCAAATGGCGTCCGGCGCCGCCGCTCGACGATTCGCTGCGCGATCCGCGCCGCCCACCGCTCCTGGCCGTAGTCATAAAGGATGCGCCGCAGCTCACTCTCCGATTCGCGATTGAGCAGGTCGGCGGCGGTCCATGGTTCGCTGCGATCCAGGCGCATGTCCAGCGGTCCGTCCGTCTGGAAGCTGAAACCCCGCTCAGGGTCATCGAGCTGCACGGACGAAAGACCGAGGTCGAAGACGACGCCATTTGGTGGGCGGCCGATCCGCTCTGCCGCCCGATCGAGCTGCGCGAAGTTGGTGTGTTCCAGCATCACGGTGATGTCCGGAGGCACCGGTTCCTGGGCGAAGCGCTCGAGCGCGGAGGCATCACGATCGAGGCCGAGCAGTACGCCGCCCGGCCGCAGGCGCTCCATCAGCGCCCGTGCATATCCCCCACCGCCCAGCGTGGCGTCGATGAACGCCTGCCCGGGAGCTGGTTGAAGGCTCGTTATGACGTCTTGTAAAAGTACGGGTCGGTGTCCGGACGGCCCGGACGGTCGATCGAGTCGCGGGCGGCCGCCTCGGTCACGTGCGCGGGGCACGTCGCCGCTCGGCCACCTGGTCCTGAATGCGCGTATATTCCTCGGGCGTCGCCTCGCCGATCCGTCGCCACCCCTCGTCGTTCCAGATCTCGATCAAGTTGTTGACGCCAACGATCCAGGCTACGGCCGTGATCGCGGCATACTGCCGCTGGTCGGCGGATAGGACGATTCGTCCCTGGGCGTCGAATTCGCACTCCCGGGCGGCGCCGAACATCATGCGGGCGAGCCGTCGCTCCTCCGCCGGCGTCGTCGAGCCCAGCCGCAAGCCCTGCTCCTGCGCCCATTCCTGGGGCGGATAGACCTGCAGGCAGCCCTCGGCGCCCTTGGAGATCACGCTGCCACTGGGAAGTTGCTCCCGAAATCGGGCCGGGATCGCGACTCGTCCCTTGGTGTCGACCGAGTGCCGGTACGTGCCCAGGAACATCAGAAGTCGTCACCGGTTGCCTCATTCTCCCCACTTTTCCCCACTTTGTGCCACCGACAGGCCGAACGCTACCACTGCGACAGGTGCCTGTCAACAAATTCGGACTAAATCTTGTGGGCTAGTGCCGGCGCGGAAAAAGTGCCACTACATCTTGTGTGGCAAACTCGCGCGCCGCCACGCGAGGCCGCAGGCCGAGCCGGCCTTTCGGCCGCAAGAGGGCGGGCGTCGCATGCCGGCCTGTACGCGCTCACGAGGCCGTCGTCATTTCGGCCGAGTGCGCGATGGGCCGGCTGGACGACGCCACCGCCCGGTTCAGTCCCCGAACTAACTCCGTCCGCGAAGCGACTTTGCTGTACATGCGGGGCGGGCGCCGACGGCACTCTTGACACCGGGTGTCCGGCACGGTAGACATTTGTTCACAACCAATAACGCCGCCCTAAGGAGGGGAAATGGCAACTACTACGAGCGTCGGCACACCCGCAAGGTCGGGCGAACTGCTCTCGGAGCGGATCGCGCCCGGCATCCTACCGAAGGTTCTCGGCCGCTTCGACATGATCGCGATCTTCGTCGCCATCGTCCTGTTCGCTGTTCAGGGGTCGGTCGTCCAACCGGCCGGGGCCTCGGCCTTCGTGTACTGGATCCTCGGCTTCGTCACGTTCCTCATTCCCGGCGCCATCGTCACCGGCCAGCTCGGCCTCATGTTCCCCGGTGAGGGTTCGATTTACGTCTGGACCAACAAGGCGCTCGGCTCCTTCTGGGGCTTCTTCGCGGGCTTCTGCGCCTGGTGGCCGGGCACGCTCGTCATGGTCGCGACCGCCGTGCTGGTCGTGAACCTGCTGCAGTTCTTCCTGACCCTGCCACCCTTCAACGTGGTCAACCCGCTCGGCGCGCTCTGGCAGCAGGGCATCATCATCCTGGCGGTCATCTGGTTCTCATCTGCGCTGTCGATCCTCCGTTTCCGCGTCACGCAGAACCTGGTTAACGGCGTCTTCGTCATCTACGGCGCCGCCATCCTCACAGTCGGCCTCGCCGGCCTCGCCTGGTTGCTCGGCGGCCATCCAGCTGCCAACGACTTCTCGCGCAACGCCTTCGGCCTCAACTCCGGAAACGCCACCTTCTATGGCCTCGTGATCCTCGCCCTGCTCGGCATCGAGGTGCCGCTGAACATGGGGGTGGAGATCCGTGACCGCAAGGCGATCACCAGCTACCTGGTGTGGGGCTCGATCGTGGTCATGGTCGGCTACCTGGTGCTGACGTTCGGCGCCATGGTCACCGTACCAGTGAAGGGCGTCAACTCGACCACGGCCATCCTGAGCGCGGTCCAGACTTCGCTCGGCGCCTTCCTGGCCGGCGTCGTAACGCTGGTGATGGTCGCCTTCTTCATCTTCAACACCACCGTCTACAACTACTCCTTCGCCCGCCTGCTCTTCGTCAGTGGGCTCGACCGCCGGTTGCCGGCCTTCATCGGCCGTGTCAACCGCAACAAGGTGCCGCAGAATGCTGTACTGGTTCAGGCGGTGATCACCACGATCATCACGGCGATCGCCTACTTTCTCTTCGGCGGTAACACCAACATCTCGGTCGGAATCTACATCGCCCTGCAAGCAGCGGTCACGGTGATCTGGTGCCTGTCGATGGTGTTCCTCTTCACCGACGTCCTGGTCATCCGCTCGAAGTATCCAGAGGAGTTCAAGCGCGAACAGCTCGTTCCCGTTGGCGTGTTCTGGGCGGCGTCGATCGCCGGCGCGATCGCCAGCGCGGTCGGCGTGCTGGTGACCCTGACTGGCGGCTGGATCTTCACCGGCCAGCTGCAGGGGTCCTGGAACCCGGCCGTCATCGACAACGGCCCCTGGATCTTGATCGTTGGCAGCGTCGGCATTGCATCGCTCGCCGTGGCGGTCGTCGTGTATCTCCTGGGCTTGAACACCGCGCGGCGGGCGGTCGCCGCCGCTAACGCGGGCACGGGGGTCGCGAACTAAGAGCCATTCATGGCGACTACACTGACTGACGCAACGACGGCCGTCGACCTCGACACAAAACGCGCAGAGATCGTTGCACAAGCGGAGGCCGCGGGCCTCCGCCTCGTGCGCTTCCTCTATTGCGATAACGACGGCATCATCCGTGG
>Ga0209471_1000278_pt1 | contig 36396 bp, 32 predicted proteins | sample GraSoiAngelo_128_FD_185885 | JGI IMG/M metagenome (GOLD analysis project Ga0209471, IMG submission 185885) | Grasslands soil microbial communities from the Angelo Coastal Reserve, California, USA - 14_0927_12_20cm (SPAdes) (version 2) | ecosystem: Environmental > Terrestrial > Soil > Grasslands ... | reverse complement strand
CCTGAACCGCGCCCTGCCCGGCGGCCACCTGACCAACCGTCAGCGAGGCCTGGGGCTCGGGCGTCCCGGTCGGCGTCGGCCGGGGAAAGGCATAGGCAAGCGCCACCGGCCCACCGGGCCGGGCCGTATTCACCTGGGCGCCAAAACAAGACGGCAAAAGCGCGGCAAATGCCATCGCTAGCGCAATTTTGATTACTCCCTGTGACATTTCTGTCTCATCCTATCAGTGACGTTGTCGGCTGACCAGACCCTGCAGCTCGTTGTTACAACGCGCCGCCGCCCGCCAGGTTATGCCCCGAGTCAGTATGCCCTGACCCTGCCTATGCACGTGCTTAGTGATAGGCCTAATATAACGTTCGTATGGCCGAGCCCGACGCCGGACAGCCCAAGCCGGACCCGATCCTCTCGGTCGTCAAACCGGGGGCCCAGCGTCCGAGCGCCGGCCGGACGACCGTCAACGAGGCCAAGCGCAAGAGGCCGATCGGCTTCCTGCAGCTGCTCGGCCCGGGATTGATCACCGGCGCCAGCGACGACGACCCCAGCGGCATCGGGACGTACTCGCAGGTCGGAAGTCAGTTTGGCTACGGCCTCCTCTGGCTGGCGTTGTTCACCTTCCCGCTGATGAGCGCGGTGCAGGAGCTCTGCGCGCGCATCGCGCTGGAGACCGGGGTCGGGCTGGGCGCCAGTCTTCGACGCAAGTTCCCCCGCTCGCTGGTGGGCGCCGCGATTCTCGGGCTGCTCGCCGCCAACACCTTCAACGTTGGCGCCGACCTCGGCGCGGTGGCGGCGGCCGGGTCGCTGCTGTCGCGCGGAGCCCTCCATGCCCTCTGGCTGGTCGTCCCGGTGGCGCTGCTGATCATCGGCATGCAGGTGTTCGCCACCTACGCCACCATTTTCAAGATCTTCAAGTGGTTGACGCTGGCGCTGTTCGCCTACGTCATCACCGCTTTCTTCGCGCATCCCCCGCTGCTCGAGGTGGTCAAGGCGACCGTCATTCCACACGTTGAGTTCTCCAGGGATTTCATCATGGCCCTGGTGGCGGTGCTCGGCACCACCATCTCCCCCTACCTCTTCTTCTGGCAGGCATCCTCCGAGGTAGACGAATTGAGCGCGGCCGGCGCCACCGATCCTCAAGCCGGACGTCGCGGCTTGAGGCTCTCCGAGCTGCGTGCCGCCAGAACCGATGTCATGATCGGGATGGCTTTTTCCAACCTGGTCATGTACTTCATCATTCTTACCTCGGCCGCGGTGCTGCACGCCCACGGCAAGACCAACGTGCAGACGGCTGCCGAGGCCGCTGCCGCGCTCGCTCCGCTGGCTGGTCCGTTTGCCTTCATCATCTTCTCGGTTGGGCTGATCGGCGCCGGCCTGCTCGCGATTCCGATCCTGACCGGCTCTGCCACCTACGCGATCGAGGAGTTCTTCGGCTTCGGTGGCAGTCTCGCCAGCAAACCACGGGAGCAGCCAACCTTCTATCTCATCCTGACGTTGGCGACGGTGGCCGGAGTGGTGATGAACTTCCTTCACCTCGACCCGATCCGGGCGCTCTTCATCGCGGCGGTCATCAACGGAGTGGTGGCGCCGCCTCTGCTGCTCCTGATCGTGAGCCTTGGCGCGGACCGGTCCGTGATGAAGCGCTATGTCAGTGGCAAGGTGAGCCTGGCCCTCACCGGGATGGCGACCGTCTTCATGGCCGTCGCCGCGATCAGCATGTTCGTGACCATCGTCGCCGGCCACTGACGACCGGGAGATCGACCCTCAGCTCTTAGATTATTCTCATGGGAGCGTGCTTAGATGGTGGCGAGCATGGCCGAGCAGCCCCACGTCCTGGTCGTGGACGACGATGCCAAGATCGCGGCCGCGCTGCGTCGCGCCTTGATCTACGAGGGTTACCAGGTCGAAGTCGCGCCAGACGGCCAGATCGCGCTGACCCGCGCCCGCGAGCGCATGCCCGACCTCGCCATCCTCGACATCATGATGCCGGGCATCGACGGCCTCGAGGTCACGCGACGGCTCCGGGCCGAAGGCGATGTCCCGATCCTGCTGCTGACCGCCAAGGATGGCACGGCCGACCGCGTCAAGGGCCTGGACAGCGGCGCCGACGACTACCTGGTCAAGCCCTTTGCTTACGAGGAACTGCTCGCCCGGGTGCGGGCGCTGCTTCGCCGGCGCGCGCCGCGTGCGCGCCGAACGCTTCGCTACGCCGACGTCTTGATGGACCTGGCGACGCGCGAGGTGCGGCGCGGCGATGAGCTGATCCCGACGACCGCCAAGGAGTTCGACTTGCTCCAGCACTTCATGCGCAATCCCGGGCAGGTGCTCCGTCGGGAGCAGTTGCTCGACGCCGTTTGGGGCTTTGATTTCGGCGCGAGTAGCAACGTGGTGGACGTCTACGTCGGCTACGTTCGCCAGAAGCTCGAGCAAGGCGGACGGCGCCGTTTGCTGCAAACCGTGCGCGGTGTTGGGTACATCCTGAAGGAGGAATGAACTCCTCCGTCGAACGTCCCGCGCCTGCCGCGACATCCTTCGCCCCGCTTCGCCGCTTTCTCGATCGGATTTCCCACTGGACTGACGATCGCACCGCCTTCCGCCACCGCATCCCGATCCGCGGCCGGATCGCGCTCTTCGGCGCCGGGGTTGTCGCGCTGGCCGTGGTGAGCTTCAGCTCACTCGTGTATGTCCTGGTCGAGGGCAGCCTCTATCGGGACCAAGATGCGGCGCTCACAACTCGCGGTGACGACGTCATGCGCCAACTCATTTCGCGCCGAGGTTTCCAATTGAGTCCCTTCGATCTACCGATCGATATCACAAAGAGTTCGGACATCTTCGTCGAAATCACGATTTTCGATCAGAACCGGGTCGCTTCTACCGGCAAGATCAACGGTGTCGATCCGGTGTTGCCGACGGCTCTGCTCCAATCCGCACCATTCGACCGCGGCAGCATCGTCAACGCCCGGGCGGAAAACGGCCCATTGATGCGGGTCTATGTGCGACAGCTCGCATCGCCGACCGGACCGGCCGGGTACCTCGTGGTCGGGAAGTCGCTGTCAGGCATCGAGAGTCAGTTGAGCGGACTGCGCCTGTTCCTGGTAGCGGCCGGATTGCTGAGCCTCATCGCCGCCGGGGCAGTCAGCTGGTTGGTCGCTGGGCGGGCGCTACGACCCCTCGACGCCATGGCGAGCACGGCCGAGGATATCGGGCGAACCCAGGACCTGAGTCGCCGCTTGCCGGAGAACGCACCCGACGACGAAGTGGGACGGCTGCAAAAGAGTTTCAACCAGATGTTGCGCCAGCTCGAGGATGCCTACCATCGCCTCCAGGCAGCCCTGGTGGCCCAGCGACGCTTCGTCGCCGATGCATCGCATGAGCTACGCACGCCCCTGACGACGATTCGCGGAAACGTTGGACTGCTGTTGAAGCGCGATGACATCACCGCGGACGATCGCGTTGCCGCACTCCATGACATCGCCGGGGAAAGCGAACGCATGAGCCGGATGGTGCAGGACCTGCTGACCCTGGCTCGGGCCGATGCCGGCTATCACCTCGATAAGACGCTCGTTGATCTGATGCCGATTGTTCAGGAAGTGACACGGCAGGCCCAGATCCTGCAGCCTTCGCGGCGCATCGAGCTGTTGGATGGCGTGCCCGCTCCAATGGTGGGGAACACCGACGCCATCAAGCAGCTCCTCTGGATCCTGGTTGACAACGCCTTCAAGCACACGCGGGAGGACGGCCGGATCGAGTTGCGGCTGGAGAACGCCAATCGGGCCGTGCGCTTAGCCGTCGCTGACGACGGACCTGGGATCCCGCAGGACGATCTCGAGCGAATTTTCGAGCGTTTCTACCAGTCCGACGCCGCCCGCTCGGATGAGGGGACCGGGCTCGGCCTGGCGATCGCCCGCTGGATCGCGCAGGAGCACGGCGGTCGCGTCTACGCGACCAACAACCCACGGGGCGGCGCAGTTTTCACGGTCGAGTTCCCAGGCGAATCGAAAGTCTTAGCGAAGTCTTAGCCAGCTTTCATAGGCGGCTCATCGCTCCGGCGCAGCATGGGCGTCGACTATGCGGGATCCGTTCGCTCCGGACTTCATCGAGACCCCGATCGCCCCGGAGCCGGCGACGCCCGTGCAGCCGGTTCAGCCCGTTCCCCCCTTTCCCCACCGTCCGGCGCGCAGCATGGCAGCGGCCATGCTCGCCGCCGGGCTGGTCGTTGGCAGCATCGGTGGCGGGGCGGTCGGCGCGCTGCTTGCGAGCCATCGCCCGATCGCCAGCAACACGACCCCGGGCGCGGCAACAGTCGCGTCGGGCGTCGCTGCGCCGGCACCCTCTCCCGGGTCATTCGCCGCCATCTACCAGCAGGTCAAGGACGGCGTCGTCACCATCACCACTTCCGTTTCGCGCAGTGGTGCCCGCTCCTTCTCACAGGCCGAAGGTTCCGGGATCGTTGTCGACAAACAAGGTGACATCCTCACCAACGCCCACGTCGTGGGCAGCTCGTCGCAGGTCCAGGTGACCTTCAGCGACGGTCATACGGCCACGGCCCAGGTCAAAGGGGTCGACCAGAGCGCCGACCTTGCCGTGGTTCAGGTTCCAGCCTCCGACCAGCTCCATCCGCTGACCGCCGGTAACTCCGATGCGCTGCAGGTGGGTGAGACGGCCCTCGCCATCGGATCGCCGTTCGGCCTGCAGGGAAGCTTCACCGCCGGCATCATCTCTGGCTTGAACCGCTCCAGCACGGCACCGACCGGCCGCGCGCTGACCGGCATGATCCAGACCGATGCGCCGATCAACCCCGGGAACTCCGGCGGGGCGTTACTCGACGCCCGTGGCCAGCTGATCGGCATCAATGACTCGATTCAGAGCCCGGTCGAAGGCAATGTTGGCGTCGGCTTCGCGATTCCCATCAACCGCGCCGAGAGCCTGCTTCCGTCGCTCGAAAAAGGCATCGCGATTCAACATCCCGCGCTTGGCATCACCGCACAGACACTCACCGCAACGACCGCGAGCCAGCTCGGCATCACCGGGCAAACCTCCGGCGTCCTGGTCATCGATACCGCCGCCGGCGGACCGGCGGCCGCGGCGGGCCTCCATGGCAGTGGGCAGGCGGATGCCAGCGATGACATCATCACCGAGATCGACGGCCACACCGTGACGACGATCGATCAGCTCACGCAGTATCTCGACACCAAGAAGGTCGGAGACCGCGTGACGCTTTCGGTAACGCGCAACGGCCGGCACATTTCCGTAGGAGTCACGCTGGGGAATTTCCAGGCGCAACCGTCAGCGACTCCGTAGGGGTATTCAAAATGATCCACAAACAGGCTCGGGGGACGGTTTGATGCGGCAAGCTCCGACGCTCAAACCATTACCACAGCTTCGGCGACGCTTCTGGCTGACGGGCACGCGCGCCTGGTTGGCTGGTCTCGGCCTGGTCGGGGTCCTCCTGATCGGCCTCATCGCCCGTGACACGGTGTTTGCGCAGCCGGTGGCCGCGACGATTCGCACGGCGACGGCCGACCGTGGCACGGTGACCTCCGTCGTCAGCGGTACCGGATCCCTGCTGCCCGCCGGCCGGATGACCGTGAGCTTCAAACAATCCGGCATCCTTACGGAAGTCGACGTCAAGGTGGGCGACAAAGTCACCACCGGTCAGGTGCTGGCACGAGTCGACTCTTCGACGCAGCAGGCCTCGCTCGCCCAGGCGCAAGCGTCGCTCGCGTCGGCCCAGGCCAATCTCCAAACGACGCAGTCACCGCTGACCGCGGCACAGATCGCGCAGCTGCAGCATCAAGTCAACAACGCGCAGCAGAATTACAACGACACGGTGGCGTCGGTCAATGCCACCAACCAGGCGGATGCCGCCACCGTGGCCAATGACCAGGCCAAGGTCAACACCGATTGCGGGATCGATCCGGCTTCCCTCGCGTGCTCCCAGGCGAGGACGCAGTTGGCCAATGACCAGAGCAAGCAGCACATGGACGCGATCAGCGGCCAGTCCCGGATCAATTCGGCGTCGCAGCAGATCACCTCTTCGCGGGACAACCTGGCGGTGCAGACCCAGGTCAAACCGAACTCGCTGGCCTCGAGCCAGGCTCAGGTCGCTTCGGCGCAGGCGCAAGTACAGGCGGCCCAGGTCGCCCTGAACCAGACGACGCTAACCGCCCCCACATCGGGCGTCGTGATCAGCATCAACGGGGTGCCCGGGGAGACGGCGGGAGGCGGGACCGCACAGTCACCCGGATCCCTCGCCCCGGCGCCGTCCACCGGCGGGACAGGTGGCTCATCCGGCTTCATGGTGATCGACGACAACAGCAGTTTCGTCGCCGTGATGCCGTTCGCTGAGACCGATTCCGCCCGTCTGGCGGCCAACCAGACGGTGGCCTTCACCTTCGACGCCATCCCGAATCTGACCATCTCGGGCCACGTGCTGAGCATCAGTCCGAGCGCAACCGTGGTCTCCAATGTCGTCGACTACTACGTCAGCTTCGTCCTCAACCGGACCGATCCGCGGCTGCGTGAGGGGATGACCGTCAATGCCTCGGTCACGGTCGCCCAGGCGGACAATGCGGTGCGCGTCCCTAACGCGGCGGTGCGAACCACCGGCGGGACGACCATGGTGACCGTGCTCTCGAAAGGCCTGCAAGTCCCGACCGAGGTCATCACCGGTGTGGTGGGCGACAGCTACACCGAGATCAAGGCCGGTCTGAACGAGGGCGACACCGTGGTGCTCCCGGCGCTCCGCAGCACCACCGGCACTGGAAACAACACCAACCTGCTCCGTGGCGGCGGCGGCGGCCTTGGCGGTGGAGGCGTCGTCAGGGGCGGCGGAGGGTGATCACCCTCGAGGGCATCACCAAGGTCTACCGCACCGGTGAGGTGGAGGTGGCCGCCCTCAAAGGCATTTCGCTGCACATCCCTGAGGGCGAATTCGTCGCCATCATGGGGCCGTCAGGGTCAGGCAAGAGCACGCTGATGAACCTCATCGGCTGCCTCGACCAGCCCTCGTCCGGCCGCTACATTCTCGATGGCTACGATGTGTCCGCCCTGACCGACGACCAGCTAGCGTGGATTCGGAATCGCAAGATTGGCTTTGTCTTCCAGTCCTACAACCTGATTCCGCGCGCGAGCGCGCTGCACAACGTCGAGATGCCGCTGATCTACGCGGGCGACAACCTGCAGCGGCGAGAGCGCGCCATGGCCGCGCTCGAATCGGTCGGTCTCCTGCCACGCGCCGGCCATCTTCCGAGCGAGCTCTCGGGCGGGCAGCAGCAGCGGGTCGCGGTGGCCCGAGCCCTGGTGACCGATCCGGCGATCCTGCTGGCCGATGAACCAACCGGGAACCTCGACAGCGAATCGAGCATCGAAATCATGAAGCTGCTCCGCGATCTCAACCAGCAGGGCCGAACCATCGTGCTGATCACGCACGAGCCCGACATCGCGGCCTTTGCGCAGCGCGTGGTGCGGGTGCGTGACGGCGTGATCGTCAGCGACGAACACCCCGCGGTGGCGCAGGAGCTGGCTCGATGAGCATCCTCGAGGGCCTGCGCCTGGCGGTCAACGGCCTGCTGTCGAACCGTTTGCGGTCGGCCCTGACCATGCTCGGCATCCTCATCGGGGTGTCGGCCGTCATCCTGCTGGTCGGCGTCGGCAACGGCGCCTCGGTCGCGGTCCAGCAGCAAATCCAATCGCTGGGCTCCAACCTGCTCACCGTCTTTCCATCGAACGCCAGGAGCGCCGGCGGCGTCCAGCAGGGGTTCGGCACGGGATCGACCCTGACGCTCGACGATGTGAAGGCGATCGCGAACCGTCAGACGTCGCCGGATGTCGTGACCGCGATCCCCAGTGCCGGAGGCCGCGCGCAACTCACCTACGGCAATCAGAACTGGAACAGCAGCCTGACCGGCACCACGCAGGACTTCCCTTCGGTGCGGAATTACCAGTTGGCGAGCGGGCAGTTCTTCAGCTCGGGCGACGTCGACGCCTCCACCAAGGTGGCCGTCATCGGACCGACGGTGGCGACCAACCTCTTCAGTGGCACCGACCCCATCGGCCAGGTGATGAAAATCAACCGGCAGAACTTCCGCGTGGTCGGCGTCTTCGCTCCAAAAGGTTCATCCGGTGGCTTCAACAACCAGGACGACATCGTGGTCGTCCCGATCACGTCGGCCTGGAATTATCTGCTCGGCGGGCGCGGACGGAATGTGCAGCAGATTTATGTCGAGGCGAGCAGTGCGCAGGCGACGGCGGCCGCGACCACCGAAGTCACCCAGGTCTTGCTGGACCGCCACCACATCTCCGATCCAACCCAGGCGGACTTCCAGATTCTGAGCCAGCAAGACGTGCTCGCCAGCGCCTCGCAGACGACCGGCGTGCTCACCCTGATGCTGGGCGCGATCGCGGGCATCTCGCTGGTCGTCGGCGGCATCGGAATCATGAACATCATGCTGGTCACCGTCACCGAGCGCACTCGCGAGATTGGCATTCGCAAGGCGATCGGGGCCCGGCGGCAGGACATCCTCCTGCAGTTCCTGATCGAGTCGATGTTCCTCTCGGGCCTGGGCGGCGCGCTCGGCATCCTGGTTGGCTTCGGCCTGGCGCGGGTGCTCCCCATCGCGGTCTCCGCCTTGCCGACGCCCGTCATCTCGACCCCATCCGTCTTTCTGGCATTCGGCATCTCGGTCGGCATCGGTCTGTTCTTCGGTCTCTATCCCGCGAACCGGGCGGCGCGACTCCGCCCGATCGAAGCCCTGCGCTACGAGTGAACCCCAAGGAGGTCAGGCAATGATCAAGCTTCCCATCGCCGCGCTCGTCGTTATCGTCGGCTTACTCGGTGGTTTCTACGGTGGCTACAAGGTTGGTGGAGGCGGCACGACCGCCAACGCCGCCGCCGCGACGACGGGCAATCGAACGGCGGCGAACGGTCTCGGGGGCCGCGGCGTGGCCGCCGCCTGTCCCAGCCCGGGCGCGACGCCAGCCCCCAGCGCATCCGGCGCGGCCGCTCGGCGTGGCGCAACCGGCACCGTCGCCAACCTGACCAGCAACAGCCTGACCATCCATGACACGCGCTGCAACACCGACGTCAAGGTCACCTTTGACCAGAGCGTGATCGTGCGCAAGTCGGTCGTGGGCCAGGCCTCCGACCTGCAAGAGAGCGAGACCATCACCGTGACTGGGACGCGTCAAGCCGACGGCACCATCAAAGCCAACAGCATCAGCATCGTCCCCGCTGGGTCTGGCGGATTTGGTGGACTCGGCGGCGGCGCCCCCAACGGCGGCTGAGCTCGGTCGAGGCTAGCCAGGGAGCATGGACCGGCTGAGCTGGCTGCTGCTCGCGTTGGTGCTGCTGCTGGCCGGCGTCTACCTCCACGTGCGCCTCGCCGACGAGTGGCTGTCCTACCTGGTGGCGGGGATTGGGGCCGGCATCGGACTCGCCCTGCTCGGCAGCGTCATTCATGACGCGTTCGCCGGTCAGCGTCATCAGCACTGACCGGCGATTTCGCGCGGCGACGACTATGCCCTAAACGTCAGCCGCGAGAAGCGCGACGACCCGACCTTGCCCTGGCCCGGGCGGAGCCAGCCCATCACCGCCACCGCCGCGAGGATGAGGAGGAGCAGCAGCAGCAGGCCGAACAGCGTCACGATGCCGCCGACCGTGCTGAAGAACGAGACCAGGCTGCCAAAGAGCCCGGTGCCATGGGGGGGCGCGGGCTCTCCGGCAGCGAACGTAGACCCATTAGCGTCAGACGCCCAGTTGAAGCGCGCGCTCTCGTCTGGGGCCGACCCGGCCGTTCCCGAGCCGGTTGAGCTGGCGAGCGAGGTCTGTCCCCCGCCAACCGTCGAGCCGCCGCCAGTCTTGGCACCGGTCGAGCCGTTGCCGCCAGCGCCGGACCCGGTTGAACCGCTACCACCGGTACCCGAACCATTGGGGTTCGTCGCCGTGCAGAAGAGCGTGTCGCTGGTCTGTCCGACCGGCGCCGTCGGATGCGGGTTCGCCGATTGCGGGAAGCAGGTCGGCGAGACGCCCGGGGTATCGGCAAAGACAGGCGCGGTCGCCTGCAGGGCCGACAGGCCGATGACCGGAACGCTCGCCAGCGCCGTCAAGGTCGCGATGATGAGTTTGCGCATCAGAATACCTCCACGAGGGATGCCTCGACGGTATCCGAGACGGTGGCCGCTCTCGCGCCCCGGACGCACCGTCCTCAACCCCCGCAAATGCAGGGGAGCTCATGTGATGTGACAGCAGGATTAGGCGGATATACCTAGGCAAGGACGGAAGATCCGCGACGTTATTTTTGTCAGCGCGCGCAAAAGAGTCCGCAAAAACCCCATATGCTAAGGCACCCCTCACTCAGGCGGCGCATCGTACTGCCATTCATCGTGCTCGTCCTCTTCATCGGGGTGGTGGGCATTGCGGTGGTCAGCGCCCAGGTGGGCGGCTCCGCGGAGGGAGCGGCGGACAACAGTCTCGTCCAGAACTCGCTACGCACCAACGATCGGCTGGCGGCGCTGGAGAATGACCGGCTGCAGCAGTTGCGGGCCGCCGCCGACACGGCTGGGATCGCCACCGCCACCGCCCGCAGCGACGGCGTCGCGGCCGAACGCCTCCTCGGTCCAATCGTCGGTAACGCCCAGCCGGAGCACCTGGTCCTGCGCGTCCTCAACCTTGCCGGGCGCCAGCTGGTCGCACTCCACCGCAACGGCGCAACGGTCGAGGCCTTTGCCGACGGGGCCGGCTACGCGGGGCAGGCGGCGGTCCGGCACGCGATGGCGGGAGACCGCGACTCGCTCGGCGACAAGTACCTCTTTCTCTCGAATGAGACGCCGCCCATGCTCTACTGGGTGGCGCCGATCTGGACCGACACCCTGAGTCCCACCGTCGTCGGGGCGGCGCTGATGGGCGAAGCCCTCCCCGAGATCGTGCAGACGATTCCCGGGACGAGCTCGGACGTGGTGGCGTTTTTCGACCCGTTCGGGAAGCTGCTGGCCGGCTCGCTGACCGGCGTCCCATCGCTGTCGACGGACGTCAGGAACGCGGTGACGCAAAAGACACCCGTGCGGATTGTCACGGCGTGGCAGAGCCATTCCTACCGGCTGCTCGTCAACGACTGGACGATGCGCGGCAATGACCTGGGCTACGTCGGGGTCGCCGTCACCGCCAGCGACCTCAGCGGCTCGCTCAATGCCATCCGCCTCGTCCTGGTCGCGCTGTTTGGCGCCATCGCCCTCGGGACCATCTTGATCGGCCTCGCTCTCGCCGACCGGATTACGCGGCCGATCGATCGCCTGGTGGCATCGATGGCAAGGGTCTCGGCCGGCGACTACAGCCGCCGGGTCGAGGTCGAGTCAGCAGACGAGATCGGGCACCTGGCGCAAAGCTTCAACGCCATGACGGCGGCGCTCGAGGCGCAGATTCGAGCGCGCGAGGAAGCGTACTTCCGCAATCTCGAGGCCCTGGCTCGGGTCATCGACGCCCGCGATCCCTATACCTTCGAGCATTCGGCCCGGGTGGAGGCGGTCAGCCAGGAGCTGGCCGAGGGCATGGGGCTGCCAACCAGCGACCTGGTCGTGCTGCGCCGCGCGGGCCTCCTGCACGACATCGGCAAGATCGGGGTCGCCGACGCGATCCTGGGCAAGAAGGGACCGCTCAACGACGAGGAGTGGGCCGCGATCCGGCGGCATCCGGCGATTGGCTTCGAAATGTTGAAGGACGTACCGTTTCTTCAATCGAGCCTCGATCCGATACGGCATCATCACGAACGCTGGGACGGCGAGGGGTATCCGGACAAGCTGAAGGGCACGGCGATCTCGCAGCTGGCGCGCATCGTGACGGTGGCCGATGCCTTTGATGCGATGACGTCGGACCGGCCATATCGAAAGAGCTTCTCCTTCGAGTTCGCCGCCCGCGCGATCGAAAGCGAATCCGGTCGCCAGTTCGACCCGGCCGTAGTGGCAGCCTTCATGGCCAGAAAGGCCACGATCTTCGCGCGCCTGGAAGAGATGGGCAAGAAGCCGGCGCCGCATGCGTCGGACATCCGGCTGGATGAGGCCGCATGAGTCGCACCCTTCGCTGGACGCAGTGGACCGTGGTCGCGACGGCGGTGCTGCTGCTCTTCTGGGTCGCGGCCGGCCTGGGCGGTTGGTCGCCAGCTCTTCGCCGCTTGACGACGAACGTACATGGACCGCTGGTCGCCGACTACCGCGCGGAGAGCCCGCAGCAGCTCGCGCCGCTGTCGCCGGAGATCACGGCGGACGCGTCGCGCGACCAGGCACGTGCGCCGTCCCCCCGGCCAGCGGCGACACCGTCCGCGGGCCCGAGCCCCACCGGATCCGGCCCGGTGCCGACGCCGACGCTCCCGGCGCCCACCCCGACGCTTCCGGTGCCAACCCCGACGCTACCGGTGCCGACACCGACGCTTCCGGTGCCAACCCCGACACTTCCCGTTCCAACCCCGACCCTGCCGGTGCCGACGCCTACGCTACCGGTCGCGACGCCCACGCTCCCGCCGACGCCGAGCCTGCCCACGCTACCGCCCCTCCCGTAGGCCGGCGCCGCCGGCGGCGGGGATAGGCGACCCACTCGTCGGACATCTCCTGCACGATGGTGCCGGCCAGTCGCAGCAAGGCCTGCTCATGCGGGAAGATCCCGACCAGCTGGCACGATTGCCGAAGCTCGCGCTGCAGCGAGGCGAGCCCGTTGAGGGAGGCGACCAGACGGCGATCGGTCCGAGGGAGGTAGAAGTAAGTGAGGAGCGCGCCCGCCGGGGCCTCGAGCGCCGCAACCAGCTCCGGGAAGGCGAACTCGAACCGCGCCCGCACGCCGGCGAGGGCCGCCACCGCACCCTGGGCGTCCGGCTGCGCGAAGGCGGCGCGAAGGCTGGCTTCCACGGCGGAACGACCGTCCTGCGGGATCGTGGCGAGGGCTTGCGCGATGAAGCTTTCTCGGCACCGCTGCCAGCGTGTGCTTGGATAGACGCTCGCGAGCGCGGCGAGCAGCCCGGCCAGGCGGTCCGACGTGACCACCTCCAGGCCGGTGAGCCCGCGTTCCTTCAGGTCGCGCAGAAATGTCTCCCAGAAGGTCGTGTGCGTGTCGGTGGCCCGGATGGCGAGCGAGACCACCTCACGGTCCCCGGATTCGGCGATGGCCACCGCCACCACGATCGAGGCAGGCTGCGCCTCGCCGGCCGTACGGACCAGCGCCGTCCGCTCGAACAGCATCAGGTACGGATAGCCATGGCGGAGCCGGCGGTGCGCAAACGCCTCGACGCGACGGTCCCAGTCATGCGCCTGGGCTTCGACAACCGCCGGGTTGGTCCCGGGTACGCCGACCGTCTCAGCCAGCGCATCGATGGTGCGGGTGCTCGCCCCGGCCAGGTAGGTCTGCTGGATCACCGACAACAGGGCCCGCTCCACCGGACGTCGGGGTGCCAGCAGGCGGCGCACGTAGCTGCCTCGGTAGGCAACCGGCAGCAGCGGGATCAGTAGGGCTCGCCGCCTTGACCCGTGCGAGCGTCGTGCCGGCGGCCCCTGGGCGGGGGTTCCCATCAGCAGGCGCAGGGTGGGAGCCGAACCGAGACGGCGGCGCGATTGGGTGGGAGAGAGCGGCAGCGACTGAGGGGCGAGACTGGGCGACATGGTTGCCTCCTGCGCGGGATTGGTCAGCGGCGGACGACTCGACCGTGGGCCGCGATGGGACGCGCACCACGGCGCGGGTCGCTGGCGACGGCGAGCGGACGTCCGGCGACGGTATGGCGGCTCTGCGCCGGTGGAACGGTGGCGGATGTGACCATGAGCCACAGGGTACGAAGCCCTGGTCGGGATATCGTGAGGCAGCGGTAGCGCCGTCGTGTCCTACAGCTGCAGGGCTACCGACATGCCAATCAGGCTCTCCAAAAACGAGCCGGCGGTCGTGAGGGTGGGCGAGCGAGGTTGGGGAGGGGGGACTTTTCTACCTCGACTTATCGCCGCGACCATCGACGACCGCCGACGTCTAGGTGCCCCGGGCCGCTTCATCTCCTGCTTGGATTCGACACTGCCCGCGGGCGAGTCCGCGCAGTGATCGGCGGAGAAGTCAACCCGAGCGTTTTACGTGGAGGAGGATATCGCCGGGCCGGCGCGATGTCGGCCTCCCGTCGACGGGGGGTCGCCCCCTGCATCTGTAGTGCCGGTTAGGCGGCGTCGAGCAGGCCGTAGCGCGCGGCGCACGCGAGGGCTTCCAACTTGGAATGGGCGTCCAGCTTCTCCAGGATGTTCTGCACGTGGCCGCGAACGGTCGTGAAGCCGATCCCGAACTCCGCGGCGATGGCGCGGTTGTCGAGGCCGTTCGCCATCAACGAGAGGACCTCCATCTCACGGCGAGTCAGACTCTCGAGCAGGCGGCGACGGTCACTCTCGTCACGCGCCATCTCGTGGGCACGGGCGAGCAGCCGGGCCAGCTGCGCGGCGGGGATGAGCATCTCCCCTTCCGCGGCGCGGCGGACCGCTTCCACCACGTCGGCGGTGGCGCGTGACTTCGGCAGGTAGGCACAGGCGCCGGCACGGACCGCCGCGATCATCGCCATGTCGCTCTCATCGGCGCTGAGAAAGACGATCGGCACCGCCGGCCGGCCTTCGCGGATGCGACCGGCAATGTCCGCGCCATCGCCGTCCGGCAGATGGGAGTCCATCACGACCACATCGGGCTGCTGCAGCATCGCCAGCCGCACCGCCTCGGCCGCAGTCGCGGCCGTGCCCACCACCTTGAGGTCGCCGGTCGCGTTGATCATGACCGCCAGACCCTCGGACACCAGGAGGTGGTCCTCGACGAGCAAGACCGTGATCGGCGTCTGCTCAGGCGGCATCGGCCACCCCCTCTCTCGCATCAGGGATCCAGTACTCGACGACGCAACCCTTGCCGGCGGCGGAGGTGATGCGAAACCATCCACCCGCCATCTCGGCACGCTCGCGCATGGCGATCACGCCGAGGTGACCGGGGACCGCGCCATTGCGGCTGCCATCGAACCCGACGCCGTCGTCGACGATCCGGGTCAAGATGCCGCCATCTACCGCAGACACTGCACATTCGACGCGGCGGGCCCTGGCATGCTTGCGCACGTTCGCCAGGGCCTCCTGGGCAATGCGATAAGCGATCACCTGCGTCTCGGACGCCGGGCTGCGCTCCAGCTCGGCCTCCAACGCGACGTCGATATCGCTCTCTTGTTTCATCGCGTCGAGGTACTGTCGCAGCGCTGCCGGAAGTCCGCCCTCATCAAGCGCCGCCGGCCGCAACTCGAACAGCAGATGCCGTAACCGGTCGGTGGACTGCTGCACATTTTCTTGTAAGCGGTCGACCTGCTCGATCTGGGCGGCATCATGCAGTGCCTCCCGGAGCGTGAACAGACGTAGGCCGACAGCGAACATCGACTGGATCGAATCGTCGTGGATGTCGCTGGCGATCGCCCGCCGCTCCTCTTCCTGGGCATGAACCAGCCGGCGGAGCAACGCGCGACGATTCTGGTCGACCCGCTTCAGGGTCTCCAGCGACTGGCGCAAGGCAGCTTCGGCGCGGCGGCCCTCGGTCACGTCGACGGCCACCACGATGGCTCCGGCCGTGTTGCCGGCCGCGTCGCGGAACGGGGCCAGGCTGAATGAAAAGGTTTGATCCCCCTGGGTCAGCTCCGCCCGTCCGTCGATCCCCGAAAGGGCCTGGCGAATCCCCTCGACGACGACCGGGTGCTCCACGAAGAGATCGGATGCCGGCCAGCCCAGGGCCTCGCCGGGCTGCTTGCCGAGCGGGTCGGGGCCGATCCCGGCGGAGAAGGTGATCACCCCATCGCGGTCGATCGCAAACAGCACGATCGGGGCACTGTCGACGATCGCCCGCACGCGGGCGTCGCTCTCGCGGAGCTGGCGTTGCACCTGGAGGCGCTGCTCGAGCTCGTCTCGAAACATGGCCTGCTTGCGGTCGAGCTCGGCGGTCGCCGCCGCCGCTGCGCGCAGGCGCGCGCGGCGGCCGCCCGCCATCCGGGTGAACAGGCGGCGAATCACGGATGGACCACGAAGCGGCCGGCCTCCATCCCGGGTATAACGCCGGGCCGGGCCGGGCCGGGTTACGGCCGGGTGACGGTAGGACGACGCCCCAGTCCGTAACCCAGGGCGCCGGCAGCCACGGCGGCGAGCAAGGCCAGGAGCGGCCAGGGATCGGTACCCGCGGGCGGCGAGGCGGTCGTCGAGGTGGCGGCGGCAGCCGGCTGGACGACGGCGAGCGGGACGCTCGCCTTGCCGTTGCCGACGATGACGACGGCATTCATCCCGTAGTGGAGGGGACAGCTGTAGGGAAAGATGCCCGCCGTGGGGAACTTGTGGCTCATGCTCTGTCCCTCCTCGAGTGTCGTGGGACTACCCCAGGCGCTAAAGGTCCCCGCCACGAGATGTCGCAATCCGTCGTCGTTCTTCCAGGTCACCGTTGCTCCTGGGTGGACGTACAGGATCGTGGGGCTAAAGCACACCGCGGCCAATGTCACGCTGGTGCCAGTGCCCTGGGTGTCCGGCTGGAAGCAGCCCCCGCCGCCCGCCGCCACCGGCGCGGCACCAACCAGGAGTGCGCTCGCCATGAAAAGGGGAACAGCCAGGCCGATGAATGTGCGTCGCATCGTTGCCTCCTTTGCACGGCGCCGACCACCGGTCGAGCCGCGCATCCCCTTATACCGGCGCACTGCCGTACCGGTTCCATGAGAGCGGGCGCGAGCCCGCGCGGATCTCTAGGAGGCCTGAGCGGCGCCGGCGGTGCGCTCGCCGTTGCCGGCGGGGTCGCGGATGGGGTCGAGCCGGTAGCCGGCCCCCCGGACGGTCACGATCTCGAATCCCAGCTTGCCGAAGCGGCCGAGCTTCTCCCGCAACCAACGAATGTGGACGTCGACCGTCTTGCGGTCGCCCAGGTAGTTGTAGCCCCAGACCTGCTCCAGCAGGATCTCCCGGGTGAAGACGCGGCCCGGCCGCCGCACCAGGTAGGCGAGCAGTTCCCATTCCTTGGGGGTCAGCTTCAGCTCCGCGTCGTCGACCATGGCGCGCCGCCCGGCGCGGTCGATCCGCAGCCGGCCGAGCCGGTCCTCCTCGACCTCGGGGCGCACGTCCCGCTGCTCGCTCCGTCGCAGCACGGCGGTCATCCGGGCGAACAGCTCGCGCAGCGAGAAGGGCTTGGTGATGTAGTCGTCGGCGCCCAGCTGCAACCCCACCACCTTGTCGACCTCACTCTCCTTGGCGGTCAGCATGATGATTGGCACGTTGCCCTCCTGCCGGAGGATGCGGCAGACCTCGAGCCCGTTCAGTTCAGGCAACATCAGGTCGAGCAGGATGAGGTCGGGCCGCCAGCTTCGCGCGCGGGCCACGGCATCGGCGCCATCCTGGGCCACGGTGACCACATATCCTTCTTTCTTCAAGTTGAAGGTCAGCGTGTCGCGGATGGTGGCGTCATCCTCGACGATGAGGACGCGCTTCGGCACCTAACTGAGCTCCACGATGCGGCCGGTGTGCAGGAAGACCACGTCCTCAGCGATGTTGGTCACGCGGTCCGCGATTCGCTCCAGGTCCTTGGCGAGGAAGAGCAGGATGGCGGCCCGCTGCACATTGGTCGGATCGTCCACCATGAAGCGGACCAGCTCCTCCCAGATCTTGTGGTACAGGACGTCGACCTCGTCGTCGCGCTCGGCGATAGCCCGCGCGCGATCCTGGTCCGCCTCGATGACGGCGCCCAGGATCTCGTGCACCTGCGACTCGGTGAGCTCGGCCATCTTCGGAAGATCGACGTAGGGCTTCAGCTGGGGCAGGTCGTTGAGCCGGACGGCCGCCCGCGCGATGCCGACCGCGTGGTCGCCCATCCGTTCCAGCTCGAGCACCATGTGCTGGAAGCTGACGATCAAGCGAAGGTCTCGAGCCACCGGCTGCTGGGTCGCCATGATCATGAAGGCGCGCTCGCGCAGCTGGCGGTGCAGCTCGTTGACGTCCTGGTCGCGGGCGATCACCATCTTCGCCAACGCGTTGTCGCGATCGACGAGCGCGCGCATCGAGTCGGCGATCGCCTGCTCGACCATGCTGCCCATGCGCACGACGCCTGACTTCAGTTCGGCGAGCTCCTGGTCGAAAAGGGTCCGTGTGGTGGCCACGATCCCGGTTCTACCCGAAGCGGCCGGTGATGTAATCCTCGGTCCGGCTGTCTTTCGGGCGATTGAAAATATCGTCGGTGGGACCGTACTCGATCACCTCGCCCGCCCGCTTCTGATTCATCAGCATGAAGGCGGTGAAGTCGGAGGCACGAGCCGCCTGCTGCATGTTGTGCGTCACGATCACGATCGTATACCGCTCCTTGAGTTCTTGCATGAGTTCCTCGATGCGCAGCGTGGCGATCGGGTCGAGCGCCGAGGCCGGCTCGTCCATCAGGACCACTTCGGGCTTGACCGCGAGCGCACGTGCCAGGCACAAGCGTTGCTGCTGACCGCCGGATAGGTTGAGGGCGGAGCGTCCCAACCGATCCTTGACCTCGTTCCACAGCCCGGTGTCCTTGAGGCTCTCTTCCACGACCTCGTTGATCCGTTGTTTCGACCAACCGAGCATGTGGGGGCCGTAGGCGACGTTGTCGAAGATCGACTTCGGGAAGGGGTTCGCCCGCTGGAACAGCATGCCCACCTGCCGGCGCAGGTTGATGACGTCGGTATCCGGCGAGAGCACATTGTGCCCGTCGATCAGCACCTCGCCGGTAGCACGGGTGCCCGGAACCAGGTCGTACATCCGGTTGAACATGCGCAGGAAGGTCGTCTTGCCACAGCCGGAGGGGCCGATGAGCGCCGTGATCTTGCGCGCCTGAACAGACAGCGAGGCCTCGTGTAGGGCCTGGAAGTCGCCGTAGAAGAAGTTCACCTTGCGGGCGTCGAGCTTGATCTCGATGTTGGAGCCGGGTACCGCCGGCGGGGCAACCTCAGTCTGCATCGTTGTCCAAGCCATCATTCTCCCACTGACCGCCACTAGCGTTGGATCCGCCGGACGTATACGCGCGCCAAAATGTTGGTGGCGGCAACCATGATCACGAGCAGCAGCGCTGCCGCCCAGGCCTGGTCCTGCAGGTTGGGGTAGGGAACCAGGGCATTCCGAAAGACGGTCAGCGCGAGGGCGCCCATCGGCTGCAACGGGTTGGTTTGGACGATGTCATTGCCGACGTCGGTGAAGAGAAGCGGTGCCGTCTCGCCCGCGGCCCGGGCCATCGCGAGCAGCCCGCCGGTGACGATCCCCCCGAGCGCTGCGGGCACCACGATTTCCAGCGTGACGCGCCAACGGGGGGCGCCAAGGGCCAGGCCCGCCTCGCGCAAGGCCTGGGGAACCAGCAGGAGCGCGGTCTCCGTGGCCCGAAGGATCACCGGGAGCATCAGCACCGCCAGCGCGATCGACGCCGAGATCGCCGAGAAGTGATGCGTGGTCAACACCACGACCGTGTAGCCGAAGATACCGAAGGCAATCGAGGGCAGGCCGGTCAGAACATCGCTGATGAAACGGACTGTGTCACCCACCTGGTTGCGGCCATACTCGGAGAGGAAGACGCCGATCAGGGCGCCGACGGGAACCGCCAGCAACGATCCGATGCCGACGATCTCGAGAGTGCCGATGATCGCGTTGAGCACCCCGCCGCCCGGCACGCCCTGCGGGTGGGGTGACTGGGTGAAGAACCCCGGCGTCAGGATTCCCGGTAAGCCCTTGATGATGACGAAGAGGAAGAGCACCAGAACCGGGATAGCGGCCAGCATCACGCAAAGCACGACGAGCGCGCCGACAGTGCGGTCAATCAGGATGCGGACGAGGGGGAGGCTCATCCCGCGACTCGCCCGGATCCCGAAAACCGCCAGATCAAAAGGCGCGCCAGGACGTTGACGGCAATCGTGATCAGCACCAGGACTACCCCCAGATAGAAGAGGGAGCCGAGGTACACGTTGCCGGTGGCCTCGGTGAATTCATTGGCGATCACGCTCGGCAGCGTGTATCCCGAAGCGAACAGCGAAGCGCTGATCTGCATGGTGTTGCCGATCACCATCGTGACCGCGATCGTCTCGCCCAGCGCTCGCCCCAGTGACAGCAGAACCGCGCCGGTAATGCCCACCCGCGCATACGGGAGAATGACCGACCAGATGGTCTCGGCGTTGGTGGCGCCGAGCGCCAGGCTCGCCTCGCGCAGCTCGCGGGGGACCGCGCGGATGACGTCGCGCGAGAGCGCGATCATGATCGGGAGGACCATGATGGCCAGCACCAGGCCGGCCGTGAGGAAGCCGTAGCCGGTGGGCGTTCCCCCGAACAACGGAAGGAAGCCCAGGGTGTGGTTGAGAAACGGATCGACCTTGTCGCGCATCAAGGCGGTCAAGACGAAGAAGGCCCAGAGCCCGATGACGACACTCGGGATGCCGGCGAGCAACTCGATCAGGAACGATAGCGGGCCGCGGAGCAAGCTCAGGCGGGCCTCTTCGGCGAGAAAAAGGGCGGCGCCCAGTCCAATCGGAAAGGCGATCAGCAGCGCGATCGCCGAGGTCACCAGCGTGCCGTAAATCGGCGTCAGGGCACCAAACTGGTCTCTGACGGGATCCCAGGTGCGACTGGTAAAAAAGGCGAGCCCGAATTTTGTGATCGCGGGGAGCGCGGGAACGACTAGCGCGATGAGGAAAAGGACCGCGATCAGCATGATCAGTCCCGCCGCGCCGTAGGCGATCACGCGGAAGAGGCGGTCGCCTGAAACGAGCCGCCGCTGGCGGCTCGCGGCCACCAGCGGCGGGGGAACCATCCGCTCGGCGGCAGTTCCGCGCCTCATTACGACGTCAGGATGGAGCGGGCACGTTGAGGAGGGTGCTGCCTCCCGAGGTGACGGTCTTGAGCGAATTGATGTCGTCGTTCACGATGTTCGACGGTAGCTTCGCATAGTGGACATTGACGGCGTACTGTTGGCCGTCGGTGACCAGCCAGTCGAGGAAGTCGACCAGCGCCGTGCCCTTGTTCTTGTCGGCCTGGTCCTTGTAGAGCATCAGCCAGCTGTAGCCGCTGATCGGCGCGCTGGTTTTCCCGGGAGCGTCCACGATCGAGAATTGCGTCGGGCTTATCGCCAGGAACTGGCTGGCGGCCGCCGTCGCGCCGTCTGGGCTGGGAATCACGAAGTTGCCGTCGTGATTCTGGAGCGACGCCTGGGTCATGTTGGTCTGGATGACGTAGGCGAGCTCGACGTATCCGATCGCCCCGGGCGTCTGCTTGATGGTGGTGGCGACGGCCTCGTTGCCCTTAGCACCCTGACCCACCGGCCAGGAGACCGATTTGCCCTTGCCGACCTTGCCCTTCCAGTCGGTGCTGATGGTCGACAGGTAGTCGGTAAAGATATAGGTCGTCCCGCTGCCATCGGAGCGGTGCACGACGCTGATTGCCTGGCTTGGCAGGCTGACGCCGCTGTTGTCGGCGGCCAGCGCCGGATCGTTCCAGTTCTTGATGGTTCCGAGGAAGATGCCGGCGATCGTCTTGGGCGTCAGCTTGAGCTTGCCGTTCGACACGCCGGACAGGTTGTAGGCGAGCGATTCGGTGCCAAGGGTGGACGCAATCTGGACGACCTTGTCGCTCCCGCCGGCGGCCGTAAGCTCCGCAGCATTCATCGGCACGTCGCTGGCGCCGAAGTCGACGACTTTCTTGGTTAATTGCGAGATGCCGGCGCCGGAGCCGAGCGCATTGTAGTTGATGGTCGCCTGGCTGAACTTCTGGTTGTAGGCGAAGCGAGCGGCATCGTAGAACGGGGCGGGGAAAGTCGCGCCGGTGCCGATCAGCGAGGCTTGCGGCGGTGTCGGCACGCCAGATCCGCCGGTGGCCGGATTATTGCCGGTGGTGCTGCCCCCGCAGGCGGCTAGCAAGACGGCCACACCCACCGAGAGGGCGAGAAGAACGCGTTTCATGCTGGCGATGTTTCCTCCTTCCGAGAGTGAGCAGATCAGTGGGAATTGGATCCGTTTTGATCCTATCCACCGTGCGTAATCGGACGGAGCGTGGCGGGTTAAGGGGAGGTTAACGGCGCTCGCGGAAGCCGCACCCGAAGGAGGGTGCCGGTGCCCGGGGTGCTTTCGGCGGTGATGGTGCCCCCCTGGAGCTCCACGAGGTGGCGGGCAATCGAGAGCCCCAGCCCGCTGCCCGGCTGGCCGCCGCGAGCACGGTCCACCTTGTAGAAGCGCTCGAAGATGCGGGGCAGGTCGCGTGGCGGAATTCCTGGCCCGGTGTCGCGAACTTCGATCTCGACTCGCGATCGCTCGGCATGGGCAGTGATCACCACCTCCCCGGAGCGCGTGAACTTAAGGGCGTTGTCCAGGATGTTCTGCAGGGCCTGGTCGGTCTTTGCCCGGTCGCCGAGCGCAGTGTTGCCAGCCGTGGCAATCTCGGTGCGCAGAACCACCTGGCCCGCCGCCGCCCTTTCCTGGTACCGATCGATCAGAGAACGAACCAGGTCGTCCACCGAGAAGGGTAGCCGTTCCACTGCGATGCCTTCCGCATCAAGTGCAGCCAGCTGATTCAGATTGAACACGATGTCCCCAAGCCGCCCTGCCTCCTGGGTTATGCGGTCGATGAACAGCCGCGATTCTCCATCGGCGGGAAGCTGGTCTGAAAGCGTTTGCGCCGCGAGGTCGAGGCCGGCCAGCGGCGTTCGAATTTCATGGGACAGGTTGGCCACGAATTGCTGCCGGACCGTCTCCAGGTGACGGAGCCGGGTGATGTCCCGCACGAGCAACACAAGGTCGCCATCCGGAAGGGGCACCGCACGGACCTGCAAGATCCGCCCTGAAATTGGCACTTCCATCTCCGCCGCCTGTTCGAGCCGCGACTCGCGCGCTCGAACGGCCAGCCCATCGATGCGATGGTCGCGGACCACTTCAACCAGCGGACGGCCAACTGGCTGCTCGAGGATGGGAAACATCAGCCGCGCTGCCGGGTTGAGCCACCGAAGCTGAGGGCCGTTCAGGAGCAGGACGCCCTCCTCCACGTGCTCGAGGATGCCGGCAAGCATCCGGCGCGACTCGGCAACCTCGACCGGCGCCTCGGGATCCCCCGTTGAAGGCCCGCCGGAGCTCACTGAAGGTCGTCGCCGCCAGAACCGGGCCATCCCGGGCGAATCTAGCAGACGATCGAGCCGCCATCAAATGAAAAGCCGCTCCGGCAGGGGGAGAACCCGGGAGCGGCGGTGGGAATGCGGTGGCGGTGTCCCTAAACTGCGCCTCGAAAGTAAAAATTCGGCCGGAGGATGGTTAACAATTGGCGGTTCTGGCGCCTTGCTTTAAGGTTGTGAGGGGACGTCCACACAAGCGGAGGTGCGGTCATGAGGTTGAGCCTGGTACCCCAGGAGCGGCGCTTCTATGCCCTGTTCAAGAAGCAGGGAGAGCTGGTCAACGAGTCACTCGAACAGCTACGCAACGGTTTACTGGAGGGCCAGACCCGGCATCCGCGCCTTCGCGAGCTCGAACATGAGTGCGATGACGTGACCCACGAGATCTACAACTTGATCAACCACACTTTCGTCACGCCATTCGAGCGAGAAGACATTTACTCCCTCGCGTCATCGCTGGATGAAGTCGTCGATCTTGCCGAGGAGGTCTCTGACAAGATCGACCTCTACCGGGTCAAGGAGATCACCCCCTCCGCCCGCCGGATGGGCGAGGTGCTGGCCAAGGCGGGAAAGGAAGTGGAAGCGGCGGTGGCTGACCTCGAGGGCTTCAAGGATCTGGCGCCGCGCCGGCTCGCGATTCACAGTCTTGAGAACGAGGGTGACCGCATCACCCGGGAGGCACTCGCCCAACTCTTCACCGACGGCGCCAGCCCAAGCGACCTCGTCAAGTGGAAGGACCTCTACGACCTGCTCGAAGCCACCATGGATCAGTGTGAGCACGTCGCCAACGTGCTGGAGGCGACCTCGATCAAAAATGCCTGATCAGCTGTTGCTGCTGATCACGATCCTCATCGCCCTCAGCTTCGACTTCACGAACGGCTTTCACGATACGGCGAACGCGATCGCCACGTCGGTATCGACGCGTGCCCTATCGCCAAGGCTGGCCGTCCTGATTGCGGCGGTCCTCAACCTCGCCGGCGCGGTCATCACCGTGGTCTTCTTCCAAGCCAAAGTGTCGAACACCATCGCCAAGATCGTCGCGTTCAGGGCCGGCCTCGTGGTCATCATCGCCGCGCTCGTCGGCGCGATCGCTTGGAACCTGATCACCTGGTACCTTGGGCTTCCGAGCAGCTCCACCCACGCGCTGGTCGGGGCGTTGAGCGGAGCGGCCATCGCCGCCGCGCACGGTCTCAGCGGAGTGCGGGCGTCAGAGTTCTGGAAGACCGTGCTCTCCCTCGTCATTTCGCCACCCGCAGGCTTCATCCTGGCCGCGATTGTCATGACGATATTGCTGGTGGTCGTGCACCGCGCGCGCCCGGTGCCCTTGAACCGCACGTTTCGGAACCTTCAGATTCTGACCTCGGCGTTGGTTTCCTATTCCCACGGCGCCAACGATGCCCAGAAAACGATGGCCGTCATCACGCTGGCGCTGGTCGCCAGTGGCGACCTTAAGACGTTCCAGGTCCCGGTTTGGGTCGTGCTTTTGTCGGCTACCGCGATCGCCTTTGGCACCTACGCCGGTGGCTGGCGGATCATTCGAACCCTCGGCTGGCGGATCTACAAGCTGGATGCCGCGACCGGCTTTGCCGCCCAGCTGACTGGGGCCGCCGTGATCCAGTTCGCGACCCAGTTTGGCCTTCCGGTGTCCACCACCCACGTTGTAACCGGGTCGGTCATGGGCGCCGGCGCCTCACAACGACTTTCCGCCTTGCGATGGGGCGTGGGGGCGAACATCGTCCTCGCCTGGGTGCTCACCATTCCCGCGGCGGGCCTGATCGCCTGGGTGGTTTACGCAATCCTCAGCACGGCCGGCCTGCAGGGCTAGCCGATCCGGATCACGGAGCGGCGAGGTAGCGAGCGCCGGTGATTTTTCCAGCGGTCTCCTCGAGCACCCAGGTGGATCCCTTTTCCATCTTGGCCTGGGACCGTGATATCAACCCCTTTTGGATCAGCTTCTCGACGAGCTCTTCGACGAGGTCACCGTGGGTGCAGGCGACGACGTTGCGCCCTTTGAACTCCTGCACCAGGCGCAGGATGCTCTCGCCGCCTGACCCCTCCTCCAGGTCCTTGCGCGATTCCACCGGGAGCTTGCGCGCGGTGGCCACGGGTTCGACAGTCTGCACGCAACGGGTAAATGGACTGGAAAGGACCTTGTCGATCGGCTCGTCCTCGAGGAGCTCGGCCAGAGCTTCGGCCTGACGCGTCCCGGATTTCGTCAGCGGCCGTTGCCGATCGTCACCCTTCCATTCCTCGCGGTCGCCGGCCTTGGCGTGCCGGACAACAAAGACGCTGATGCGATGCCTCTTGTTAACCCGTGGCTTCGAGGTCGAGCGCCCGGAGAAGTGCCCGATCCCGGCGATAGCTAAGGAGATCGAGGGCGTCGTCGATCGTAACCCAACGGACTTCGTCGATCTCGCTACCGGCGCGAAACCGGCCGCTGACCACGTCCATCAGCCAGTAGCAGGCGACCTTGTCACGACCCTTGTGGTCGGCATACGCGGTGCACCCAAGTGGCGAGACCAGCTTGCACCGAAGGCCCGTCTCCTCCGCGACCTCGCGTAGCGCGGTTTCCTCGAGGGTTTCGCCGCGGTCAACCTTTCCCTTGGGGAAAGACCAGTCATCGTAGCCCGGGCGGTGGACGACGGCGATGCGCATCGCACCACGCGACCCATTCCGGCGGACGACGCCTCCCGCGGCCCTTACGAGTTTTGCCTCATCGACGTTCAGGATCTTTGCTGCCATGGACACCCCTTGCGCGGTATGTTGCTGTGACGATTGCATGGTCGCCGAGGCGGCACGGCTCATATCATCCACCTTCTGAGGCGGTTGCGGGCAAGTTTTTTCCAAACTTTGGGCCATTCGGCCCGGTCGGTGGCCGCCACCTCACGTTCGAGCGCACATAATTCGCCCGCGACGAAGGCCCGAGATCCAGTTCCGGCCGCGCGCAACCACTGTTGGGCGGTTGCGCTGTCCTGATGATCACCGAGGACGTCCTGGAGTGCCGCAGCCGCCTCGGCGAAGCGTGGCACGGTCTTACCGGCGATCGGGATGGCTGCCTCGGCAGCATAGCGAGCACGCTTGGCGAGGATGCGAATGCGGTGAAGGTCGGCGTCGGCGGCCGCCTCGGGCAGGCCGCGCACGCCCTTGCGCAACCGCTTCCAATCTCGTCGAGCCAGCGCGGGCATCGCTGTCGCGGCGGGCTGATCGGCTTGCGCGGTCAGGGCCGGCGCGCGAGAGGCCTCGACCAGACGCTCGATCAGGTCGATGTAACGGTCGGTGCGCATATCGAGCACCAGTCGGGCTCTGGCTTCCTCGCTCTCCGCTTGCAACTCATCGGCGAGCTCGCCCACGATCGGGCCATCATCGGCGGCGAGCGCGGTCGTCCGGCCGCGTAACCGCTGGCTCATCACCTGCTTGTCGCGAACGCTGCCGAGGCCCGCGCCCAGCCAGCGCAGATCGGCGCGCAGCGCGTTGGCCCAGACGGGATCGAGCAGCGCGCGAAAGGTCCGCAGTTGCGAACGCAGGCGCCGGGTCGCGACCCGGGCCCGATGGACATCTTCCGGATCGTCGCCCAAGCGCACGCCGGGGTCGTGGCGCAGCAGGCTGGCGACCGACACCGCGATCACGTGCCGCACCAGGTCACCGGCCCGCGCCGTCGGTGCCAGCAGGATGGGATCGACCTCGGGCGCCGCGGTCGCGCGCGCGCCCAGCGCTCGTACCAGCTTGGACGCCTGGTCCTCGTCGGAGGCCCCGGCGTGGCGCAGGCGAGCCAGGATCGGATCCAGTAGACGGTCGGCGGATGGGTCACGCAGCTCGACCTCGACTTCGCGAAACCGGTTCTGGATGCGGAGTCCCTGGATAACCGAGACGTCGTCATCGACGACCTCGGCGAGCACGGCGCCGTCACGGTTCTTGAGCTGCACCCGCCGGCGCACCGTCGACAGGCTGGCCACGGGAACCAGCGTCGAGCGGCGTACGTACGCCATGACCAGCGCGACGGCCGCGTCCGGCGGCCGGTTGCCGTCGCCGGGAAACTCGATCTCGCGCCGGTTGAGCGTGCGACCCTCGGTGGTGGTGGGGAGCTTTAGCGTCCAACCTTCGCCCTGGCGGAGGCGAAGGTTGCAACCCCAGCGCGCCAATCGTAGGTCCGGGGTATCGTAGTAGACGGTCTCGAGGCGCCGCTCGTCAACGGGCGTCGTCTCGACCGCGGCGGCGACGTCTTCGAGGTTGGGGAGATGAAATCCGGGCGTGACCGCGAGCTTGATCTCGCGCTCAAGCATCCGGCGTGTGCCCGTTGTTTCCGTTGGTCGCCGCGGCGCGCGCCGCGGCCAGCTGTTCGAAGGCCTGCTGCGCGTTGACGCCCTTGATGGTTGGTACCTTGGACCACGAGCCGCTGGGCTGCAGGCTCCAGGCCAACACGTCGTCCTCGAGCTCGACGTCGAGGATCTGCGCCAGGCGGTCCTGCAAACTGCGATCGAGTACCGGGACCATCGCCTCGACCCGGCGATCGAGGTTGCGCGGCATGAGGTCCGAGGAACCCAGGTAGTACTCGGCCGCGTCGCCGTCCGGACCGAAGCGGAAGATCCGCGAATGCTCGAGGAAGCGGCCCACCAGCGAACGTACTCGGATACGGTCGGATAGACCCGGAACGCCGGGCCGAAGGGTGCAGAGGCCGCGAATGATCAGGTCGATCTCGGTGCCGGACTGCGACGCCGCGTAGAGCGCTTCGACGATCTCGGGGTCGACCAGACTGTTGACCTTGAGGATGATCCGGCCACCGCCGGGATGCGACGCCTCACGCCGGATCATGCGGATGATGTTGGAGCGCAGCCCGACGGGCGCGACCAGCAGCCGGCCGAACCGGCGCTGGCGGCTGTAGCCGGTGAGGAAGTTGAACAGCTCGGAAACGTCGGAGCCGAGCTCGGGGTCCGCCGAGAGCAGGCCCACGTCTTCGTAGATTTGCGCCGTTTTGGGATTGTAGTTGCCGGTGCCGACGTGGACATAGCGCCGGATTGCATCGGTCTCTCGCCGAACCACCAGGGCGACTTTCGCGTGCGTCTTGAGCCCAACCACGCCATAGACGACGTGGACGCCAACCTGCTCGAGCGCCTGGGCCCAAGCGATGTTTGCCTGTTCGTCACCGCGCGCCTTCAACTCCACCAGAGCCACGACCTGCTTGCCGCTCTCGGCGGCGCGGATCAGCGCCCGCACGATGGGACTCACCGGACCGGAGGTCCGGTAGAGCGTCTGCTTGATGGCAAGGACGTCCGGGTCGTTGGCGGCCTGATCGATGAAGGCTTCCGCCGAGGTGGTGAAGGAGTCATAAGGATGATGGACGAGGATGTCGCCGTCCTTGAGCGCCTCGAAGATGTCGGCCTGCTCGACCCCGACCCCCTGCAGCCGCCTCTGGGTGACCGGAGTCCAGGGCTCGTCTTTGAGGTTCGGACGGTCGAGCGCATAGATCGCCCACAGGCTGCTCAGGTCGAGCAGGCCGTCGACCCGGTAGACATCCGTCGCGTCGAGTTCGAGCTCGCGGACGAGCAGGCCGAGGACTTCGTCGGACATGCCGGCGTCCACTTCGAGCCGGACGACTTGTGCCTTGCGCTGCTGGCGGCGCAACTCGTTCTGGATGGCGGCCAGCAGGTCCGCCGCTTCCTCATCGACAAGGTCGAGGTCGGCATCGCGCGTCACCCGGAAGGGGTGCTGGCTGACGATCTCCATCCCGGGAAAGAGTTCGCTCACGTAGAGCGCGATTACGTGCTCCAGCGGGATGAACCGCTTGCCATCTGGTAAGGCGATGAAACGAGGCAGCAGTGGCGGGACCTTGACTCGGGCGAAGCGCATCTGGTGGCGGACCGGGTCGCGGACCATCACCGCCAAGTTGAGTGAGAGGTGCGAGATGTAAGGGAAGGGATGCGCCGGGTCCACCGCCAGCGGCGTGAGCACCGGGAAGATGCGGGCGCGAAACTCGGAGGCGAGGAATTGCTGATCGCCCTCGTCGAGGTCGGCGACGGAGGCGAGGGAGACCCCCTGCTGATCGAGGGCTGGCGCGACCTGGCGCATGAACAGATCGGTGCTCCGCTTGAGTAGGCTTTCCGCCCGCTCGTGAATCGCACGCAACTGCTCACCGGTGGTCATGCCGTCGGGCGAGGTTTGGGGGAGGGCCGCGTGGACCTGCTCCTTCAGGCCGGCGACGCGGACCTGGAAGAACTGGTCGACGTTCTCGCCCAGGATCGCCAGGAAGCGCACCCGCTCGAGCAGGGGGAGCGACTCGTCCTCCGCCATGGCGAACACGCGTTCATCAAAGTCGAGCTGAGAAAGCTCCCGGTTCAGGTAGCGCGGCTGGGCTTGGACCGGAGCCGGCGGCGGCGGAGCCGCGACGATGGCTCCCTCATGGACGCTCGGCGCTGGTGCTGGCGGCAACTGGTCCCAGAGTGACATCCGGGCGGGCTGGGCAGCCGGGGACGCTTCGAACTTAGGCCTGCCTTCCCCCATCGGTCAAGTATAGGGAGGCCAGATTAAGGGCCAACTTGCGGCTGAGCCCGCTCTACACGGCTACGATTCCGGGCTGTCAAGATTGCTCGTGTGACTGGCAAGCCTACCGACGCGGAGCTGGCGGTCCTTCGTGCCGGCTGTACCCGGGCCGTCAACTGGCACGGATTGCGCAGCGCCGCGGACATGTTGGGCACGATCCCTTCCGACGTTGAAGCGGACCGCTACGGCAGCGGAGGTGTCGTGGGCGAGCTCGAGGCGGAAGTGGCGTCCCTGCTCGGCAAACCGGCGGCGCTGTTCCTGCCGAGCGGCACCATGGCCCAACAAACAGCCCTGCGCGTCCACGCCGACCGGAGCGGGCGGCGAGCCATTGTTTTTCACCCCGCGTGTCATCTCGATTGGCACGAGGGGCGCGGCTATCAACGGCTGCACTGCTTGATCGGCGTGCCCGCCGGCGAGCTCGGCGCCCCCCTGACGCGTTCCACGCTGGACGCGATCCATGAACTCCCGGCCGCATTGTTGCTCGAGCTACCGCAGCGGGACCTGGGCGGCACCCTGCCCGCTTGGGACGACCTGGTCGGCCAGGTGAGCTGGGCGCGAGACCGGGGGGCAGCGGTCCACATGGATGGGGCGCGTCTATGGGAGGCGACACCGTGGTACGGACGCAAGCCCGCCGAGATCGCCGCGCTCTTCGACACCGTGTATGTGTCCTTCTACAAAGGATTGGGTGCCATCGCCGGTTGTTGCCTCGCCGGGCCCGCCGACGTGGTGGCGGAGGTTTCGGACTGGCGAACCCGCCATGGGGGTCGCCTGTTCGCGATGTGGCCGTACGCGGCCTCTGCGCTGACCTCTTTGCGAGCGCGCCTACCGCGGATGCCGACCTATTACCGGCATGCGCTCGCCATCGCTGAACTGCTTGACGACATTCCCGGCGTAGAGGTCCTTCCGAATCCGCCGCAATCGACCATGATGCACTTGCAGCTGTCCGTCACTGCGGCCGAGCTTGAGAGCCGGGCATTCGGCATCGCACGGCGGGACAGGATCTGGACTTTTCCTCGTCCCTTCGCCACCGTCTCGCCCACGGTCCAGCGGATCGAGTTCTCCGTGGGCGATGCCACCTTGGAGTTCACGCCCTCCGAGGTGCGAGACCTGATCGAAGCCCTCGGCTCGCCGGCATAAGAACGGGGACGAGGGCCACGCCCTCGTCCCCGTCTTCCGAAGCTAGTCGCACCTACTTCAGGCTCAGGCTCCAGGCCCCCTGGCCATAGGTCGCTGCGTAGAGTGCCTGTCCAGGTACCAACGTCAGACCGGCGATCGGAATGTCCGGCATCCCCGTTGCCGCCAGTGTCCATGCGCCAGCCCCCGAGTCCAGCCGAAGCGCGCCGTAATCGGTACCGCCAAACAGGGTGCCGCTTTTGGGGTCCCGTACCAGTCCCGTGATCGGCAGATCGCCGAGGCCGTTGTCGAGGTTGACCCATGTGGCCGTTCCCGCCACCGGGTTGTAGGTCACCTCAAAGACGTGGCCGACCGTACCCGAAGTGGCGTTGAAGCCGGAGTACGAGATCCAGGCATGGTTAGCGTTTTTGGGGTCGACGACCACACTGCTAATGAACCGGTTTGGCGCGTTGGGCGCCAAGTTGTCGATGCGGTTAAAGACGACGGCGCTAGCCGGATCCGCATTGACGTTCTTCGAAACGAACACGCGGCCATGGCTGGTCGCCGCCCATAGGGTGGACGAATCGCTCGAGGCGCGCTGCAACGCCACGATGTCACCACCGCTCTTATCGGCGCCATAGAAGGTGGAGGTAAGGGCCGCGCCAAGCGGTTGCCAGTCCCCGCAAGTCACCGCGAAGTCGCCGGTCCACTCGTTGCAGTGCTGGTTGAATTGCGCCATGGTCATCGTGCCCTGGCCATCCGTTTTCGTCCGCCAGACGTGCGTCCCGCCAGTAAACAGCGTCTTGCTAACAGTTGGGTCGGAAATCCACGGAACGTAGAACTCCGACGCTTCAATCTGCATCGGGTCACCAATCCAGATCCAGTCAGCCAGCGCCCCATCCGAGAAATTGACATCGCCTCCAGCACCAGCAAAGGTGTGGGACCGGAAGTGCCGATTGCCAATGTCGAAGCTCGACTGGCCGCCGTCGCCAATCATCGTGTTGGCCCAGGTCACCGTGTTGCCGTAGTTCTCCCAGGTACCGTTGTCCTGGGTCCCGCCCTGCAGCTCGCTGCTGTCGAATGGGCTGACCGAGAGGCTCTGGAATTGCAGGCTGGTGATGCCCTGGTTGATGCCTGACAGGCCTGTGGGAACCCGAGACAGCATCTGCTGGCAGCGATGGAGCGATACGGGATCCAGCCCGCGGTTCGCGCACCAGTTCGAGACGTTGGTGAAGTTTCCGGTGGATCGCATGATGCCGCCATCGTTTCCTTCCCAGAACTGGAACGGATTGCTGGGATTGGTGACGATCACATGCTGATCAGGATGTAATGCATTCGGATGCACGGGGTCGGTACCGTCGGCTGTCATGTCGGTCCAGGATTGGCCGGCGTTCGTCGAGAGCACGACCGCTCGATGGTTCGCAATGTTTTCGCCATATCCGTACGATCCGCCGACGTAGACGATGTCTGGGAAACCCCTGGGCGTGTAGACGTAGTTGTCGTACCAGCACTGGCCGCCGCAGAAGTTGTACGTGCCCCAACGCGAATCGCCTTCGTTGGCTGATGTCAGGTCGCTCCACATGGGAGCACCGGCCTCGACCATGTCGCTGCGGAAGACACGGCTGTATTCGATCTTCGTCTTGCTCAATCGGATACCGGTATTGCCTTCGCTGACGTACATGCGCGTGTGACCGCTGGCCAGCGTCGTTACGGCGACCCACGGCAGAGTCGTTGTCTGCGTCGAATCGAGTGAGGTCTTGATCTGCGTCCAACTCGTGCCGCCGTCGCTCGACCGCCAGACGCCACGGGCGTACGACGACGCATAAACGATGTCAGGGTTGGTCGGATCGAGAACCACCTGCCTGGTGCCAATGGGCGTGCACGGGGTCGTGTTCGTCGCCATGGAAGCCACGCCACCGCAGCCGTCCAGGGTCGCCGCACCGGCATGGATATAGCTCCAGGTCTGCCCGCCGTCCGCCGACTTGTAGACGCCCCAGGGCGCCGCCCCGGGGATCACGATCCGCTCAACGCCCGAGCAGCATACGGATGTCATGCCATGGATGGCACGGACCGTCGATACGTACATGACATCGGAATTCCGTGGGTCGATCGCGAGCGAGCCGATGCCGCGGCCGTTCAGAACCGAGCCACCGACGGGGCCGCTCCACGTATTGCCGCCATCGGTCGTCTTGAAGAGCCCCACGCCATGGACGCAACCGCTACGACAGGCGTTGGCCTCGCCGGTGCCGACCCAGAGCGTGTTACCGGTCGGGTCCGCGGGATCGAAGGTGATCGTGCCGACCGAATTGATCGGGAAGGAGCCGCTCAGGTAGCTCCACGCCGGTTGATTCGCGAGCGCGTCGTCTGTGCGCCAGATGCCGCCCGTTGCTTCGCCCACCCAGAGGCGACAGTTGCCCGGCTGGCAGGTTGGACCGAGCGCCAGGGATGTGACGCGGCCTGCGGCCACATACGCGTTCGGGACGTAGAGCGGAAGCGTGCGCAGCGGAGAGAAAGGATACAGGGCCGTGCTCGGTCCGACGGAGACCCAGCTATTTGAGCTCCGCGTCCGCGGCCGGCCCTTGGCAGTCGACGCTGCCGAGCGGGCCACCGTCATCCGTGCGAGCGGGATGTCAGTCCCGGGGTATGCGAGCGCTTGGAGGTACGCCTCATCAGCGCCTCCCGGTCCACGATTTGACTCTCCTCCATTGCCTGGAATCGCCTGAGCTAGCTGGTCGAGGTGAGCTGATAGCGCCGATGGCATTTCATCGCCCGAACCAGTCGCTTGCTGACTTGTACCGCGACCAGCGACCGCAACCGTGCCGATCAGAACCGTAAGCGCGCCGATAACCGTAACCCAGGTACGTCTGTTCACTCCCTTCCTCCCGTTGAGCGTGAGTTGCCCCTAACTGGAAACAATGCGCGGAAACGGTTCGTTTTGTCAAACCCTTCAATCTCATTTACCGATTCCTCTCCAGGATCCCCTTCCTTTCGATCCCTCCGACCCCACCGTTTCCATGAATTCGGGATCGCGTTACAGCGTAAGTAATGAGTGCGCCAGCCCAAGAGCCCTAGCGACGCGCGTGCGCAGTAAGCGGGTGAGTAGGTTCGGTTAGCGGGTGACGAGAAAGCGGGAGACGAGACTCGAACTCGCGACATCAACCTTGGGAAGGTTGCGCTCTACCAGCTGAGCTACTCCCGCTCGGTTAGCCGGATTTTAGCATCGCTCTTTCGCAGTTCCTGGCACATCGGCCAGATGACCCCGATCAACTCCGCCATCCGCGCCGCCGTCACCTTGACCCGAGCCCCGTCGAAGACCTCGACAGGGTGAGTCTCATAGAGCCGGACCCAGCCACGGTCCCAGGGCTCGAGGTCGATCCGCTCCCCGAGGCGCGCCTTGATCATCAGCAGCTGCCGCGCCAGCCCGGCGGCGATTAAGTCATTGGTCGCCGGTGCCGCCTCGAGGTGAAGGCCAAGCTCGAGCCGGCCGGTATTCGGGTGCCACCAAGCCTCGAAATGTAGGCGGGGGTCGTCATAGAACCACTGCGCCTGGCTGGAGCGGACCCGGTGGCGAACGTCATGCAGTCGGGCGGGCAAGGCAGCCTTAACCGGCGCCGGCAGCGCGCGAAAGAACCCCGCCGTGCGGACGAACCGCCGCTCGCGCCGGTGACGCGCGACCGACACTACCGGGCAGTTGCCGGACTAGCCGAGCCGGTGTCACCGACGGCCGTCTTGACCATGGCGCTGTAGCGGTCCGCCAGCGCGCGCGCCTGGTCGGAGTCCGCCATGCTGACGATGATGTGGTAGCGGGGCATGTCGGGATCGGGCAGCACCAGGACCCAGCCGCCATCCACGAACACCTTGATCCCGTCGGCGAGGTCCACCGATGCGTCGCGGTGCAGCTCCACCATCGTGCGCATTACCCGCCCCTTGGCGTCCCATGGCACGGTCTCCAGCCGGTGTTCGTAGGCCGCTCGCGGGACCTCCTTCCGAACGGCGGAGACCGCTCGTCCGTCCTTGGCGAGCAGCTCGAGCAGCTTGATCAAGGTGAAGATGGCGTCGAACCCCAACAGGTGGTCTGGAAAAACGTAGCCGCCACTCGCGTCGGACGCCAGTCGGGCCTGGTGCTGCTGGGCGGCGCGCAGCAGGGCAGATGGCTCCGTCTTGCCCGGCACGAAGTGCGATCCCGGCACCTCGCGTACCAGCGCGGCGATCGTCTGCGGCACGGTCGCCGGCGCCAGCAGCACGCCGGGTTTCTCCTTCAAGGCCAGCAGGGCGATGACACCGAGGGCCTCGTGGTGGTCGAGCAGCTCGCCCTGCTCATCGATCAAAAAGAGCCGCTCCGAGCCGTAGTCGATGTAGGCGCCCAGCTTGCAGCCGAGCGTGCGCGTAATCAGCGCCGATTGCCGGCGGGCCTCGGCGAAGGCCTCGTTGGTCTTCGACTGGTAGGTCTCGTCGAACCCGGCATTCAGCGGGATCGCCTCGATGTTCAGCTCCTTGAAGAGGCGAGGCAGCACCAGCGAGGCGCTACCGTGGTCGAAGTCAACCAGGACTTTCAGGTGCGCCTGGCGGATGGCCTCGACATCGGTCAAGGCGATCAGCCCGTCGATGTAGGAGTCGATGGCGTCCTGCGGATAGGTGATGTCGCCCATCTCATAGAAATGCACCCGGCGGATGTCTTCGCGGAAGAAGAGATTCTCCAGCTTGCGCTCCACCTTCTTGTCGAGCACCACACCGCTGGCGTCGAACATCCGGATGTCGGCCGACCGGCTATCGAGCGGCGACATCTGGATATGGACGGCCCCGGCGATGCGATGATCGCGCGCGTAGTACTGGACCACCGGGATCGGCAGCTCGCTCAGGTCGATGATGGATGCCCCGGATGAGATCATGCCGGCGACCATGGCCCGCTTGATCATTCGCGAGGGACGCTGGCCGTCGCGGGCGGCTGCGAGGGCAGCGCCTTTGGGAAAGAGGGCGGCAAAGGACGCGCCCAGCCGGGCGCAGTACTCGGGGGTGAGCTCGATGTTGATCAGGCCGACCAGCCCGTTGGAGGAGAACAGTCCTCGCTTGTAGTGGCCCGCCCAGATGATGCTCTCGTGAACCGTCGACCCCGGTTCGATTTCCTTGTCGGGCCAGATCTTGACCCCGGCGTCGATCGTCGACCCCTCGCCCACCACGACGTCGTCGCCGATCACCGCCCCTTCTTCCAGCAGGCAGTTGTTCTTGATGGTGACGTGGCGGCAGACGATCGCCTGCCGCAGTCGGGAATTCTCACCGATATAGGAATAGGTCCAGATGATCGAGTTACTGACCTTGGTGTTCTCATCGATCACGGAGAAGTTGCCGACGCAGGCCGGCCCGTTGATGAAGACGCCCGCCTTGAGCTTGCATTCGTTGCCGATGTACGCGGGACCCTCGATGCGCACGTCGTAGCCGATCTCGACGTTCTCGCCGATCCACACGTTGCCGTGCCGGCGCTCGCCTGCGATCTCGACGTCGACCCGTCCTTCGAGCGCGTCCCAGTTGGCCTGGTAATAGGTCTGGATGTTGCCGATGTCGCACCAGTATCCAGGCGTAAGGAAGCCATAGAGCGGCATGGCGTTGGTGAGCATCTTGGGGAA
>Ga0209471_1000276_pt1 | contig 36703 bp, 44 predicted proteins | sample GraSoiAngelo_128_FD_185885 | JGI IMG/M metagenome (GOLD analysis project Ga0209471, IMG submission 185885) | Grasslands soil microbial communities from the Angelo Coastal Reserve, California, USA - 14_0927_12_20cm (SPAdes) (version 2) | ecosystem: Environmental > Terrestrial > Soil > Grasslands ... | reverse complement strand
ATGACGACGAACTGCTTGACACCCTTCAGGTTCTTCGCGACTAGCTGCAGGGCCGGCACGATCGAGGCGTCGACGAAGATCACCTTGTCCTGCGCGTCGGAGATCACAAACTCGAGGTGTTCGGGGAACAGCCGCGGGTTCAAGGTATGCAGCACCGCGCCCGAGCAGGGCACCGCGAAATACAGCTCCAGGTGACGGTAGTTGTTCCAGGCGAGCGTGCCGACCCTGTCGCCTGGGCCGATCCCGAGCTCCCGGAGAGCGTGCGCCAGCTGGGCCACCCGCCGTCCGAAGTCGGCGTAGGTGTAGCGGTGGCGGCCGCCCTCTCGCCGGGTCACGATCTCCTTCCTGGGAAACAGGGTGGTGGACCGCCAGAGGAAGTGCTGGAGCGTCAGGGGAAAGTCGGGCATTGTGCTGCGCATCGGGTGACCCCTCCTTCGGCCGGTTTTGGCCGTCGCAATACCACCCATGATATGCTTGCTCGCGGGCGGAGTCAGCCCGGTCATGGCACGCCCCGGGAACGCAGTTCGGCCGGGGATAACTTTGCGAAGGAGCTAGCGACAGACGTGGCGCAGAACGGAACGATCAAGCGGCTGGTGATGGATCGCGGATTCGGATTCTTGAGCGGCGAGGACGGCAAGGAGTACTTCTTCCACCGGTCGTCCGTCGAGGGCTCGTTCGAGGGGTTGCAAGAGGGGCAAAAGGTCAGCTTCGACGTCGAAGCATCAGCTCCCAAGGGGCCGCGGGCCTCTCGGGTGCGCGTCGCCTAACGACTCACAAACCCAGAATCCACAAGGCCCGGGCGTTTGCCCAGGCCTTTTTTGTTTAGAGCGGCTTGCTGGCGCGGATGAACGCGCTGGCGATCTTTCCGGAGCCGTCCGGCAAACCAGCTTCGCCGGGCCCAAAGCTGTTGGTGATTTCGATCTCGACGCCGTCGAATCCCGCGCCGATCACGGCGGCGCGGTAGGCGTCGACCGGAATGGTGCCGGCCACGCAGCCGGCCCAGGCGTCCATCGCCGTCTTGACCCGCGCCGGCAGCGGCTCGAGTTCGACCATGTCGGAGACGGCGAGCCGTCCGCCCGGCTTAAGGACCCGGAATGCCTCCTTGAGCACCGCCGATTTGTCGGCGGCGAGGTTGATGACGCAATTGGAGATGACGACGTCGACCGCCGAGCCGGGGAGGGGAATATCCTCGATCGTGCCTTTGAGAAAGGTGGCGTTCGCGACCCCCGCCCGGCTCATGTTTTCGTTGGCCAACGCCAGCATCTCGTCGGTCATGTCCACGCCGTAGGCGTGGCCGCCTGGACCGACCCGTCGTGCCGAGAGGAGGACATCGAGGCCCGCCCCGCTCCCGAGGTCAAGGACGATCTCACCTGGATGCAGCTGCGCGAGCGCCGTCGGATTGCCACAACCGAGGCTGGCGCCGAGGGAGAGTCCCAGGTCGGCGACGTCGGCTCTCGAGTACTCTTCCTCGCCGATCGGCCCACTGATCGCATCGGATCCACCACAACAACTCGTGTCACAGCAGCTTCCGCCATCGCGTAACGTGATCGCGGTTTCCGCGTACTTGGCACGGACGGACTCTCGAATCGTGTCCATGTCACCCTCCAAGGAGAGATCGACGTCTATCGATGGAATCCTAGCAGACACATAGACGGTTGTCAATGGAACTGGTAGAATGCCGTCGGTGAAGGCTGACGGGCGCGGACGTGTCAAGGGCGTCAGTTCCCCACCGGCGATGCCGATGCCAGTCGCCCGAGTGGACCAGTCGGTCGAGGTGCTCAAGGCGCTGGCCGATCCGACGCGCCTGCAAATGGTCGGCATCTTGAAGCGCTCGCGGCAGCCGGTCTGTATCTGCGACTTCACCGCCGCCTTCGACTTGACTCAGCCGACCATCTCCCATCACATGGCGAAGCTGCGTGCAGCCGGGCTGGTCGACGTCAGCAAATCCGGCATCTGGGCCTACTACCGGCTCGCCAGCCGTCTCGATCCCAAAACCAGCGCGCTGCTCGACGTGCTCGTCTGAGGTTGCGGTGGCGCGGGTCCTCTTCGTCTGCAAGCAGAATGCGGGCCGCTCGCAGATCAGCCAGGCCCTCTTCGAGCGCGTCGCCAGCGGCCGCCACGAAGCTCGATCGGCGGGCACCCGGCCGGCCGAGCAGGTTCACCCGGTCGTTGTCGAGGTGATGCGCGAGCAGGGCATCGATCTCGCGGCGCGACATCCACAGAAATTGACGGACGAACTTGCCGAGTGGGCCGATGTTGTGGTGACGATGGGCTGCGGCGATGAGTGTCCCTACGTCCCGGGGAAGAAATACCTCGATTGGGATCTTGAGGACCCCGTTGGCAAATCACTCGACGTTGTGCGCGCGATCCGCGACGACATCAACGCTCGCGTCCGGCAGCTGGCGGGAGATCTCGATTCGCGTTCCGCGGCGCCGTCGCGCCGGTCGGCGATCTAGGGAAGCCAGATCTCGCTTGCGGACTGGACATCGGTGATCCACCAGCGCCCGTCGATATCCACCAGCGTGTAGTGGTAGTAGCCGAGGAAACGGTGTGTCGTGCGCCGCCCCAGGCCGACGCCTTTTTCCGCATCGGGAACGAGGCGGTAGATCCACTCCTCCTTGGTGGTCACGTTGACGTTCTGCGGGCTGGCCTCCAGCCCGTACGCGGACAGCTCGACCTTGCCGATCTGGAGGTAGGCCGTATAGGAAACGTCGAGGACCTCGCAGGTAATGTCGAGGCGAGCCGCCGGGAAGGATTCGAAGTCACCGGAAAGGTCGTGCGCGACCTGCGACAGCATCGGCTCCAGGTAGACTTCGCGAAGCACGTCGGCGTCGCGGTTGTTGTACGCCTGCTGGTTGAGCTTGATCGACCGCAGGACGGTATCCTTGATCGCCGAGACGTTGAACGCGGTCTCCCGCTGCACGTGTAGAGAGTAGCAAAGGGGGCGAACCGCATCCTCGTGGTTCGGGGCGGGCGACGGTGCAGTAAACCTTTGTAAAGGCGCTCACCGCCGTGCCGCCAGGCGGGGTCGTAGTGCGAAGCAATGCCCTGAATCCTCGTCAAATCAATGCGCGCACTGTGACGAAAGAGGGCACTTCCACGCGGCGGCATCCATCCTCCAGTTCCCGGGTCCGATTCAATTGGCGGCTCTGGGTAGTCCTTGGCGCCCTGACGGAGCTCTTCCTCATCTACGTGGCACGCTGGTGGGCGCCATCGCCGGTCACCTACTTCCTCGCCGTCCTCTTCCTGCCGGTCATGGTATTGACCGGCTTCTGGTCCTTTAAGTACTTCAAGCTGGTCCAGCAAAACCTCGAGCTTTCTCGCCGCGCCGACCAGAATCTCCAGGAGCTGAGTCACTTCTTCGAGGTCGCCACGGCCGTCTCCAACCTCACCAAGCTGGGCGAGGACCTGGGCACGCTGACCACCAAGCTTGCCGAGCTGCTCGACGTCGAGATGTGTGGCTTCTTCCTCTACCAGGATGGGCTCGAGGCCCTGATCGCGCCGGCCGCCCCCTCGGGGATGCGCGAGAGCCGCCTCTTCAACCAGATGCGTCTCAACCAGCTGCGCTTCGGCGCCAACGCCTCGACCCTGATCGGTCGGGTCTTTACGACGCAGCAGCCCACCATCATCGCCGACTGCTTGCACGACATCGAGGCCGGTCAACTGCTGCCCCAGACGTTTGGCTACCGCGACCTGCTCCTCGTCCCGCTGGGATCGGGTGGGCGCCCGCTCGGTGTGCTGATGCTCGCCAACAAGCGGAACGGCGAGTTCAGCGGCAACTACGACGTCAAGCTGGCCGCCTCGCTGGGCGCCGAAGTCGCGGTCTCGCTCGAGAACACGTTCCTCTTCGAGCAGACCCGCCAGCAGGCGCTGCGGCTGGACGCCTCGATGGAAATGCTCCGCCAGGTCTCCCAGGCGTTGACCGCGACCACAGTGGGACCGACAGCCCTGCTGCAGGGGGTGGCCCAGGCGTTGATCGGTGTGTCCGGCGCCGCCTCCTGCTTGATCACCCTGACCCAGTCCGGCAACCCCGCCCAGCAGGCGGTCGAGGTGAGGGACGGCGTGCAGCCGGGTATCCCCGAGGACAAGCTGACCCGCGTCGCGCCCGGTCTCATCACCCAGGTGGTGATCGAGCAACGCCCCGTCTTCTCCGAGGATATTCAGCTCGACGGTCGATTCCCGCTCGATCCGCTGGCCCAGCAGTACGGCTGGCGCGCGGCGCTCGGCCTACCGATGTTCCTCGAGCGGGAGTTCGTCGGCACGGTCTCGGTCTATTTCCACGACGTGCGCGCCTTCGATCCCACCCTGATGCAGGTCCTGCAGATCCTCGCCAACCAGGCGGCGGTTGCGCTCGACAACGCGCGGCGATTCCAGCGCGAGCGGCAGACCATCGAGATGTTGCAACGCGCCAACCTCGAGTTGCAGGAAGCCGACCGGATGAAGTCGGAATTCCTCACCAACATGTCGCACGAGCTGCGCACGCCGCTCAACGCCATCATCGGCTTCTCCGAGATCATCCAGACGACCCCGGAGCTGTCGGAGGCAGAACGTGCGGAATTCGCGGAGACGATCCACAACAGTGGCCGCCAGCTCCTGACGCTCATCAACGACATCCTCGACCTGACCCATATCCAGGCCGGGCGGCTCGAGCTCCATCCGGCGCCCTGCCTGGTCGCCGAAGCGGTGGACGCCGCGCTCTCCGAGAACGCGGCCGCGGCGAGCCAGAAGGAGCTGACCGTCACCTCCCAGGTGGACCGGTCGATGCAGGTCGTGTTCGATGCTCGCAGCCTCCGCCACATCGTCCACAACCTGGTCAACAACGCCGTGAAATTCACCGCGCACCACGGCCGCGTGACGATCAGCGCGCAGGAAACCCCCACCGGCACGGTGGTCGAGGTCCGCGATACGGGCATTGGCATCAAACCGGAAGATCAGCCGCGCCTCTTCGAGGAATTCCGCCAGGTCGACGGGTCGACCTCGCGCGGCTACGAGGGCATCGGGCTCGGCCTGGCGCTCTCCAAGCGCCTCGTCGAGTTGCAGGGGGGCCAGATCTGGGTGGAAAGCGTCCCCGGAAGAGGCAGCGCCTTCCGCTTCCTCATCCCGCGACGGCCGCTGGTCGCCGCGCAAGAACGGACGGGACGCGCACCCCTGCGGAGGGCCGGATGAGCGAGCTGAGCAGCACCCGGCGGATCCTCGTCGCCGACGACGATCCTGAGCGCTTGCAGGCGCTCGTCGCGCGCCTTCAGCGCGAGGGCTTCGACGTCCTCTCCGCGCAGGACGGGCTCGAGGCGCTGGACCAAGCCCGTGAGGAATTGCCGGACGCCATCATCCTCAACCTGCTGCTCCGCCGCATCGATGGGCTGCGCGTCTGCGAGATCCTGAAAAGCAACCCGGCGACCACGAACATTCCGGTGCTGCTCATGGCCGGCGTCCACGTCGATGCCGACGAGGGCAAGCGGGCGCTCGCCGCCGGCGCCGACCGCTTCCTCACCGACCTCGGACCGCTGTCGACCGGCTCCGGCCGCGAGCTCGGCGCAGACCAGGACCTGGTCCAGGCGGTACGCGGCTTGCTGGGAGCGGAGCCGGAGCAGGAAGTGCGGCCCGTCCTGCTCGCCATCGATGACGATCCGGACAATCGGGCATTCCTCACCAAGGCGGTCCAAAAACAGGGCTTCGACGTCGTGACCGCACCCAACGCGACGCAGGCCCGCCGGCAGCTCGACGGCCGCCGACCGGCGCTGATCTTCCTCGACGTGCAGATGCCGGAGGAGAGCGGGCTGAGCCTTCTGCCCCAGATGTTGCGAGACTATCCCGAGTCGGTGGTCGTCATGATGACGGCCTACGGCTCGGAGCAGGTGGCCGCCGAAGCGCTGCGCGGTGGCGCCGATGACTACATCGCCAAACCGATCGACCTGCACCGTCTGCGTGAGCTGCTGGAACGCAACCTGGAGAAGCAGCGGCTGCGAGCGGAGCGCCAGAGCCTGGTCGAGCGGCTGAAGGACTCGAACCGCTACTTGATGCGCCAGCATGCCGCGCTGCGGCAGGCCGACGAGGAGATCCTCCAGGTCAATCGTCAACTGGAGCAGTCGAGCCGCTACAAGTCGGAGTTCCTGGCCAACATGTCCCACGAACTACGCACGCCGCTCAACGCCATCATGGGATTCAGCGAGATCCTGCTGGACGTCACCATGAACCTGACTCCCGGTGAGCGGACCGAGTTCCTGCGCAACATCCACAGCAGCGGTCAGCATCTGCTTGGCCTCATCAACGACATCCTCGACCTGGCGAAGATCGAAGCGGGAAAGATGGACCTCCACGCCGAGGAGATGCCGGTCGCGCAAGCGCTCCAGGAGGTCACCGCCATCCTCGAGCCGATGGCCCGCCAGCAGGGTCTGCAGCTTCGGATGGTGGGCGCGGCCGACGTGGGCGTCATCAAGGCGGACCGCAGCAAGTTCAAGCAGGTGCTGTACAACCTGCTGTCGAATGCGGTGAAGTTCACACCTGCCCCGGGGATCATCACGGTGTCGGTGAAGGATTCGCCTGAGCAGTTGACGGTGTCGGTGGAGGACACCGGCATCGGGATGAAGTCGGAAGATCTGCCAAAGCTGTTTCGCGAGTTCGAGCAGATCGATGGCTCATATACCCGCCGCTACCAGGGGACGGGGCTGGGGCTGGCGCTCTGCCGCCGCTTCGTCGAGATGCACGGCGGCCGGATCTGGGCGGAGAGCCAATTCGGGAAGGGATCGATTTTCACCTTCACCATCCCGCGCGAACCCCGTCCGGCTGCCGAGGCTCCGGTCGAGGAAGTCGCGCAGACGGTCGAAAGCATGGAGCTACCGCTGGTACTGGTGGTCGAAGACGACCCCGCCAGTAGCCAGCGGATGACGGCGGAGATCCAGGGGGTTGGCTTTCGGGTGGCGCACGCCTTCGACGGCAACGAGGCGGTGCGAAAGGCGATGGAGATTCTGCCCGACCTGCTCGTCATGGAGACTGTGCTTCCCGTGAAGGACGGTTGGCAGGTCCTTCAGGAGTTGCGAGCGCGGGCCGCGACCGCCGACGTCCCGGTGCTGGTCTGCTCGGTGACCCGCAACGAGGCGCTGATGGATAAGTTCGGCGTCGCGGGGTACGTCGCCAAGCCCTGGGCGACCAAGACGATGCAGGATGAGTTGCGCCGGATCGGACAGGGGATCAACCGCCGGCGCGACCGGGTGCGGGTGCTGCTGGTCCATCGCGACCGGCGGGCCCTGGCGACGCTGGCAGCCACGCTGGTGGAAGAGGGCTTCGAGGTTTTCCGGGCGCCCGGGTTGCAGGAGGCACTGGAAAAGGCCCGTGCGGCCGCCCCCGACGTCGTGGTGCTGGCGCCTCCCGAGCCAGAGTGGGTGCTGGGGCTCCGCGGCCTCCCGGGCCAGCCGGCCTTACTGGCCCTGGGTGAAGTTTCACTGAGGGTGCCAGCGACGGCGTGGAGCGCCGTTATACCCTCTGGCCTCTCCGAGCCGGATGCCGTATTGCACGCCGTCAAGGACTTGGACATCGTTCAGAGGCGAAGGAGGACCGGGCGTGACCGCCGGCAAGGTATTGATCGTCGAAGATAACCCGGTCAACCTCCGGTTGGCCCAGTTCCTCCTGGAAAAGAAAGGCTTCAGCGTGCGCAAGGCCGGCAGCGGCGCCGAGTGCCTGGCGGAGATGACGCGCGAGCTGCCCGACATCGTCCTGATGGACATCCAGCTGCCGGGAGAGGATGGACTGGCGATCACCCGCAAGATCCGTTCCGACCCCCGCATGGCGGGCGTCGTCGTGGTCGCCCTCACCGCGCACGCCATGGCCGGCGATCGGGAGAAGATCCTCGGCGCCGGCTGCGACGGTTACATCCCCAAGCCGGTTGATCCACAAGGCCTACCCGGGGAGGTCGCCCGCTACCTGCAGCAGGGGCGGGTGAAGACCGCGTAATGAGCGAACAGTCAGGAAAGCCAACCCGCACGGGTGAGCCCGCCCCCAAGGCGAGCCGCTCGTACCCGGAGATTCTTGAGCTCAACCAGGAGCTGTTCAAGAATCTGCAGGGCCTCATCGACGAGGACGAGGCCCGCAAGAAGGACCTCCTGGACACAAAGAATTCCTACGAGATGGCGCAAGCCGAGATTGCCCGCCTCGAGCGGGAGCTCCGCCAGTCGATCGAACGGGAAGCCGATCGCGCGGAGGAGCTCAGCCAGCTGGAACAGGAACGCGTCGACCAGCTGGGCGCCGTGAGCGCGCACCTCGACGCCATGCGGTCCGCGGTCGAGCGCTACATGCAACAGGGACGGAAGGCCGCCTGATGAGCCCCGAGGCACCCAAGGCGAAGTCCTTCGCCGACATCCTGCAGCAGAACCAGGAGTTCATCGCACACCTGCAGACACTGCAGGACGACATGGGCACGCAGCTCGCCGAGACCGCCAAGGAATTGGAGCTGGTCAAGCGTCAGCTCGACGCCAAACAAGAGGAGCTCGACGACCTGCAGAATGCCCAGCTGCAGTGGGCGATGGACCGGCAAGCCCTGCTCGAGCAGCACGAATCGCTCAAGAAGGGCCATGCGAATCTGCAGCAGACCCACGAGCGGACGCAGGTGGACCTCGGCCGGATCAAAGATGAGCTGGCCCGCGCCAAGACGCGGGACGATGAGCGCGCCATGGAGCGCCAGGCGTTGGTCGACCAGCACGAGTCGCTCAAGCAGGGGCACGTGGATCTCCAGCAAAGCCACGATCGGGCGCAGGTGGAACTGGCTCGCCTCAAGGACGACGTGGCCCGTTCCAAGACCCGCGACGAGGAGCGCCGCGGACAGCTCCGGCAACTCGAGCAGGAACGGATCCAGCTCGCCCAGAAGTACGAAGCGGACCAGAAGAAGGTCCGCAGCGACCTCAAGACCGCGGAGGACGATCTCAACAACCTGCAGACCTCCCAGCTCCAGTGGGCCGTCGACCGTGAGACCTTACTGAAGGATCGCGACGGTGCCGTCGCTCGGCAGGCGCAGCTGGAACAGGAATGGCAGAGGTCTCGGGTCGAGCTCACCCAGGAGAAGGCGCGCCTCCAGGACCTCACGGCGCAGCTGCAGCAGCAGCTGAAAGCGGTCCAGGGCGAACTCGAGCCGCTCAAGGCCGCCCGCGAGAAATGGCAGGCGGAGCGGCAGCGGCTGATTGCGGATGTCGCCCGGCTGGAGCAGGGCGGGCAGGCCGCCGACGCGCAGTACAAGGCCGATCGCAAGCTGCTCCAGGGGCAGCTGGAAGAGGCCCGCAGGAAGGGCGCCGACCTCGACAAGGCCGAGGCCGAATTCCAGCGTCTCAGTGACGAGCGGTCCGCGCTCCTGACCAAGGTCAAGGCGCTCGAGAAGGACTGGCAGAGCCGCGAGGCGTCCTTCGCCGAGGAGAAGGCGGCACTCAAGAAGCAGGCCGCGGAATCGTCGGCCCGGCTGGCCGCCACCCAGCAGGACTACGAAAAGATCAAAGCGCTGCACGCCGACCTCGCCGGCGAGACCGGCCGCAAAGCCGAGGAGTGGACTGGCCGCGAGCAGCGGCTGACGGCTGAGAAGAACCAGCTCAAGGTCGATCTGGAGCGGATCCAGGCCCAGCTCTCCGACATGATGTCGCAAACCAATGAGCTCCAGAACCGGCGCGCCGGTGAGGCCAAGGAGCTGGAGCTAGCCTGGCAGCGGGAGAAGGCCTCCCTCAAGGCGCAGCTCGAAGAAGCTCGCAAAGCCGCCGGCAGCGGCCCGCCGACCAGCCAGGTGCTGGCGCGCTATGAGGCGGAGAAGCGCGCCATGCAGGCGCAGCTGGAGGGCCTCAAGGTGGAGCTGAGCGCCAGTGGCAAGAACAAGGACGCCGCGCCGGCCCTGAGCCAGGCCAAGCGGGATTTCGAGGCCAAGTTCCGTGTCATCTACGACCAGAGCCACGACCTCAACTCGCCCCTCAATGCCATCATCGGCTTCTCCGAGATCCTGCTCGACGAGAAGGCGAATAAGACGACGCCGGAGGAGCGACGCGAGTTTGTCGCGCACATCAACGAAAGCGGCAAACGGCTGGTCGAGCACATCCGCGAGCTGATCGAGTTCGCCAAGCAGGAGGCCGGCATCCAGGAGCGGCCGGTGCAGATCATTCCGCCCGTGGGGGCCGGGACCAAGGCGCCCGTCATCCTCGTCGCCGACAATGACCCGGCGGTCAAGGAGCGCATCGAGCCCTTCCTCAGCCACGCGGGCTACGAGGTAGTGATCGCCGCCAGCGCGCAGGAGGCCCTGCGCAAGGCGGTGCAGCTCCAGCCGCTCGCCGTGCTGATCGACACCCAGCTCCCGCCCAATGGCGGCAGCGGCCTCGTCTACGACCTGCGCCGCGAGTCGAAGACGAAGGACATCCCCATCGTGCTGACCTCCAAGGTCAACAAAGAATCGCTGCCCTTTGACATCGGCCAGGCCGACTTCCTGACCAAGCCCATCGACCGGCAGCAGCTGCTTCAGATGATGGTGAAGTTCGACCTGCTGGCCGACGGCAAGAAGGGCAAGAAGACGCCGTCGTCGATCTTGATCGTGGATGACGACCCGCAGAATATCCGGCTGGTCAAGGCGATGCTCAAGCCGTTCAACATGGAGATCATGGTGGCCGACGGTGGCAAGGCGGGCCTGGAGCTGGCCCTCAAGAAGAAGCCGGACATGATCATCCTCGACCTGATGATGCCCGATGTCGACGGCTTCGAAGTCGTCTCCAAGCTCCGCGAGGATCCAGCGGCGAGCCAGATCCCCATCCTTATCTATACAGCGAAAAACATCAGCAGCGAGGACCGTGAGCGCCTGCAGGGGAACATCCAGTCGATCATCCAGAAGGGGGACTTCGGCAAGGACCGCTTCCTGGAGATGATCAACAACCTTCAAACCAGCCAGGCCGCTTAGGACCAAAGGGCTCCGATGACTGCCCTCGACCGCCAGTTCGTCAAGCTCCGCTTCGCCGCGCTGGTCATTCCCATCGGCCTGCTCTTCTGGCTCAATTCGGCGTCGGTGCCGGTCACCATCCTGCTCGCCGGGTTGCTGGCCGCCTACAACGGCGTGGCGACGCTGGCCATTCAGAAGAAGTCCGTCCCGCGCTTTACGCGACCGATGGCGGTGCTTCTGCTGGTGCTGGATCACCTGGTGGTCAGCGGCTGGATCCTCTTGTTCGCGACGCCGTCGTCCAGCCTTCCCTACCTTCTCTACGCGCTGGTCGCGGCGGAAGCGGTTTTCCGCTTCGACCTCTGGGGCGGGATCGGGACCAGCCTTTTCTTCACGGTCGGCATCATCCTGTTCCAGACCAGCGATCTCGGCCTGGCCATCTCGGTGCGGGAGTCGATCCTGCGTGCGATCCCGACCGTCGCCGTCATCACCGGCCTGGGCGCCGCCGTGCGGGCGATGAATACCGAGATTCGGGGAACCCGGCGGCGGCTCGATCAGACCGAGCAGCTGCGCAACGTCCTGGGCGAGCTGGTCGGCCAGCTCGATGTGTCGCGCATGCTGTACACGGTCATTCGTTGCGGACTCGAGATTCTGCAAATGGACTCGGGGGCGATTGTGCTGCTCGACGAGGACCGCGGGGTCTTTACGCTGCGCGCCGCCATTCATCTCCCGGAAGCGATCGAAGGCACCGCGATCTCGGCGGGCGACGGCATCGTGGGACGGGTGGTGCGGGAGCGGGGTTTCGTGACGCTCGGCGAGTCGCCACTGTTCGACCTGCCGGCGCTCAATCACGCCGGCTACTCATGGGTCTTCGGTACCCCGGTGCTGCTCGAAGGCAAGGTCTCGGGCGTGCTGCATCTGCAAACGCGTGAGAGCGAGCGGCGCCTCACACGCTGGGAAGAGGAGGCGCTGGAGGTCCTTGCCCAGCAATTGGCGGTCGCGCTGCGCAATGTCCGCCTGTTCGAGGAGACGGAGAAGCGTGCCCGCCGCCTGGAGCTCCTCAATCGATCGATCGACCAGATGAACCAGAAGCTCTTCGAGCCGGAGCTGCTCGACATCATGGCCACCGCGCTCACCGGCAACCTCGGGTTCGCGGCGGCCCAGATCTGGCTCCTGGAGCAGAGCGACGGCGCGCTCTGGCGCCGGGCCGGCCATCACACGACGCGCAACGCCCCGCCCGTTGCCGGACGCGTGGAGCGCGGCATGGGGGAGATCGGGCAGGTGGCCGAGCTGCGCGTGCCGATCGTCACCAACGATCCGGCCAACCACCGGCAACTGTCACTCAACCCCTGGATGTCGGAAGAAGGGATCCATGCCTTCGCCGGCTTCCCCATGGTGGTCGGCGACCAGTTGCTGGGCGTGCTCGCCATCTACCATCGGCGCCCGCTGGATCGCAACACGATCGAGCTCCTCACGCTCTTCGCGCAGCATGCCGCGACCGCCATCCAGGAGGCGCACCTCTTCCACCTCGCGACCGAGCAGACGGCGCGACTGGGGGCAGTCAACGCCGAACTCGAACGCGCCAACCAGCACAAAGCGGAGTTCCTGGCGAACATGAGCCACGAGCTGCGCACCCCACTGAACTCGATCCTCGGCTTCTCTCAGCTGCTACTCGAGGGCGACGGTGGCATCTTGACCCGCGACCAGCGTCAGGATGTCGACATCATCGCCCAGAACGGACAACACTTACTGGTCTTGATCAACGACCTGCTCGACATCTCCAAGCTCGAGGCCGGGAAAGCGCAGCTCCACCGCGGCGAGGTCGAGGTCGAACCATTGATTTCCGAGTGCGTGGAGAGTGTTAGCTCGCTGGCCAAGAACAAGAAGCTCGAACTCACCGCCAGTGTTTCAGCCGAGGTCGGCCGCGTCTTTGCGGATGCTCCAAAGCTGAAGCAGGTTCTCCTGAACCTGCTGGGCAACGCGATCAAGTTCACGGAGACCGGCAGCGTGCGCGTCACGGCCGAACGCCAGGGAGCGGAGCTGCGCATCAGCGTCCGCGATACCGGCATCGGCGTGCCGCCGGAAGACGCCGAGCGCATCTTCGAAAGCTTCCAGCAGGGTCAGAGCGGGATCAGCGGCAAGTACCAGGGTACCGGGTTGGGGCTGGCGATCTCTCGCCGGCTGGTCGAGATGCACGGCGGGCGGATCTGGGTGAAGAGCGCGCCCGGCCAGGGCAGCACGTTTACCTTCACCATCCCGCAGCGGGCCCTCCCTGAAGCCATCGACCTCACCACCGCCGCTTAACCGAGCACCCCGGTGATGAGCGCGATGGCGACGAGCACCATGACGCCGGCCGCGGCGAACTGCAGGGGTCGCTCCGGGACCCAGGCGCCGAGGCGATTGCCGAGCGTGACGGCGATCGCGGAGACGGCCCAGAGCGCCAGGGTGGCGGCGACGAAAACCAGCACGGCCTGCTGATAGCGGGCCTGCAGCGCCGCAGTGGCGAGTTGCGTGAGGTCGCCCCACTCGGCGACGAAGACCACGATGAAGGCGGTCATGAACGGACGGCGGCGTCGAGCCTCTTCTTGCTCGACCGCCCGCTCCTCATCGGCCTCATCCCTGTGGAGATTGCGGCGAATCAGGAGTGCCGCCATACCGAGGAAGAGAATCCCTGCCCCGATCCGAATCGGTTCGCGCGGAAGCAGGCTCAGCAGTGAGCCGGCGACGACTGCGACAGCGCTCTGGATGACAAATGCGGCCGCCGCGCCGAGGAAGACCGGAAGCGGCCGATGGCGGGTCGCCAGCAGCAGGGCGGCCAGCGCTGTCTTGTCGGGAAGCTCGAGCAGGAAGATGACGGTGAAGACGGTGAACCCGAGACCCAGCACGTGCATCACTGGGGAGGAAGTCTAAGCGCGGGTCGCGTCCCCGCTCAGTGCAACCAGAGCGGGAAGGAGAGGACGAACACGAGCAGGCCGAGGGCGAGGGTGCGCATGCTCATCCGGCCAGTGCCATCGGTTCTTGCCCGGCGGGGTAGTTGACCTTGGCGCTGAAGCGATACCCGACCCCACGCTTGGTCTGGATGTAAACCGGCTTGCTGGGATTGGCTTCGATCTTGCTGCGCAGACGCGAGATGTGCACCCGCAGCCCTTCCTCGTAGGCTTCCTCGTCGCCGGCCCAGGCCTTGGCCAGCAGGGTTTCGTTGGTGACCACCCGTCCGGCATTGCGGACGAGGAGGAAGAGCAGCTTGGACTCGGTCGGCGTGAGCGTGACTTGCTGGCCCTTCACGCGCGCCCAGTGCTGGACGAAGTTGATCTGGAGGTCCTGGTCGATGACGACCTCGGGCTGCTCGACGCCGGCGGATTCACCGTAGCGGCGCAGCACCCGCTGCACGCGCGCGACCAGCTCTTCCTTTTCGAACGGCTTGACGATGTAGTCCTCGGCGTACATCTGCAGGCCTTCGACCTTGCTCTCGATGGCGGCGACGGCGCTGAGGATCACGATGGGAACGTCGAGGTGGCTCTTGATGCGGCGGCAGAGTTCGAAGCCGTCCATCTCCGGCATCATCAGGTCGACGACGACCAGGTGGGGGATGCCTTCATGGAGTTTGCGCAGTGCCTCGGGGCCGCTGCCGGCGGTCATGACCTCGTAGCCCGCGTGCTCGAGGATCCGCTTGAGGATCTCGCGCGCCATGGCATCGTCGTCGACGATCAGAATCCGGTAGCGGTTGACGATGTTTAACCCCTCTCTTCCGGCCGCCATCGCACGTCGCGCCGCGGACCGGCCGCCATGAATTTGGACCTGCGGCTGCTGGCTCAGGTCCGACTGGAGAGCCGGCAAAGATATATGGCCCTCGTCATTCATTTCCTTACGATTCCTCTTTACGATGTGATGACTCTTGTCGCGTCAGGGTCACATCAACCGCGGCGGCTGGGCGACTGCATCCCACCATAGAGAGGCAGGCTTACGGCGCTTGTTACAGGCTCGTGGCTGGGGTAAAATCGCATCGCCCTCGCCCGGGTGGTGGAATTGGTAGACACGCAGCTTTGAGGGGGCTGTGAGCGCAAGCTTGTAAGGGTTCAACTCCCTTCCCGGGCAGAGCCTCCAACTACGGTGAGCCTCAGCACCCTGTACCTGCGCCTCCGATATCCGCGCCACATCTTCGGGCCCGGCTTTACGGGTCCCTGGCGGCTGCGCATCCGTGGCCGCGGGCGGGTTGCCTTCGGTCGCGACGTCCGGGTCCGCAACGCCTCCGGTCGCACCGCCCTGCTCACCTTTGGCGAGGGCGCGCGCATCGAGATCGGCGACCGCGTGGAGATCGATGGTGCGGGCCTGATGTCGGCCAGCGCCATCGTCGTAGGCGACGACGCCATCCTCGGTCCGTGCCTGCTGGTGGATACCGACTTTCACGCCGTTGGTCGGGAGCGCCGCCAGGGCGCAGAAGCCGTGACGCGGCGCCCGATCCGGATCGGACGCAATACCTGGATCCAGGGCAAATCGACCGTCCTTAAGGGCGTGTCGGTGGGGGAGGGGGCGGTGGTCCGATGGGGAGCGCTCGTTGCCGGTGACGTCGCGCCAGGCGCGATCGTGATGGGAAACCCGGCGGTGGCGGTGGCGGAGCCCTAAGGGTTGACCACGGCGCCGGCGATGTTGCAGTAGGTGTTTCTGACCTGGTTGCCCAGCACGATCAAGGTCACCAGGATGACGCACACTACGAGCACCATGATCAAGGAGTACTCGATCAGGGCCTGGCCGTTCTCACGGTTCTGCAAGCCCAGTCGCATCCGGATTCGCATCGCGAGCAGCGTGATCAGTGGTGTGATGTCCATGGGGATTGGTGGCCGTAGCCCGAGTATGAGCCTATAACGCCACGACCCCATGCTTTCAGACGGCTCGTGGCGGGATCGTCGCTACTTCGTTATGGTCCGCGTCGGGCGCGTTTTCCGGCGTACCCCAGCCCGAGATCGCACTAGCGGGCGCTCGAGCGCTGGACCAGGTAGGTGACGACCGCCAGGTATTCCTCGGAATCGGCGGACCCGACCCAGCGGGTTTCGTCGGTGGTCCGCCCGAAGAGGGCGAAGAGCTCGCTCAGGGTCAGCTTCTCGGACATCTTGATACCTAACGAGTACTTAACTTAACAGAGATACTATCACAAGTGCCGGGTGCGCGCCAGCGTCAGCGGGCGTTGTTGCGCTGTACCAGGTAAAGGACGACGGCCAGGTATTCTTGCGAATCCGCCGAAGCAACCCAGCGGGTGTCCTCCGCGTGGCGGCCGAAGAGGCTGAAAACGTCTGACATGGTGAGTCGTTGTGGCTCGTCAAGCATGGTACGGGGCCCCGATGAGGGTGAAACGAGGCGGCGCGCGCGATCCTTTCACGCTGCGTGAAAAAATCGCCACAGGTCAGCCGCAGTCCGTCGACGGAACTGCGGGTCGAGCTCGATGCCGCTGGGTAGAATTTCCCGCAGATGCTCTTCTGGAGCTGGAGTTACTTTCTCTATGTCGCTCTGCCCATCATGGTGCTCGGCTTCATCGCGAGCGGCTGGGTCAAGCGCACGTACCAGCGCTATGCCCAGGTTCGCAATGCCAGCGGGCTCACCGGGGTCGACGTGGCTGCGCGCATCCTCGCCGGGGCGGGCCTTCGCGATGTCACGGTCCAGGTGATCGACGGCGAGTTGAGCGACAACTACGACCCCCGCAATAAGACCCTGAATCTCTCGCAAGCGGTCGCCCGCGGCACGTCGGTCGCGGCGGAGGCGGTGGTCGCCCACGAGATCGGCCACGCGCTGCAGGATCACCAGGGCTTCTTCGCGATGCGGATTCGGTCGAGGCTGGTTCCGGCCGCCAACCTCGGGTCGCAAGCCGGTCCCCTGATCGTCATCGCCGGTCTTCTGCTGTCCGTCTTTACGGGTACCGCTTTCGGCTTCTACGTCGCGCTGGCCGGACTGTTCCTCTTCGCGGCTGTCGTCCTCTTCCAGCTGGTGACGACCCCTGTCGAGCTCGACGCGAGCCGGCGCGCGCTGCGCCTCCTTGCCGAGAACGGCGTCATTTATCCGCAGGAGCAGGAGGGCGCGCGCCGGATGCTCCGTGCCGCCGCCTTCACCTACTGGGTCGCCCTCTTCGGTGCCGTAGTGACCCTGCTGTATTACGCCTCGCTGGTGTTCGGAAATCGCCGTAGCGACTGAGCACGCGGCCTTCGCCACAGCCGACCCCACGGATGTTCTCACCCGCCTAGCCGCAGCCGGCGAAGCGCCCTACCGCGCCGACCAGGCCCGACAGTGGTTCTGGCAACGGCTAGTTGCGTCATTCGATGCCATGCGAACGTTGCCGCCATCGGCGCGACGCCACCTTGCCGAGTCGTTCGTGTTCAGCACCGTGGGGACGCAGATGAAGCGCGCGGCGGATCGCGGTCAGACCGTCAAGTACCTCTTCAAGCTGGCAGATGCGCGGACCATCGAAACGGTGGTGATGCACTACGAGGCGACCGCCCGCTCGCGGGCGCGGACCACGATCTGCGTCAGCTCGCAGGTGGGATGTCCCATCGGATGCAGCTTCTGCGCCACCGGCCAATCCGGCTTCGATCGAAACCTCAGCGAAGCCGAGATCGTCGACCAGTTCCTCGTGGCCAGCCGCGATCTAGGAGAGGCGCAGCGCTCGGTGACGAACGTCGTCTTCATGGGAATGGGGGAGCCGCTCAACAATTACGCCGCCGTGGTGGGGGCGATCCGACGCTGGGCCCGTCCGGACACCCTCAATTTCAGCCCGCGCCGGGTGACGGTATCGACCATCGGGCTGGTGCCTTTCATCGAGCGGCTCGGTGCCGAGGGATTGCCAGTCAACTTGGCGATCTCCCTGCACGCGCCCGACGATGCGCTGCGCAGCAGCATGATCCCGGTCAATCGCAAGTACCCGATCGCCGCGATCGTCGGCGCCGCAAGGGCTCACGCGGAACGAACCGGCCGGCGCACGAGCTACGAGTACGTCCTGCTGCAGGGCGTCAACGACAGTCCGGAGCAGGCCCAACGCCTGGCCACCGTGGTAGGTCGCCACCTCAGCCACATCAACCTGATCCCGATGAACCCCATCGATGGCAGCGCGCTGGCACCACCGTCGAAGTCGCGTGCCCAGGCGTTCCAGTCCATTTTGCAGACCGCCGGCATCTCGACCACCATCCGCGCCACACGCGGGCTCGACATCGATGCCGCCTGCGGTCAGCTGCGCGCCCGCCAGCTGCATGCGGCGACCTCGCCGACCTGATGCCACTTCGTGGCATCTTCTTCGACGCCGGCAATACCCTCGTCGTCGAAGAGCCCGGTAAGCATCTCTGGGAGATGGCGATCAAGCCGATCCCTGATGCCATCGAGGTCTTGACCGCGCTCAAGCCTCACTACCGGCTGGGCGTCATCTCCAACACGGTGGGATCGGGCGACGCCGAACTCGTGGAGGCGCTGGAAAAGGCGGGGATCCGGCCCTTGATCGATGCGCTCGTCACCTCGCGCGACTTCGGCGCGGCGAAGCCGGATCCTGCGATCTACGCGGAGGGCGCCCGCCGGCTCGGCGTAGAACTGGATGCGACCTTGATGGTCGGGGACCGGCTGGACACCGATATTGCCGGGGCGCTACGCGCGGGCATCCCGGCGGTTTGGCTGCGCCACCCCGGAGCCATCCCGATCCCGTGGATTGCGCCGACCCATGTCATCGATCGCCTGGCGGAGTTGCCCACCTGGCTCCACGCCACATATCGGCCGAAGGGAACAGCCTGACGCCGCCGATATACTCAAAGAGTCCAATGAAGCGGTTCCTGGCCAGCATGCTGACGATCGTGGCCCTGGCGGCCTGCGCCTCACCGCTGGCCAAGGCGGAAACTCCGCAGCAGGCATTAGGCAGTGCGGCGCAGCGAGCCAGCCAGCTGCACTCGGCGAAGTTCGACCTCCTGGGCAGCGTGAGGATGACGTTCCCCGCCGAGATGGGCGCGATGTTCGGCCAGAGCGGCGGCAGCGCGGGCTCACTCGCGCTGGACATGACGGGCAACGGCGAGGCGCAGTTCCCCGACCGCTACCACGCGACGGTCAACGCCAAGCTGGCCGGCTTCTCGGTGGCGACCGAAGTCGTCGTCGCCAATGGCAAGGCCTACGTGAAGAACCCGGTCAACGGCAAATGGGAGAGTTCCGCTCAAGGCGGCCTGAGCGGGCAGCTGAGTCAGCCTGACCCGCTCTCCTACGAGCAGCTCCTTCGGAACGTGAAGTCGATTAAGGACCTGGGCGATACCACACTGGCGGGTACCACCGTGCATCACTACCAGCTGATTCCCGACAAGGACAAGCTGATCGCCAGCTTCGACAAGGCCGCGGTCAAGAACCCGCAGGCCAAAGCGGCCATCGAGCAGGTCCTGAACGGCGGCACCATGACGGTCGAGGTGTGGTTTGGCAAGGACGACCACCTGGTTCGTCGCGTCACGACGGACGCCGACTACACGGTGGACCTCAGCCAGTTGATGGGAGCGCTGGGCGCACCGAGCAGCTCGAGCAGCCCGGTGCCGGCGGGATCGACGATCCATGCCACGGCGCACATCCAGGTCAACTACCACGACTTCGACGCTCCGGTGACGATCACCATCCCGACAATCGGCTAGTGCTGGTCGCCCCGTCGCTGCTGTCGGCCGACTTCAGCCGGCTGGGTGAGGAGGTTGCCGCCCTCGAGCAGGCGGGTGCCGATTGGGTGCACTTCGATGTCATGGACGGGCACTTCGTGCCGCCCATCACGATCGGTCCACGTACCGTGGAGCACTGCCGGCGCTACGCCAAGGTGCCCTTCGACGTCCACCTCATGATCGAGAACCCGGAGCGCACCATCGAGGCCTTTCGCGACGCCGGCGCAACAACGCTCTCGGTGCATGTCGAGGCGACGCGGCACATCCACCGGGTCCTCGAGACTATCCGCAAAGCCGGCTTGAAAGCCGGCGTCTGCCTCAACCCCGGGAGTCCGCTGGCGCTCGTCGAACCGGTCCTCAAGAACGCCGACCTGCTGGTCGTGATGTGCGTGAATCCCGGCTGGGGCGGGCAGAAGTTCATCGATGGGAGCCTGGAACGGATCAAGGCCGCGCGCGCCCTGCGTGACCGGCTCAACCCCGGGCTCGACATCGAAGTCGACGGCGGCGTCAATGCGGAGACCGGGCCGCCGTCAGTCGCGAATGGTGCCACGGTCCTGGTCGCGGGGAGCTTTGTTTTCAGCCACCCACAGGGGAAGAAGGCCGCGATCCAGGAATTGCGCTAAGGCGAACGCTACTCGCTGGTGGGCATGTGCAGGTACATCGACTGGATGCCGACCCGTCCCGGACCGGTGAAGCGGTTCCAGATCATGTTGCCGCCGCCGCCGAAGATGCCGGTTTTCAGCCCGAACATCTGCACGTCCATGCGAACGCTTTCATCGCGGTAGACCCAGCCGCCCGGTTCGATATCGATCTGCTCGTTCTGGGCCAGCTCCTTCTGGAAAACGTTCCCGTAGCCGTGCAGCCAGAGGACACCTTCCTGGTGGCTCGCGTTGAAGCGATCGACGAAGAATCCCGTCGAACCTAAAAGCATGTTGCTCACACCCTTAACCCGGTTGAAGGTGTAATCAAGATTTCCCGTTGCCGCCAGGAACTGATGCTCCCGAACGAGCACCGCGGTTCCAGGCATCAGGTGGAGGGGAAAGAGATGACCCGCACCATCACGCGAGAACGCGATCTCACCCGGACCCTGTGCCTCGGTGAGAAAGATTGGCATGCCGGCTACCATCCGCTTGAAGGCGCCTTTCATCGCACGAATGCCGATATTGAGCGCTGGATCCTTCCAGAGCACGACGTGGTGCTCGAAGTACACCGGCACCGTCCCGTCGAGCCAGGTATGGAGCACGGGGACCAACTCGCCGTCGATGCGGTATCTGATGCCAGGCGCCTGCGCATCCTCGAGTTTCGTGGGAAGGAGCTGCGGCGGTTTTTGCATCCTGGCACTCACTGCAACTCGACCGTCCGTCAAAACCGGCGACTGCCGGCGACGCGCTGGGGACTAGGCCGACTTGGCCTGGGTTCGGAGGCAGCGGGTACAGACGAGGGCGGTCTGGGTGCGGCCGTCGATCGTGACCCGCGCCTTGTGCAAATTGGGCATGAAGCGGCGCTTCGTGTGCACCTTCGAGTGGCTCACGTTGTGCCCGTATTGGGGCCCCTTTCCGCAGATCGAGCAGCGTTGTGCCATGGTGTTGGTTTTCTTCGGCGCCTCCACGAACATCGCGTATGATTGAGGCGAAATCAGCGTCACATAGTAGCACACGATGGACTCAAAGACGAAGGCCAACCCGTCACGCGCCGGGAAGCCGCCGAGGACGCTGATCCAGGCCAGAGACCTCGGGCGGATCGAGGTGTCGCGCCATGTCGTCGCCACCATCGCCGGGCATGCGGCGGCCGGCTGCTACGGCGTCGTCGCCATGGCGGCCCGCGGCCTGCGCGACGGCCTGGCCGAGCGGCTGCATCGCGACAAGTTGCATCGCGGCGTCGAAGTGGAGGTGCGCGAGGACGGGATCGCCGTCTCCCTCTACGTCATCGTCGAGTACGGCACCCGGGTCTCAGAGGTGGCCAACAACCTCTCGAATGCGGTCCGGTATTCGGTCGAGCGGACCCTCGGACTCCCGGTCGTGGAAGTCAACGTCAACGTCCAGGGGATCCACGTCAGCGGGAGTGGCGGCAGCTGAAATCCCGAGCCTGACCGGCGCCGCGACCATGCCCATCACCGAATGCGACGGACGCCTGTTCAAAGAGGCCCTGCTCGGCTCGCTCGCCTGGCTGACGGTAAACCGCGACGAGGTCGATTCCCTGAACGTCTTTCCAGTTCCGGACGGGGATACCGGCACCAACATGCTCCTCACCTTGCAGTCGGCGGTCGAAGACATCCGCGACGTCGACGACGCCGATCTCTCGCGGACGGCCAAGCGGGCGTCGCACGGCGCGCTCATGGGCGCGCGCGGAAACTCGGGGGTCATTCTCTCGCAAATCCTGCGCGGCTTCTGCGTCGGCATCGGCACCAAACCGAAGGTTGATGCGCGCGGCCTGGCCAGCGCATTTCGCGAGGGAGCGGACGTCGCCTACCGGGCCGTGATCAAGCCGACCGAAGGCACCATGCTGACCGTGGCCCGAGAAGCCGCTGCGGGCGCTGAGGCAGAGGCCGCGAAAACCACCAACCTAACCGACGTCGTGCGTGCGGCCTGCGTCGCGGCCGCCGCTGCGGTGGAGCGGACACCCGACCAGCTACCCATCCTCAAACAGGCGGGCGTGATCGATGCCGGGGGATTCGGGCTCCAGTTGATTCTGGAAGGCTTTCTCAAACGAATGCGTGGCGAAGCCCTGCAGAGCTTCGAGCGGCCGGCGACCCAACACGCGCGGCCGAAGGCCGTCGAGGCGCCGGCGGCGGGGTGGGGCTACTGCACCGAGTTCATCATCAACGGCGATGGGCTCGCCGTCGATGACGTGCGTGCCGAAATCCAACGGCACGGCGAATCGGCCCTGGTCGTCGGTGACGAATCGGCCATCAAGGTCCACGTCCACACCCAGGAGCCCGCGGTCGTGATCAGCTACGCCAGCGGTGTCGGACAGCTCAGCCGGCTGAAGGTCGACGACATGTCGTCGCAGCACCACCGGCTTCAGGGCGACAGCATCCGGCGGCCGGCCAGCAGCAAGCACCTGGCGCTGGTCGCGGTGGCGAGCGGCGACGGCTTCCGCCGCATCCTCGAGAGCCTGGGGGTTGACTCGGTCGTGGGCGGCGGCCAGACGGTCAATCCCTCCACCGAGGACATCCTCGCCGCGGTCGAATCGGTGCCATCCAATGACGTCCTGCTGCTCCCCAACAACGGCAACGTCGTCATGACGGCGCAGCAGGTTGCCGAGCTGAGCCGCAAGCGCGTCCGGGTGGTGCCGTCGCGCAGCTTGCCGCAGGGCATCGCGGCGCTCTTCGCCTTCGACTTCAGCGCCGACCTGGAGGCCAACGCCAGTGCGATGTCACACGCGCTCAGCCAGGTGCAGACCATCGAGGTGACCCGGGCAGTGCGGGCGAGCGAAATGAACGGGCTGACGATCGCCGAAAACGATGTCATCGGCTTGCTCAACGATCGCGTCGTGGTCGCCGGCGAATCGCCGGAGAAGGTCGTAAAGGACGTCCTCGCGCGCATCGACGCGGCCAAGGTCGCAACGGTGACGATCTATGCCGGTGTCGACGCGCCGGAAGCCGAGCGCGAGGCCCTTACCACCTCGGTGGCCAAACAGTTCCCGAAGGCGTCGGTCGAGCTCCAATCGGGTGAGCAGGCGCTCTATCCGTATATCGTGGCGGTTGAGTAACGCCTCAAACGCTCGCATGGCACTAAAGCGCCGCTCGCGTGGGCCGGCGGGCCCGCTGATGAGACAAACGAGCATGGAGGAAGGTCGCATGAATTCGACGGCACCGCTGACAGTGGAGAGGTTACAAGTACCAGGCGCAAGCCTGTACTACGAGTTTCGTGGAGCGGGTCCAGTGCTGCTCATGATGCCGGGCGGTCCGGCGGACGCTGGGGCATTTCGGCACATCGCCGAGCAGCTGGCATCGGACTACACCGTGGTGACCTATGACCCGCGGGGTCTCTCACACAGCACGCTCGAGACGCCGGTCCAGGACGAGCGGATCGTGCAGATCTTCGCCGACGACGTTCACCGGCTGCTGACGGCGACCGCGAAAGAGCCGGCGCATGTCTTTGGCAGCAGCGGCGGCGCCGTCATCGGGCTCGAGCTGGCCGCTCGCCATCCGAAGCAGGTTCGCACCTTCGTGTCGCACGAGCCGCCGTCCCCGGCCCTGCAGCCTGATCCCGTGCGCGCGCGTGCCGAGATGGAGGGCATTGTCGAGACCTACCGCGCCGCCGGAATTGGGCCGACGATGCAGAAGTTCATGGTTCACACCCGCATTCGCCAGGCTCCGCCGCCGCCTCCGACCGGCGAGCCGACCCCGGAGGAGCGCGAGGCGCAGGCCCGATTTGGACGCAACATGGACTTCTGGTTCAGGCACTACTTTCTCGCGATCGCCAACTATGAACCCGATTTCGCGGCGTTGAAGGCCGGTCCCACGCGGATCGTCCCGGCCGTCGGAGCGGAGTCCAGCGGCGAGCTGGCGCACGAGGGCGGGTTGCGGCTAGCCGAGCGGCTCGGGACGCAAGCCGTCGTGTTCCCCGGCGCGCACGGAGGCTTCGACAGCCATGCGGAGGAATTCGCGGTCAAGCTGCGCGAGGTCCTCCGAGACTAGAGCAGCAGCTGCACGACGTTTGCGACCACGGCGGCGGCGCTCAGCCAGCCGGCCACGAGGTAGGCCTGCCACACCCGGGGCTTCCGCCGATGCATCAGCATGAGGACGGCCAGCAGGATGGCAAGGGAGGTTCCTTTGACCGCGTAGGCAACCAGCTCGCCTCGCGTCACCATGATGGGGGCCATGAGGCGGTTGAGCTCCTCGTGTTCGAGTGCGAGCCCCAGGTGAGTGGTAAGGGTGTCGAGCACCTGGAAGCCGATCAACCCGCCGAGGATGATGGCCTGGCTCAACTGGGAGTTCACCGATGAGCGCGGCGAAACCGAAACCGAGGCGACCGGGGTGAAGGCGGCGCGCAGGCGTGCGCTCAGCGCGATTTGTCCTGGGAGCGACATCGCAGCTATAGATTTACCAAGCTTTGCTGCGCGCAACCTAACGAAACGCGCCCGTTGCCCGGTCGTGATCGGCGCGAACCGCTGGCTATACTCCAGTGGTGGTCCGGATCGTCACGGATTCCACCGCGGACCTGACCAAGGAGCAACAGCAGGCCGCCGGTATCACTGTTGTGCCGCTCAACGTCCACTTCGGCGACCAGGTCTTCCGCGACCACGTGGATTTGACCACGGACGAGTTCTTCGGTCGCCTCAGAGCCTCGACCCACCTACCCCGCACCTCGCAGCCGGCCGTCGGCGTCTTCGAAGAGGCCTATCGCACGCTCCGCCAGAGCGGTGACGAGATCGTGTCGGTTCACCTCTCCAGCAAGGTCTCGGGGACCTACAACTCGGCGCAGATGGCGGCCAAAGGCGTCGATGAAAAGGCGATCGATGTCGTCGATTCCCTCAGCACCTCGATGGCGCTCGGCTTCATCGCTCTCGAAGGGGCGAAACTGGCGCGGGCCGGAAAGGATCGTGCCACGATTACGGAGCGGCTTCGTGGGCTCGTACCCAAGGCGCGGGTCATCTGCGTGGTGGACACCCTGACCTACCTCGAGCGCGGGGGGCGGATCGGCAAGGCGCGGGCCCTGCTCGGATCCCTGCTCAACGTCAAGCCGATCCTCCAGCTCAAAGACGGCGAGGTCGTCCCCATCGGTCGGGCGCGCGGGCGGCCGCAGGCGTTGAGCAAGTTGGTGGAGCTGCTCGAGCGGGACGGTCACGTCAGCCAGCTCGCCATCATGCACGGCGCCGCGCCGGCCGACGCGGAGCAGCTCCGCGAACGGGTTGCCGCGAGTTATCCCGGCCTCGACATCCTGCTCACGGAGATCGGCGCCGTCCTGGGGACGCACACCGGTCCCGGCGTGATCGGCTTCACCTACCTGGTCGCGTGACTACGCCGCGGCTTCGCGTAGTGCGGGGCCCGTCCCTGGACGATCCCGTAACGACGCTCGCCGGGGTGAGTGACGTTTACGAGGAGCGGCTGGAGCGTATCGGCGTGCGCACGCTTCGCGACCTTCTTTTATTCTTCCCGCGGCGATACGAGGATTTCTCCAGCATCACGCCGATCGCCTTCTTACGTCCCGGGGTCAAGACGACGGTTCGTGGCCGGATCTACGACATCGGCGCACGCCAAACCAAGTACAAGCGGGGACTGACAGAAGCGCTGCTCGGCGACGATTCCGGAACGACCTTGCGGGTCGTGTGGTTCAACCAACCCTGGATCGCCAAGAGCCTGCAGAAAGGGGATGAGATCTTTGTCGCCGGGGAGGCCGACCTCAACGGCGGGCTGGTCATGAAGAACCCGGATCACGAAAAGGTGTCCCTTCGCCCGCAGCACGCGGCGCGGCTCGTCCCGATTTACCGGGAGACCGAGGGCCTGACTTCGAAGTGGCTGCGATCGAAGATCCAGTCGCTGCTTCGCTACGCCGACGAGATCGAAGAGTTCTTGCCCGGTGAGCTGTTGCAGCGGCGCGGATTTCTCTCACGCGCCGAGGCGGTGCGGCAGGCGCACTTTCCCGGATCGGCACAGGCGCTCGAGCGCGCGAGGGAGCGCCTCGCCTTCGAGGAGATGTTCGTCTTGCAGCTGGCCGCGCAACTGGCCAAGCGGGCGCGCAAGGCGCTGACCGCGCAGCCGGTTCCCTTCGACGAGCCGACCGCGCGCGGCTTCGTCAAGGCATTGCCCTTCCAGCTCACCAACGCACAGCGGGTCGCCGCCTGGCAGATCCTGCAGGATATCGCCCGTCCTCAACCGATGAATCGGTTGCTCGAGGGCGATGTCGGATCGGGGAAAACCGTGGTGGCGGCGATGACCATGCATCACGTCGCGCGCGCCGGCTTCCAATCGGTGCTGCTTGCCCCGACCGAGGTGCTGGCGCGCCAGCATGCCGATGTCATCCAATCGCTGCTCGGACCGTTCCAGATCGATGTCGGTCTCCTGGTGGGGAGCACGCCGGCCACGGCGCGAAAACCGATGCTCGCGTCGTTGGCCGACGGAGATCTCCCGGTTCTCATCGGGACACACGCGCTGATCGAGGAGGGGGTGCAATTCAAGGACCTGGCGTTGACCGTGGTGGATGAGCAGCACCGATTCGGGGTCGGTCAACGCCTCGCGGTGCGGCAGAAGAGCGAGCGCACGCCGCACTTCCTATCGATGACCGCCACGCCGATTCCGCGCACCCTCGGGCTGACGCTCTTCGGTGATCTCGACATCTCGATCCTTGGCGAGATGCCGCCCGGGCGCCAGCCGGTGAAAACCCGCATGGTGCCGCCCGAGAAGCGGGCCGATGCCTACAACTTCATCCGCAAACAGGTCAATGCCGGCCGGCAGGTGTTCGTGATCTGCCCCCTGATCCAGGAGTCCGACAAGCTCGGCGTTCGCTCTGCGACCCAGGAACTCGAGAAGTTGCAGCGTGACGTCTTTCCCGAGCTGGCGCCCCGCATTGCGCTACTCCACGGGCGGCTGAAATCTGCCGAGAAGGAAGCGGTGATGGCGGGATTCCAGCGGGGCGACGTAGCCATCCTCGTCTCCACCTCGGTGGTCGAAGTCGGCATCGACATTCCCAACGCCACCGTGATGATGATCGAGGGCGCTGATCGTTTCGGCCTGGCGCAGCTGCATCAATTCCGCGGCCGCGTGGGTAGAGGAACGGAGGAATCCTGGTGCTTCCTCTTCACGGATGCCGAGGATCCGCAGTCGCTCAAGCGCCTGCAGGCCGTCGTCACCAATCAAAGTGGCTTCGATCTTGCGGAGATTGACCTCGAGCTACGCGGCTGGGGTGATCTCGCTGGTTACCGGCAGCACGGCAAGGACTTCAAGATGGCCAGCCTGCTGGACGCCGTGTTGATCAGCGACGCCCAGAGCGAGGCCGTCCGCCTCTTGGACCGCGACCCGGCCTTGGACGGCGAGCCGGCGCTCCGCCGCCAGCTTTCGGCGTATCGTCAGGTGTTCGCTCTGGACTGACCTTCGGTGGTGGCGGTGCAGCGGGCGACCTCCGCCCCAGCAGCACCGTCAGGATGCGACCGACCGCCATCCCGGCGGCGAGCGGCAGCGCCAGAACCAGGACAATGCCGAGGAGGGCGTCGACGACGACTATGTCGCGGCTCCTTTGCAAGGACCAGCAGCCGCGCCGCCGTGGCCTGCTTTACTCATCACATGTCCGGGCCAGCCACGCGTGTCACTGCCGGGATAAGCCGCGGTCGTCTCCTCAAGACCCCGCCGGGGCGCTCGACGCGTCCCACCACGTCATTGGTGCGCGAAGCCTTGTTCAACATCATCGGCGACAGCATACGCGGTGCGCGTGTATTGGACTTGTTCGCCGGCGCAGGAACGCTTGGCGTCGAGGCACTCTCTCGCGGCGCCGCGTGGGCGACATTTGTGGAACGCGACCGAGGCTGTGCTAACATCGTGGCCGAGAATTTGGTCGCAACCGGCTTCGCCCAGCAGGGCGACGTGGTCAGCGCCGATGCCATTGAGTGGTTGAAGGCGCCCACCAGCGACCTCACCTCCTACAACCTTCTTCTCGTTGACCCACCCTACCGTGAAGGCGTGACGCTGGCCGCGGCCCTCCAGACGCTCGACCGCGTCTCACTGCGCGACCAGGCGCTGCTCGTGGTCGAGCACCATCGCTCCCAACCGATGCCACCGCTGCAACGCCTGACGCAGGTGCGCGAGCGCGATTACGGCAGCACCCGGCTCACGTTCTTGAGGTATGCGTGATCACCGCGCTCTACCCAGGCAGCTTCGATCCGCTAACGCACGGCCACCTGGATATCGTCGACCGTGCCGCGCGCATCTTCGACCGGGTCGTGATCGCCGTTCTGGAGAATCCAAACAAGCGGCCGCTCTTCACGAGCGAGGAGCGCGTCGCCATGATCAAGGACAGTCTCGGAGACCGCGCGGGCGTCGAGGTCAGCACCTTCAGCGGTCTCACCATCGACTTTGCTCGTGAGGTTGGCGCCCGCGTCATCGTTCGCGGGCTCCGCGCCGTGTCAGACTTCGAGAGTGAGTTCCAGATGGCGCTGATGAACCGCCGTCTGGAGCCCGATGTCACGACGGTCTTCATTCCCACCAGCCTGCGCCATCTGTTTCTCAGCTCCAGCTTGATCAAAGAGCTCGCCGAGTTCGGTGGCGACATCTCGGAATTCGTCCCAGCCAACGTCGTCGGACCACTCAAGCAACGTCTCAGCAAGGGAGCACACGCATGAATATCCATGAAGCGATCGATCGCCTCGAATATGTGATCGGCCACAGCCGCCAGATCCCGCTGACCCGCACCGTCGTCGTCGACCAGGAAGAGGTGCTGGCCTGCATCGACGAGCTCCGGTTGAGCCTTCCGGACGAGATCAAGCAGGCCCGCTGGACGCTCCAGGAGCAGCAACGCCTGCTGTCCGAGGCGCAGGCGGAGGCGGCGAGGACCGTCAGCAAAGCGGGGGAGCGGGCCCAGAACATGATCGGGCAACACGACCTGGTCAAGCGCGCCGAGAAGCAGGCCGAGGCCATGCTCAAAGACGCCAGCCTGAAAGCCGAGGAGACGCGCCGCGCCGCGGATCGCTACGCCTGGGAGGTCATGCAGAACCTTGAGACCCAGCTGCTGCGGACGGTTGCGACCGTCAAGAAAGGGGTGGAGGCATTACGGACGCCGCCGGCCAAGGCCGGCAGGGAAGTAGAGGTCGTCAGCGGGCGCTAGACCAAGGCCCCGTATAATGGGCTGCCCATGGCTCTCCCAAAGACCCGGTACGCGCATGCCCGCCAGGGCGAACGCCGCGCGCACCTGGCGATAAAGCGCATGCAGCTCGTCGAGTGCTCGCAGTGCCACCAGCCGAAGCGGCCGCACGCGATCTGTCGTAATTGCGGCTACTACGACGGGCGCGAAGTCATCAAGACCGACTAGGTTTCTCCGATCACCGTCGCCTTCCTGTTTCCAGGCCAGGGCGCCCAATTCGTCGGGATGGCCCGCGACCTGTTGGAGCGGGATCCTGGTTCGCGGGACCTCCTTGGCCAGGCTGAGAACCGCCTTGACCTGCCCCTCAAGCGCCTGATGCTGGAAGGACCGGAGGCCGAGTTGCAGGCGACCGAAAATGCCCAGGTGGCCATCCTCTTTCACAGCGTGGCGCTGCTTCGACTGATGAGCGCCCAGGAGTACCGCCCCTCGCTGGTCGCAGGCCACAGCATGGGCGAGTTTGCCGGCCTGGTGGCCGCCGAGGCGCTCGATCCCCTGGACGCGCTTGCGGCCGTACGGGCCCGCGGCGCCGCCATGTCGGCCGCCGCGCCGAGGGCCAGCGGCATGATCGCCGTGCTCGGCCTCACGGACGGCGCGGTCGAAGCGGCCTGTGCGGCCAGCGGGGGAGAGGTGGTCGTCGCCAACTACAATGCGCCCGGCCAGGTGGTGATCTCGGGGAGCGAGGCGGGCCTAACGGCGATCAGCCCGCACTTGGAGGCAGCCGGGGCAAAGCGCCTCGTGCGGCTGCCGGTCAGCGGGGCGTTCCATTCGCCGCTGATGGCCCGCGCGGCCGAGGTGTTTGCCGCCGCCTGGGAGAAGCTCCCCCTGCGCGCGTTGCGCCGCCCCCAGGTCTTCAATGCCGATGCGCAGGTTCACCAGGATCCGATGGAGGTCCGCCGCTTGATGGTTGGCCAGCTGACCGGTCCGGTGCGCTGGACGCAGTCGATCCAGCGTTTGCAGAAGCTGGGCGCGGACACCTACATTGAGGTTGGTCCACGGCGGACACTCACCGGGCTGGTCAAAAAGATTCTCCCTGGCGCGGTGGTCCACAATGTCGAGGACCTCACCAGCATGAACACCTTGCTAGAGACGACCCATGGCTGACGGCTTTGCCGATCAGGTCGTGCTCGTCACCGGAGGAAGCCGCGGCATCGGTCGCGCCACCGCGGTCCTCTTTGGCGAGGCTGGGGCCGCGGTAGCGATCACCTACAAGAGCCGCGAGGCCGAGGCCGACTCTCTGGTCGAGCAGCTTTCGCACGCCGGGCACAAGGCGATGGCGGTGCAGGCGGACTTCGCCGACAGCGCCGCCCCCGGCGTTGCCGTCGAGGCGGTCGTCAAAGAGTGGGGGCGGCTGGATGTGCTAGTGAACAACGCCGGGCTCACCCGGGACACGCTGGTGATGCGGATGAGCGAGGCGGACTGGGACATCGTCATCCAGACCAACCTGAAAGCGGCTTTTCTGGCGAGCAAGGCGGCGCTGCGCCCCATGCTCAAGCAGAAATACGGCCGCATCGTGAATGTCTCATCGCTCGCCGGCGTCGCCGGCAACGCCGGTCAGGCCAACTACAGCGCCTCCAAGGCGGGCCTGATCGGGTTGACCAAAGCGCTGGCCAAAGAGGTCGGCTCGCGGAACATCACCGTCAACGCGGTCGCCCCCGGCTTCATCACGACCGAACTCACCAGCAGCTTGCCGGCCGACCTCCTGGAGCGTGCCCGGCAGGCGGCGGCCATCCCTCGGATCGGGATTCCGGATGATGTCGCGCCGGCGATCGTTTTCCTCGCTTCGCGGGCGGCCGGCTACATCACCGGCCAAGTTTTAGGCATTGACGGGGGTTTGCCAATCTAGACATTGGGGCCCGGGCTTCGTCTAGAATTTGACCGCACTCGCACTGCCAAAAGGGGAGTCGGATGGACGCGAACAGTTACGAGAAGTTCAAGGGCATCATCGCCGAACAGCTAGGAGTGGAGCCTGAGCAAGTCACGCCCGACGCCTCGTTTGTCGACGACCTCAATGCCGATTCGCTCGACCTGGTCGAGCTGATCATGGCGTTCGAGGAAGAATACGGGATGGAGATACCTGACGAAGACGCGGAAAAGATTCAAACCGTCGGAGCCGCCTGGGACTACGTCCAGGAGAAGCTCGGCATCACCACCTGAGCCGAAGCTCGCTCAACCGGACGAGCCTTTACAGAAGCTGCAGCGGACCCTTCGAGTTCGCTTTCACGAGCCTGCGCTGCTGCGCCAGGCTCTGACGCATCGCTCCTACAACAACGAGCACCCGGAGAGTGGCTCCGCCGACAACGAGCGGCTGGAGTACCTCGGCGACGCAGTGCTCGAATTGATCGCGGCCGAGCACCTCTATCACACCTACCTCACGTCTGATGAGGGGGAGCTGACCCGATTGCGAGCCTCGGTGGTCAACACCAAGAGCCTCGCCCGCCTGGCCTCACGGCTGAGCCTCGGCGACTATCTGCTGCTGGGCAAAGGCGCGCACAAGACCGGCGCGCGCTCGCTGCAGTCGATCCTGGCCAACACCTTCGAAGCGGTGATCGGCGCCATCTTCCTCGACCAGGGGTACCGAGCCGCCTACAAACTGTTCAGCCGAAGCCTGATCGACGTGCAGGCCTGGCCGGACGATAACTACAAGGGGCGTCTCCAGGAGGTGACGCAGGAGCGTTTTCTGTCGACACCGCAGTACGACATCGTCGGTGCCTCGGGTCCCGGGCACCGCCGTGAATACACCGCCGAGGTCAGCTTCGGCGACGGCGTCAGCGGCAAGGGGCGCGGGCGAACCAAACGCGACGCCGAGCAGATGGCGGCGCGCGAGGCCCTCGCGGCGCTTGGAGCGCTTGACCAACCGCCGGTGCAGGACGAAGTGCTGGAGGCGGTGGCCCACGAGGCGCGCCGCGCACCGGCGAACCAACCCGGCAACTGATGAAATAAGGCGCTTACCCGGCTTCTTCGATTTCGGCGACGCGGGCTTTCACCATCCTGGCGATGAGCGGATAGGGAAGGGGCTTGTTGGCGGGTAATTGAATCGTGCCCTTGCTCATGAGGTAATCCTTGAGGTCCTCGGCGTGAGCCTTCGTGACGCGGTTGCCCAGTCCGTACAGTGAATAGTGGGCCTTCCAGTAGCCGAAGTATGCAACGGGCTTGCGTTTGAGCTTGTAACCCACGATTCCGTAGCTGACCGATTCAGTCGCCTTCGGTGCCGCCGCCTTGATGGTCTGGCGGAGCTTCTTCAGCGTCGCTTGCTTCTCCTTCGGTGCCTTGGCCAGGTAGTCGTCGACGGTCTTCATGACCCGCTCGCATCCACGACGCAGAAGCGGTTGCCTTCGGGATCGGCAAGGATGACGTAGTCCGCATCGGGCGGTCGTTTGCTCCAGTGGACCTCACTGGCACCCAGCCCTTTCAAGCGCTCGACCTCGCGCTCCGGGTCCTTTGCATACAGGTCGAGGTGGATCCGAGGCGGGATTTGCAGAGTCGAGTGGACGCGGTCGAGGGAGATATTCGGGCCGGGGCCATTCCTTGGTCGCAGTAGCGCGAAATCATCGCCATCGCCGTCCCGGGGCACGTAGTCGAGGGCCGCTTCCCAGAACGCACGCTGGCGGGGCAGGTCGTCGACGCGCAGCACGATCGAGCCGATGCAAATCATCCATGTCAATCTACACGGCTGCGCTAACGGCGCGCTAACCCGTGGATTTTGGAGGTTTAATATCTGGAAACCCCGCAAATGCTAGAGTCTAGGGCAATGGCTTCCTACAAGATCGGCGAGGTTGCCGAGCTGCTCGGCGTTAGCGTCGACAGTGTTCGTCGTCTGACCGACAGTGGCCGGCTGACTACGGTGCGGACGGCCGGTGGCCAGCGAGTTGTCGATGGGCGCCAGCTGGCGCGCTTCATGGCGGCGGCCCCGGCGGACCTGAAACCGGAGACCACTATCGGGCGATCTGCGCGCAATCACTTTCCGGGCATCGTGACCCGCGTCGTCAAAGACCGCGTCATGGCGCAAGTCGAGATTCAGGCGGGTTCGCACCGGCTCGTGTCCCTGATTTCTCGGGAGGCGGCCGACGAGCTCGGCCTCGCCCCCGGCGTTCGCGCCGTCGCGGTGGTCAAGGCAACGAATGTGATCGTCGAGCTGGCTGCGCGCTGATGTGCTGATGCGCGCGCGAGTCGCGGCCGCATTGTTCATCGTCGTTACCTTGGGCGTTGCCAGCGCGTGCGGCCCTACAGGACCGGTGAGCGCCAGCCAGTCCGGGCCCAGCGGGACCCTCACGGTATTTGCCGCTTCCTCGCTGAACGCCGCGTTCACCACGATTGGCGCCGATTTCGAAAAGCGCCACCCGGGGACGATGGTGAGGTTCAGCTTTGCCGGGTCATCCTCCCTGGCCGCGCAGATCCAACAAGGCGCGCTGGGCGACGTCTTCGCCTCCGCGGATCAACCGAACATGCAAAAGCTCATTCAGGCCGGGCTCACGGCGGAATCACCGATTGTGTTCGCTCGTAACGATCTCGAGATCGTGGTAGGGAAGGGGAACCCGAAACATATCACCTCGCTTGCCGACCTGGCTCGCTCGGGGCTGGTGGTCGTGCTCTGCGCGCCGGCGGTTCCGTGCGGGCACTACGCGGCCCAAACGTTGCAGAAGGCCGGGGTGAGGGTTACGCCCGCCAGCCAGGAGGCTGATGTGAAGTCCGTCCTCAGCAAGGTGGCGCTGGGCGAGGCGGACGCTGGCATCGTTTACATCACGGACGTGAAGGCCGCCGGCGATGCGGTTGAGGGCGTCGCCATTCCAGCGGTGCTCAACGTGGTGGCGGAGTATCCGATCGTCATCCTCAAGGATTCGCAGAACAGGGCGCTGGCCAGGGCGTTCGTCAGCTACGTCCTCAGCGAAGGCCGGCAGACACTTGCCCGGTATGGCTTTACCAACCCGTAGTCGTCGCACGCCGCGACCCTCGGCGCCGCTGCCGATCGTCATCCTGGCGAGTGCAGGTGCTGCATTCTTCATCATCCCGCTGCTCGGCTTGCTGCTCCGCACGCCCTGGACGTCCGCCTGGCAGCAATTGGGCTCACCCGAGGTGCTTACGGCTTTGCGATTGTCGTTGCTGGCGTCGCTCTCCGCGACGGCGATCGCGCTCATCCTCGGCGTGCCACTCGCCTGGAGCTTTGCGAGACTCACTTTCCCGGGTCGGTCGGTGTTGCGCGCCCTCACGGTGTTGCCCATGGTGCTTCCCCCGGTGGTAGGCGGCGTCGCGCTGCTGCTCGCCTTCGGCCGCCGAGGCCTTCTCGGAGGCTGGCTGGCGACGACCCTGGGGGTGCATCTACCGTTCACGACGGCCGGCGCCATCATGGCGGAGACGTTCGTCGCGATGCCGTTTCTGGTGATCACCGTCGAGGCTGGGCTCCGCTCCATGGACACGCGGTTCGAGGACGCAGCCCGTACCCTCGGCGCCAGTCGGTGGACGGTTCTCTGGAGGGTAACCCTCCCGCTGGTCCGCCCCTCCCTCATCGCCGGGGCGGTGCTCTGCTGGGCCCGAGCACTGGGTGAGTTCGGCGCGACGATCACGTTTGCGGGGAATTTCCCCGGCCGGACGCAAACGATGCCGCTGGCCGTCTACCTGGCACTGGAGAGCAACCCGGACGCGGCGATCGTCCTCAGTCTCGTCCTGCTCGCGGTATCGCTGGCGGTCCTCATCGGACTTCGCGATCGCTGGCTGGGTGCGTCGTGACGCTCGAGGCGCGCGTCCTGGCCGACGTTAGTGCCTTTGAGCTCGACGTGGAGTTGGCGGTTGGCGCCGGAGAATTGGTCGCCGTGCTGGGGCCGAACGGGGCGGGCAAGACTTCACTGCTGCGAGCGCTCGCCGGTCTCCTCCCGTTGCGCTCTGGGCGCGTCACGCTGGACGGGGTCGTCCTGGAAGATCCGGCGGCCGGGATACGCCTGCCGTCCGAGCGACGGCCGATCGGTCTCGTCTTCCAGGACTATCTGCTGTTTCCGCATCTATCCGTCCGCGAGAACGTCGCCTTTGGCCTGCGAGCTCGTGGCATGGCGCGTGTAGTCGCGATGGGCGAGGCCGGCCGCTGGCTGGAGCGGGTTGGCATGCCGGCAGAAGGGGACCGGAAGCCCGCGTCGCTGTCGGGTGGGCAGGCGCAGCGCGTCGCGCTGGCTCGAGTGCTCGCGACCAACCCTGCCCTCTTGTTGCTTGACGAACCGATGGCAGCGTTGGATGCCAGCACCAGGGTCGCGTTCCGCCGCGATCTTCGCCAGCACCTCGAGTCGTTTCGGGGCGTTCGCCTGCTGGTGACGCATGACCCGCTGGAGGCGATGGCGATGGCCGACCGGCTGGTTATCCTGGAACACGGACGCATGCTGCAATCGGGCACGCCCGCGGACGTCACCCAGCATCCTCGATCGCGATACGTCGCCGACCTCGTTGGCGTCAACCTCTTTCGGGGACGGGCCAGCCACGACGTCATCACCCTGGCCGACGGAGGATCGCTCACCGCTGCGGGAGCAGCAGACGGCGATGTCTTTGCCGTCGTGCATCCGCGCACCGTCGCGCTCTATCGCACCCGTCCGGATGGCACGCCGCGAAATGTGTGGGAAGGCCGTGCCATTGACCTGGATTCCGAAGGCGATCGCGTGCGTGTGCGCCTCGCCGGCTCGCCCTCGATCGTGGCAGAAGTAACGCCGGCGGCGGTGCGCGACCTCGGCCTCGATCGCGGCGACCGCGTTTGGATCGGGGTCAAGGCGACCGAGATCAACGTGTATCCGGCGTAGCCGTACAGTCAGTCCGTGGGCCCGTTCATGACGCTGACCCGCCACACCCTGGTGGATTTGGGTGCGCCGTGGGACCCGCAGGCGATCATGCGCCAGTACTACGCCGACCCGGAAGGCCCACTCGAATTGCCGGCGGAGGCCTTATCGACGCTCGTCAGCAGCGGTGGAGTCCTGCGCGTGGACGCCAAGCGCAGGTGGATGGGGTCGCTGCATGCCGACGCGCGTCTTGCGCTTCTCAGCGAGCGCCAGATCGACCTCGACCTCAAGGGGACGCTCTCGTTGAGTTGGTGGTTGCATTGCGTTGCGCTCCCGTTTCGAAGGCGCATGGGCAGGTTCGTCGAAGCCAAGCTCGACGAGGTCATCGAGGAGTTGAAGAAGGAGGCCCTGGTGCCACCGACAACGGAGGCGGTGCCAGAGCAGGTCCCCAAGCCGGTCGCGGCAGCACCCGAAGCGCCCCTAAAACACTTCGAGGTGCGCTTTGAGGTCTTGAGCCTCGACGGTCGAAGCCTCTATCAACATACTGAGGGCTCGTTATGAGGCTCCTGGCGTTCCGTAGAGGGACTCGTACGCGTCACGTGAGGTCTCTGACTGCGTGGCTCCATGAACGATTGC